>JGI12270J11330_10003333_pt1 | contig 11550 bp, 9 predicted proteins | sample PeaSoiMetSII2010_FD_11330 | JGI IMG/M metagenome (IMG submission 11330)
GGCGACCCTCGATCCGAAGAGCCAGAGCCAGGTGGTAGACCTGATTCAGCAGTGGAAAGGCACGGCGAGGACCGTGATCACAGCTACTCATCAGTTGGAGATTGTCGAAGACATTGCCGATCGTGTTTTCGTGCTTGAGGCAGGCACCGTAATTGCCGAAGGGACTCCATCGGAGATTCTGACGAACCCTGACTTGCTTCTGAGGGCAAACCTCATTCACGCCCATCGTCATTCCCACGACGGCGTCGTGCACTCACATCCTCACCTTCACGGACATTCTCGCCATGAACACGAGCACTAAACCTGAAACCCGCAGAGTTGGCACCGGGCATTTCGGGTTCTCCTTTTTTCTGTGTACGCGCGAGTCTGCCCACTACACTTGAACAGATAAAGCCATGAGGAAGAGCCTGCCGTTGATAATTCGCCACGCCATGTATAACCTGCGTGGCGGCTTTTTGATTCGCCCGCTCACCATCGCGCTGGCGCTGGGTTGCGCGGGCGCGTTTCTGTCGTGGTTGGAAGAGGAGTTTCCGGTCACCAGCGCCTGGGTGCCGACTGTCCTATTCCCCTCGCACGCCGACCCGCAAGTCGCCCAGGTCATTCTGGCGGGCATCGCCGCCTCCATCATGACGGTGGTGTCGATCGTGTTCGCCATCCTGCTGATGACGCTCACCCTGGCATCGATGCAGTTCTCGCCGCGCATCATCGTCAGCTTTTCCAGGGACCGCGTGACGCAATGGACGCTCGGTATCTTCCTCGGCACTTTCTTGTACTGCCTGGCGGCGCTTCCGGCGTCGCGCTCGCTTCCTCACCCCTTCGCGCCCGTAGCCACCGTCCTGGGTGCGATGGTGTTGGCGCTGGTCTGCGTCGGTTTGCTGCTCTTTTTCATTCACCACATCTCGCAGGCCATCAGTGTCAATCACATCGTCAACAGAATCGCGGAAGAAACAGAAGCCGTGATCGATGAGGTTATGCCCTGGCCGCACCGGCTGAACTACCTGAAGGATGCGGAACCGCTCCGGTCCAACCCGAGCGAGGTGGCCGTCTTGAGCGAGGAGTCTGGCTACATTCGTTTCGTTGATACGCGACGACTGGTCGCCCTGGCGAAGCATTATCACGTCACTATCCGCGTTCTGCGTCGGGTCGGCCACTTCGTTCCGCCAGGAATTCCGCTGATGATGGTCTCAAAGGGGAACCGTCTGTCCCCCGAAGGAACCGCCGAACTGCTGGCCGTGTTCGACTTCGGCCCGACCAGAACGTTGCAGCAGGACGTGGAATTTGGCGTCCTGCAGATTGTCGATGTGGCGTTGAAGGCGATCTCGCCCGCCGTCAACGACCCCACTACCGCTGTCAACTGCATCGACCAGTTGAGCCGCATTCTGATCCGCTTCGCGTCCCGAGAGCCGCCGGAGGATCTGCTCTACGATCCGCCGGGCATCGTTCGCGCCAGCATTGGATGGATCCACTTCGAGCGCCTGCTGGAGGCAGCCTTGGAGCAGATCCGCATGTATGCAAAGACGGACGTGGCCGTCAGCTTGCGGTTGCTGCGAGCCCTCGGTGACATCGCCGCTTCGACGCCCGATGCGGAGTTTCGCCGGATACTCGTCGAGCGGGGAATGCGGACAGTGGCAGGCTGCGCCGAAAAGCTCGGCGAAGAGGAACTGAAAGAGTTGCGCGCTCGCCAGGCCTCGCTGGAGAGCTTCACCGCGATCTCGCAGCCATAGATTAGAACGGAGGGGCACACCGCAACTGAGACCAAGCAGAACCAGCAGCCGACTTCAGTCTAACCGATCATCGCCGGGCTCGAAGCGATAGCCCACCCACGGATCAGTCACAATGTAGCGCGGGGAATTTGGCGACGGCTCAAGCTTCTTGCGGAGGTTCGCTACGAAAACGCGCAGGTATTCAACCTGCTCCGTGTTTTCACCACCCCAGACCGCGCCCAGCAAGGCGCGATGCGTCACGACTTTGCCGGCGCGGCGCGCGAGATACGCGAGCAAGTCAAATTCCTTCGGCGTGAGGTGGACGGCGCGGTCCTTTACAAAAACACTGCGGGCTCCGGGATCGATCTTGAAGTCGCCGGTTTCGATCGGCTCCAGTTCCGAAGCTTCTGTCCGCGTGCGGCGAAGGTTGGCGCGGACGCGCGCCAGGAGTTCACTCATGCCGAACGGCTTGGTCACGTAGTCGTCCGCGCCCGCGTCCAGAGCCTTGACCTTAGTCCGCTCCTCACCCCGCACCGAGAGCACGATGATCGGAATGTGCGTCTTCGTCCGCAGCTGCCGGCACAACTCCAGTCCGTCCATGTTGGGCATCGCCAGGTCGGTGATGACCAGATCCGGCGACCAGTCTTTCATGATCTCCAGTGCAGCCTCGCCGTCGTTGGCCACGCGAATGTCATATCCGTGGCTGGAAAGAGACGTCCGCAGAACCCGCGTGATCTGCGATTCGTCGTCCACCACTAGGATGTGTTTATGCTCCAAAGTTTATGCTCCAACGTGTCCAACCAGCCGGGTTCCTGCGTCACGATGTGCACGTCCATCGCCGGGGCGTCGCCCAAAACTGATGGATCGCCTAAAGATAGAAATATCGTTTCCAAACCCGCGTCGTACCCCTCTACAAATACGTCAACAAACCGATAGACAACTCGATGGGTGGGTCGAGCGAGCTGTTTCGCTCCAACGAAATCCAGTTAGAACAGCTCTGCATCGCCTTCTCCCCCGCTGAACCGCTCCTCTGCTTCGCTCCGGACAATCTCGCTTGACGATTCCGTACTTCAAATGTCTCCAGACTCATAAATATGAGTTCTCCAATGCTCACATCCAAGAGTCACACATCTCGTTCAGCTACAGCTCACTTGTGCCATCGTGGATTAGACAGGATTCTCCATAAGAAAGAGGTAAACAGTTCGTAAAGAAGTCAACGAGGTTCCCCTGGCAAGCCAAGTCTGGCATTACTGGAATTCTCAACGACCAAAGAACGGGAAAACTGCCTTATGCTGATACTTACAGCGCAATGAATCCCTGCAAGCTTACTTGGGCGCTCCGTCGCCGAAGCGTTCTCTTTCTTCTGCCGACAGTCCCCGGCAGCCAAATCGCGAGATTCATTTCGCGTGTCTCCTTGCATCGGCCTTCTTCAACACAGAATGAAAGACAGAGTCGGAACAAGAATCCGAGCGGGGCTCAGAACTGCCCCTCCCATCGAGATCGACGAAGACGATCTGGTGGCCCAGTCCGCTGAGGTATCGCTCCAGTGTCCTTTCTCTCCTCGACCACCAGCGCTTTCGGTCGCCGATGACGACCAAAGAATGCGGGCGCAAAATCTTCCGTAAGCTCTCGTTTCTGTCGCGGCAGAGCCAAAGGTGTATGGTGATTTCTTCCGCCTCGATCCCTTCTTCGCACACGAGGCCATAAAGCTGCCGTTGGAGGAAGTCGGTAGAAACGGGAGGTTTGTCCAGGGGGAATTGGAAAGGAACGATCTGCGCCTTTACCAGAGCAATGCGGGCTCTAAGGTTTGCAGCCAGTTTTCCAGCAGTGCGTAGAGCAGCGAGAGTTCCTCGGTCGTTCGTCGCGACAACAGTTACGCGCAGGTTGGGACGGTCTGAGCCTAATTCTGTGTGGCCCTGGTGCGTGCACCCACCGGCGCGGATGGTAAGCACGGCTGACCTCCACGCAACGGAATTGAAAGCCTTCCGCCTCGACTCCATTGGAGACGAACAGACATAAAAGTGGCACAAAAAGACTGTAAAGCTTTCATCAAGAGTGCTATTGAGAGGGTTTGGCTTGGCGATTCCTGCGTTGGCATTGGCAGCTCTATTTGGCCGTCAGAGAAGTACCCCTTTTTCGTCGGGAACTCTTTCGACTCATTCATTTTCGTTCGGTGTCCTACTCACAATGTGCTTGATAACGACGGTGCCTTTGAGCTATCTTCCTGCCTTGGCTCTCGGTCCCGTCGTGGAGTGATTGCTCTTCGGAAGATAAAAGCGTTTGAATTTCGCATCGCGCACGCTCGCCCCGCGCCCTACCAAGCTCCGTTCGCAACGCGACATTAACTTGTGGCGGATCCCGCTGCAGCTCTCGCTCGCAGCAGTCGCGCTGTTTGGGATCACCCTGATTCCGGACATCCTCGACAAGTATGGCGTCATTCACATCCCGTCGTGGTTGACGATGGGCAGCATCGACGACGCACGCGCGATTCTGTCGGCGATGATGGGCGCGGTCGCGACCGTGCTCGCGCTGATTTTCTCGGTCGCGCTGCTCGTGCTGTCGATGGTCTCGACGCTGTTTGGCCCGCGCCTGCTCTACCGGTTCCTGCAGGACTGGGTCACCCAGGTCATGATCGGCATGTTCATGGGCACGTTCGTGTACCGGCGTTGCGTGCGTCGACTGGCTCACCGATGCACTGCTCACGCTGGCCGGGCGGCCCCCGCTCGAGGGAAACTGGTATGACACTGGCAGCCGACTCCGGGTCTGGATGCCGCCGGTGCGGCTCGAACGCCTCGCCAAGCTCGCGTTCGATCAGATCCGTCAGGCCTCCCCGACGACGCCCGCTGTACTGATCCACCAGCTCGAGGCGATCCGGCGGCTGGCACCGCGACTTCCGGATGCCTGCCGTCAAGAGCTGTCGGATCAAGCGGACGCGATCCTCGAAAACCGCGAGCTCGCTGGTCGCACTCGATCGTCGCGACCTCGATGCGGCATGGCACCGGGCACACACCGCTCTCGGAGCGCTGCCCGGCCGTCGAGCTACGAGCAGGAACACGTCCGCATAGCCCCGCTCTCCGACGACCTGGGGCTCGTCTCTTGATCTGCATCATTTGCTCGCAATTTTCGTGCTGATTCCGGTCATGCAGAGAGCCATCGAATGCTCGGAAGCAGTTCGCGAGGGCGTTTCGGAACGTGTTGGTCTCGCGCCTAACTAACCCCAACCGCGTTTGGCGCTCATCGCTGTTTGACTTACGCCCGATACTCCAGCCCGGAATCTGTAGATTTCGGTACAGCGTCAGACTGCAGTTTGCACGGCTTGAAGCAGTGTGTTTTCGGCGTGGGCGAGAGTGGGTGCAACCGAGGATTCTGGTACAGCCCCTCGTGGTCAGCAAGGTATACCCGCCTGACCACCAAGAACCCGATTTTCTCAACCAATCAAATCACTCACTTGCGGCTGCTGCGGAAAGACCCTTTTGGACTACCGGGGAGGAAAGGGCTCAGGAAGGTTGAAATGGCGCGACTTGCGCTTTCCCGTGTGCGATGCCCTTCAATTTGACATTGGTCTGTGGCGCTCCTAGCATCTGGTGCCTGAGGGTGGAACAAGGGTTGCAACAGAGGCCCGTTGAATTACGCCCAACTGATCGGCTCAAAGCGGGGATTATGGAGGAATCTATGCGATCTCGCCGTGTTGTCGCCAGCGTAGTAACGCTGTTCTGTGTGTTCTTGCTCTTCCAACTGCCTGCCGATGCATGGGACCGCTCTCATGCGACCACGTTTGCCGTCCTTCCGCCCGGCAGTGCTCATCCCGAGGGGATCACTACCGATTCGAAGGGAAACTTCTACGTTGTCACTTGGGACTACGACCACCCGGGCCATCTCGGACATCTGGTCGTCTTCTCCCGCGACGGCAAGTTCCAGCGCCGGGTCGAGATTGCCGGGGCCTCAAGTCGGCTAGGCGATATCAGCTTTCAACAAGGCACGGGCGACCTGTTGGTCGTTGATTACGGCGGCAAACAGGTGCTGAAGGTCGATCCCATGACCGGCGCGTCGTCCGTCTTCACCAGCATTCCGGGTGAGAAGGCAGCGCCCAACGGGATGACCTTCGACAAAAAAGGGAACATCTACCTCACCGACTCGTTTCAGGGGACGGTATGGAAGACGGGTCCTACCGGGGGAATGCCCACGCCTTGGGTCAAGACCGATTTGCTGATATCCCACGGCTTTCCCCGTCTGGGCGCGAACGGACTAGCGTTCGACCGTATGGAGACCGCTCTGTTCGTAGGGAACACGGGTGACGACACGATTGTTCGCGTGCCGGTGGTGAACGGCGAAGCTGGCCAGCCCGAGGTATGGGTCAACAGCATCAATGGTCCCGATGGAATGTTTTTCGACGAGGAAGACCGCTTGTGGGTGGTCGCCAATCAAGCGGATGAAGTCGTAGTTCTCGATAAGACCGGAAAGACGGTCGCGAAGCTCGGCGACTTCGAAGGTCTGGATGAGCAGGGTGCGCCGCGCGGCCTTCTCTTTCCTGCGGAAATGACGAAGATCGGCGACTATCTCTACGTCGGGAATCTGACGGTTGACGTGCCCTATTTCAAGGGCATAGCCCAGACGGGAATCAGCCAGTGGGCTGCGCAGGCGAAGGCGTACAACATAGTGAAGATACGGATTCCGCCACTTCCCAAATAGGAGGATCGAGGAAAAGGAGTTCCCAGCTTTTGAGAGTACACAGCGCCCTCACGTTTGCGCGTCCTTGCCCCTCGTTGACTTCCCATCGCAGCACCCCTAACATTTCCGCCAATGAGCACTCCCTCCCAATTCGTCGGTCAGACCATTTCACACTACCGCATCATCGAGAAACTTGGTGGCGGGGGCATGGGGGTGGTGTACAAGGCTGAGGATGTGAAGCTCGGGCGGCGGTTTGGGCTCTCAAGTTCCTGCCTGACGAGATTGCTAAGGATGCGCAAGCTCTAGCACGCTTCCAACGAGAAGCGCAGGCCGCCTCTGCGCTGAATCATCCGAATATCTGCACCATCCACGAGATTGATGACCAGCACGGACAAACCTTCATCGCGATGGAGTTTCTGGACGGGGTGACGCTGAAGCATCGCATTGCCGGGCGTCCTCTCGAAACCGAGCTTATCCTGTCTCTCGCTATTGAGATTGCCGATGCGCTCGATGCCGCCCACGCGGAAGGCATAGTCCACCGCGACATCAAACCCGCCAACCTGTTTGTGACCAAGCGTGGGCATGCCAAGATTCTGGACTTCGGTCTTGCGAAGGTTCTCTCGCCCAGTTCGTCCAGCCCTATGGCGCTGGTGAATACGCAAACCGCCTCCATTGATGAACAGCTAACGAGTCCGGGGACGATGCTTGGCACCGTAGCTTATATGTCTCCCGAGCAGGTTCGGGCGAAACCGTTGGATTCGCGGAGTGATTTGTTTTCCTTCGGCGCGGTGCTATATGAGATGGCGACCGGAAGAATGTCCTTTGCAGGCTCAAGCTCAGGAGAAATCTGCGGAGCGATCCTGCACCAGAAGCCCATCCCGGTGTCGCAACTCAATCCGCAGCTTCCGTCACAATTTGAAACGATCATCGACAAGGCATTGGAGAAAAATCACGATCTGCGCTATCAGCACGCAGCCGACATTCGAACGGACTTGCAACGGCTGAAGCGGGATTCGGAGAGCGGGCACATTTCTGCGGCAAGCTCAGGCACGGCGGTGGTAGAAGCTCCTGCGGCTGGGCTGGGGAAATTCTTTAAAATCGCGTTTCCGGTTCTGACCGTCTTGCTCATCGTCTTTCTTATTGGAGGCATTTATTACTATCGCTCTCGGCAACAGACTGGGCACCGCCTGACCGAGAAAGACACCATCGTGCTCGCCGACTTCGCCAACAGCACGGGCGATGCGGTGTTCGATGACACGCTGAAGACGGCGCTCAACGTCTCCCTGCGGCAATCGCCCTTCCTGAATGTGCTCTCCGATAGTGAGGTTGCGAAGACCTTGCAACAAATGACCCGTCCGGTCGGCACGAAACTCACGTCCGAAGTGACCCGCGAACTTTGCCAGCGGGCGGGAAGCAAAGCCTATATTGCCGCATCGATTGGCAGTCTGGGCAGTGAATACGTACTGGGGTTGAAGGCGATCAACTGCCAGAGCGGAGACACTCTGGCCGAGGAGCAGGTGACGGCGGCGTCCAAGGAGAAGGTGCTGGACGCGCTGGGCGAGGCTGCGTCCAAGCTGCGCACTGAGTTGGGCGAATCGCTGGCCACGGTGCAGAAGTTTGACGTTCCGCTGGCAGAGGCCACCACGTCTTCGCTCGAAGCCCTGAAGGCGTACAGCCTTGGAGTGAAGGCGAGTAACGAGAAAGGCTCCGCCGCAGCCCTGCCTTACCATCAACGTGCCATCGAGCTTGATCCGAATTTTGCCATGGGCTACAGGGCAGTGGGCGACGACTACCACAGTCTCGGCGAGGTAGGGCGGGCCAGCGAGTACTTCACCAAGGCATTCCAGTTGCGGGAACATGCCAGTGAACGGGAAAAGCTGGCGATCACAGGAAACTACTATCGGAATGCAACCGGAGAACTGAATAAAGCGGCCCAGACATTTCAGGAGGAGATTGAGAGCTACCCACGAGACTCCGGAGCACATGTCGATTTGGGCTTCGTGTACGAAGAGCAGGGACAGTATGAGAGGGCTGCGGAGTTGGATCGCCAAAGCCTCCGCCTCACCCCGGATAGTTCTGCCCCCTACGTAGGTCTTGGCAACAGCCTGATCTCCTTGCAGAGCTTCAATGAAGTGAGGCAGATCATCCACGAGGCGCAGGCGCAAAAACTGGATAATGACATACTCCACAATGCTCTCTACGCTCTTGCCTTCCTCGGGGCGGATTCCGACGCGATGGCGGTAGAGCAACAGTGGTATGCGGGCAAGCCCGATTACGAGAATGAGGGCCTTGGGCTGGCATCCGACACTGAGGCGTATGGCGGTCATCTGGGCGAGGCCCGGGAACTGACCAAGCGGGCTGTGGACTCCGCGGTTCGGGCTGACAGCAAGGAAAATGGGGCGATATGGAAGGCGAATGCCGCTCTCCAACAAGCAGCTTATGGCAACACCACAGAAGCCCGGCAGTCAGCAGCAGAGGCGTTGAAGCTGGCTCCCACGAGTCAGGGCGTAGAGAGCGAAGCCGCGCTTGCGTTGGCCATGGCAGGCGACACGGCACGAGCCGAGTCCTTGGCCCAAGACTTGGGGAAAAAGTACCCGCTGGACACGCAGATGCAGACGCTCTGGCTGCCTACGATTCAAGCACAATTGGCTCTGGACAAGAAGAACCCGGCTTCCGCCCTGACTTCCCTGCGAGCTGCTTCACCCATCGAGTTGGGGCTAATTACGTTCGTCGCCAATATTTCCTGCCTCTATCCGACGTATGTACGTGGAGAGGCTTACTTGGTAGCCGGACAAGGCAGTGCTGCCGCCGCTGAGTTTCAGAAGATTCTCGACCACAGCGGGATCGTCTGGAACTGCTGGACGGGAGCATTGGCGCATCTCGGAGTAGCTCGTGCCAACGCCTTGCAGTCGAGAACTTCGCAAGGAGCGGATGCCGACCTCGCCCGCAGTCGCGCCCTCGCCGCCTACAAAGATTTCCTCACGCTCTGGAAAGACGCTGACGCCGACATTCCGATTCTGAAAGAGGCGAAAGCAGAATGCGCGAAGCTGCAATAGCTTTTGATCTGCGATTGACCTCTGTCCAAATCCGACCTAACATTTCCGCCAATGAGCACTTCCTCCCAATTCGTCGGTCAGACCATTTCACACTACCGCATCATCGAGAAACTTGGCGGTGGCGGCATGGGTGTGGTGTACAAGGCTGAGGACACTCGGCTGCATCGCTTCGTCGCCCTCAAGTTCCTGCCGGAGGATGTTGCTCGCGACCCGCAGGTACTCGCCAGATTTCAACGCGAGGCCCAAGCTGCCTCCGCGCTGAATCACCCCAACATTTGCATGATCTTTGATATCGGAGAGCAGGATGGGAAAGCGTTCATCGCCATGGAGTACTTGGACGGGGTGACGTTGAAGTATCGCATCGCGGGGAAGCCCATCGACACCGATGTTTTGCTCGGGCTGGCGATTGACATCGCCGACGCACTCGACGCCGCTCATACCGCTGGGATCGTCCACCGCGACATCAAGCCCGCGAACATCTTCGTGACCAAGCGCGGTCACGCCAAAATTCTCGACTTCGGTCTGGCGAAGGTCATGGTCACAGCCAGTTCTTCGAGTACGGTACTAGCGGCTGGCACGCAGACGGGCTCTATCGATGAACAACACTTGACCAGTCCGGGAACGGCGCTCGGGACAGTGGCCTACATGTCGCCCGAACAGGTGCGCGGTAAGGAACTGGATGCCCGTACTGACCTGTTCTCGTTTGGTGCTGTTCTCTACGAGATGGCGACCGGAACCCTGCCATTCCGAGGGGAGACTTCCGGGGTGATCTCCCACGCCATTCTGGATGGGGAGCCGACGCCTGCCGTTCGCCTGAATCCTGATCTTCCACCCAAGCTGGAAGAGATCATCAATAAGGCGCTGGAGAAAGATCGAGACCTGCGCTACCAGCACGCTGCGGATATGCGGACCGATTTGAAGCGGCTGAAACGGGAAACGGAATCACGGCACGGGGTACCAGCTAGTTCTGGCACGGTGATGGCAGCGCAGGAGGTTGGGCTTCCAGCGGTAGTCGCTTCACCGCCACCTTCCTCGGGGTCGGCTCCTGCCGTCATTACGTCATCTTCATCGGCTGGCGTGAAGGTCGCCGAAGTTCCTGTAGCTGGCAGGAAACTCTGGAAGGTTATGGTTCCCGCCGCCGTGGTACTTGTCGCGGTTGCAATCGCGGGAGCGTTCTATCTCCGCTCGCGTTCAGCGACTCCAACGACGAAGGTTACGCCGCTCACGGAGAAAGACACGGTTGTGCTGGCTGACTTCGACAATAAGACAGGAGATACCGTCTTTGACGACGCGCTGAAGCAGGCGCTCGGAGTGGAACTGGAGCAGTCTCCGTTTCTGAATGTTCTATCGGACAGAAAGGTCAGCGAGACCTTGCGGATGATGGGTCGCCCGACGAACGAACGCATCACGGTGGATGTGGGCCGAGAGCTTTGCCTGCGAACGGGAAGTAAAGCCCTGCTAGGCGGGGCGATATCGAGCTTGGGCAGCCACTATTTGCTAGCCGTGAACGCGGTAGCATGCAACAGCGGAGACACCTTAGCCAAGGAACAGGTCGATGCCGCCAGCAAAGAAGATGTTCTGAAGGCCTTAAGTCGAGCCGCCACTAGTCTTCGTGCCAAGCTGGGAGAATCGCTGCCCTCGGTACAGAAATTTGACGTTCCTATTGAGGCGACGACCTTCTCCCTCGAAGCCCTGAAAAACTACAGTATGGGTATCACAGTGGGGCGCGAGAAAGGGGACGCTCCCAGCATTCCGTTCCTCAAACGAGCCATTGAACTCGATCCTAATTTTCCCATGGCGTATGCCGGATTGTCGGTACGCTACGGGAATCTTGGGCAGCCGTCGCTTGCGCTGGAATATGCAACCAAGGCGTATGGGTTGCGCGACCGGGTAACGGAACGGGAGAAGCTGCGTATCTCTGCGACTTATTTTAGGGCCACGGGAGAATTGGAGAAGGAGTCGCAGACCTACGAACTGTGGATCGCAAACTATCCTCGTGATTTCGTTCCACATGGCAACTTGGGCACGATTTACTCTTCCATTGGGCAGAATGAAAAGGCTCTCGCGGAATATCAGGAAGGGGTGCGGCTTGCGCCTGACAATGTGGTTGGGTATGGCAATCT
>JGI12270J11330_10003335_pt1 | contig 11548 bp, 10 predicted proteins | sample PeaSoiMetSII2010_FD_11330 | JGI IMG/M metagenome (IMG submission 11330)
CCTGAGCTTTATGGGACGGGACGGGCGGATTATCCCGACAACGCCGAGCGGTTCATTTTTTTTTCGCGAGCCATTCTCGAATTATGCATTGCCTTGGACCTGCGGCCCGAAATCGTGCACTGCAATGACTGGCAAACCGGACTCGTTCCACTCTACCTGAAGCAAATCTACCGCAGATCTGAAACGCTGCGCCTGACGAGATCGATATTCACGATCCACAATCTCGGATACCAAGGCTTATTTCGGCAGGAAGATATGCATCTGACCGGCCTCGACGGGGACGTCTTCGCGCCAGCGGGGCTTGAGTTCTGGGGCAAAATGAATTTTTTAAAAGCCGGCATCGTCTATGCCGACTTGATCACGACGGTCAGTAAGACCTACAGTAGGGAAATTCAGACACCCGAATACGGTTCCGGACTCGATGGTGTGCTCAAGAACCGCTCCACCGACCTTTTCGGGATCGTGAACGGCATCGACTATTCCGAGTGGGACCCCTCGCGCGACCATGCTATAGCCCAGCCCTACAGTGCATCGCGGCTTTCCGGGAAAACAGTCTGCAGAAAAAAGCTGCTTGCGCAGCTCGGCATGCCCGAATCCGACGGTCCGGTTGTTGGCATGGTCACGCGCCTCGTTGACCAGAAGGGGCTCGATCTCGTTACGGAAGCATTGCCGGAAATCATGTCCCTGGGAGTACAGCTTGTCATCTTGGGCACGGGCGACGAAAAATATCATCGCATCCTGAGCGACGCGGCAAGCCGTTACCCCGGCAGGATGCGTGTGCTTCTGCAGTACAACGACGGTCTTGCGAAGACCATCTATGCGGGCTGCGATCTGTTCTTGATGCCGTCACAGTACGAGCCCTGCGGCCTCGGGCAGATGATTGCGCTCCGCTACGGCGCCGTGCCTCTCGTGCGCAAAACCGGTGGGCTTGCGGACACAGTCGTGGATTACTCCGCGAAAACCGGCCGCGGAACGGGCTTTGTCTTTGAAGAATATGCGGCGCCAGCGCTCATTGACTGCTTCCAGAGGGCGCTCGAGGTCTTTAGCAACAGGAAAAAGTGGAAGCACCTCATGCAGTCCGGCATGAAGCATGACCTGTCCTGGGTGCTGTCTGCAAAGGAATATGTGAGGGTGTATAGAAAAGCTATGAAGAAAATAGAGGGGCAAAGGACATCGGACAAGCGGTAAACTTTGACCCGTATTCCTTGACCCTAAACCACAACCATGGAAGCACTCGAAAAAACAGAGCTCAGCATTCTGAGCGAGATCAGCCACATATCGAATTCCGCCATCGATCTCACCGAGAAGCTCCGGCGCATCGAGGAAGTCGTTGTCCGGGGCATGGGCAAGGACGGCGCGTCCGTGTTTCTGGTCGACCAGTCCGGGAAGACGGTCACGCTCGTCGCGGCTATCGGCCTGAACCAAGAATCGGTGGGCAGGATGAGCTTTCCCCTCGGCATGGGGATAGCGGGATGGGTCGCGGAGCAGAAGGTGCCGCTTGCGCTCGAAGACCCTTACTCCGACCCGCGGTTCGTCTATGTGCCCGAATCGGGCATTGAAAATTTCAAGTCCCTTGTGGCCGCGCCCATCATGGATGAAGAACGCTGTCTCGGCGTGATCTTTGTGCTTTCGCTTTTGGTGTGGCAGGCTACGTCATCGGAGCTCACCCTCCTTACAACCACGGCAAACGAAATCGCTGGGGTGATCAAAAGCACCCAGCTGATTCAGAACATTCAGGACCGCCTGTCCGAGCTTTCTACTATCTACGAGATCGGCATGGCACTCACCTCCACACTCGACCTGGAGCAGCTTCTGTCGCTCATCGCCAAGAACAGCGTCCAGTCGCTCCGTGCCCAGGGCTGCACCATCCGGCTTGTGGACATCCCTGAAATCCCCTCCCGCAAGACATTCGCGGCATACAATATCGCGGGCAACGTGATTATGGATATCGATGCGCGGATCGGGCAGACCGTGAGCGACCGGGTCGCGAGGGAAAAACGTCCGATCCTGATCCAGGACGCGCATCAGGATGCCGCTCTCTGCGAACTGCTGGCTGCTGGCGCCTGCTCCCTCATCAGCGTCCCCCTGCTTTTCCGCGAAAAGGTCATCGGGATTATCACGGTCTACACCAGGGACGAAAGCCGTCCCTTCAGGGAGAATGACCTGCAATTCCTGACAACCGTAGCCAGTGGCGCTGCGGTGGCCGTCGAAAATGCGGCCATGTACGAGCGCATGGAATCCCTGGCAATGGAGGCGCGGACCCGGGCCCAGGAACTCGCCATTCTCAACGACATTGGCACAGCCATGAGCACTACGCTCAACCTCGATCGGCTGCTCAGAATCATTCTTACGGCAGCCACCATGGGAGGCACCGGCCTGGGATTCAACCGCGCGATACTTCTGCTCACGAACGAACGTACCGACATGCTGCAGGGGATGATGGGCATCGGGCCGACAAGCTGGGAAGAGGCTGGCCGGGCATGGGGTGAGGTGTCGAGCAAGCATAAGAGCCTTATGGAGTGGATCCAGACCGGTGAGCTTTTCGAACACCGTGACTCTGCGCTCAACACCCTCGCGCGTAGCATCAGGGTCTCACTCACTCCAGCTGAAGGGGTCATGGCACTTACCGTCCTGAACAAGCGGCCCTACAACATCACAAATGCCTCCTCTGATCCGCTCGTCCGCCACGAGCTGCGCGACGCGCTGGCAGTGAACAGCTTCGCCACAGTCCCGCTCATCGCGAAAGACCGCGTCATCGGCGTCATCCTCGTCGACAACATGTTCAACCAGCGGCCGATTACGGAGGGGGACATCCGGTTCCTCACCATGTTCGCCAACCAGTCGGCTCTCGCCATTGAAAACGCTATCATCCATACGAACCTCGAAACCATGAACAAGGACATGCGCGCCCTGCACGAGCAGCTCGTCCAATCCGAGAAAATGGCTGCCCTCGGCGCGATGATGGCTGAGATAACCCATGAGATCAGGAACCCCCTAGTCTCTATCGGCGGCTTCACGCGGAGGCTCGCAAAAAACCTACAACACAGCGAGGAAAAAAAATATATTGACATCATCCTGAGCGAGGTCACCCGCCTTGAAGGTATCATCCACGACAACCTATCCTACATCAAGGAGGTGGCCCCCCAGCCTGTCGAGACGGACATCGCAGCCCTGATCCGGGAAATCCTCATGCTTTACGAGGACGAGCTCGCTCAGCGGCGCATCCGTGTGGAAACGAATTTCTCCCCGGCTCTCCCAGGACTCATGATCGACGCCCAACAGATCAAGCAGGCCGCCATCAACATCCTGAAAAACGCCATGGAAGCCATGGAGAACGGCGGCACCCTGACCATCAGGACCTACCCGTCCGACGCAGAGAAGGAAGCCGCAATCGAATTCGGAGACACGGGACCAGGCATATCCTCGAAAGCCATGCACAATATCTTCAATCCCTACTACACCACCAAGCCGCGCGGCACGGGACTGGGGCTTCCGATCACGAACCGGATCATCAAGGCGCACCGGGGCAGGATCGAGCTGCGGAACAAGGACACCGGTGGGGCGTCCTTTACGATCAAGCTGCCCTACGGCGAGCGGGGAGATAAAAAGCCGGCGTAATTCGCCGTTCTTTACTTATTCACATCGGTTTTCAGAAGCGGTACTATACAAGACAGGGTTATTTACAGGGAGGCACTGATGAAAAAAATACTGGTTGTCGATGATGAGGAAAACATCCGGGAGCTGTACCGGATCGAGTTCGAGGACATGGGATATACCGTGACCGTTGTCTCCGACGGAATTCAAGCGCTCGATAAAATGGACTCGGACAAGTTCGACCTCGTCACGCTGGACATGCGCATGCCCGATATAGACGGCATCGAGACGCTGCGCAAGATGAAGGAAAAGGACAGCGCGCTGCCGGTTATTATCTGCACGGCCTATGAAGAATACAAGCAGGACTTCGGCAGCTGGTGTTCCGAAGCCTACGTCGTGAAATCGGCGGACACCTCACTCCTCCGAGAAACGGTCAAGAAGATCCTCGGATGAACGAGCGCAGTGAGCTCACCATTGAAAAACTGGTCCACGGTGGCAGCGGGCTGGCGCGCCTTGGCACGGGCCAGGCCGTGTTCGTGTCCGGCGTCCTGCCGGGCGAGCGAGTTGCCGTGGCGATCAGACGGAAGCGAAAAGGCATTCTCGAGGCTGATCTTGTCGAGGTTTTGATCTCCTCACCGGACCGCATTGATCCGCCCTGCGGCGGGGAAAAGCAGTGCACCGGCGCAACGTGGCCGCACATCGCCTACCCAGCGCAGCTGCGGTTCAAGCAGGAGATACTGCTCGATACGCTGGCGAAGATCGGCGGCATAATGCCAACCCGTCCCCTTCCCATTATTCCCTCTCCCCGGATTGACCATTACCGGCTGCGCACGCAGTTCAATGTCCGTTCATCAGGAGGAAAACAACAGATCGGTTTTTTCCGGCCGGGTTCCTATGATCTCATCGAGGTTGACGACGCCTTCCTCATTGACCCGCTCATCAACAGGACGCTGAAAGCCGTGCGGTCCCTGGAATCGCAGCTGCCGCCGATGAAGGAAATCCATATCAACGCAACACAGGCCGGAGAAGTGCATCTGTTGCTCTACGGTGAGAAGGATACTCTGCCTTCAATGGATGCTTTCTTTTTCGAGCTCAGGAAGGCCGTACCCGAAGTGATCGGGATATCGGGATTCGCAAACCGCAAAAAAGCGTTCACCTTGGGGAATAACCGGCTGGCACTCGAATGCGAGGGGTTGAAGTTCCACGCTACGGAGGGAAACTTTTACCAGGTCAACTGGGAGCAGAACAGAAACATGGTGAAGACTGTGCTTGATTTTGCCGACCCCGCAGGAGATGAAACCGTGCTCGACCTCTACTGCGGAATCGGGAACTTCGCCCTGCCCCTCGCGAAGCGGGCTAAAAATGTGATCGGCGTTGAATCGGGATATTCTGCCATCGACGATGCAAAAGCCAACGCCGCATTGAATAGAATCGTGAACACTGAATTCATCGCCGATGACCTGCAGAAGGGACTCAAGGCCCTGATGCAGCGCAAAATGAGCGCCCATACTATCGTCCTCGACCCGCCCCGCGCCGGCGCAACTCTAAAAACACTGGAGCGGGTCCTCGCCTTCGTCCCGCAGAAGATCATCTATGTTTCCTGCAATCCTTCGACGCTCGCGCGGGACCTGAAATTCTTCCACCTCTTCGGCTTGCGCCTTGAACGGCTTCAACCTATAGACATGTTTCCCTGGACCTATCACATTGAATGTGTGGCGGAGATGGCGAGACAAGAGTAGTAGAAAAAACGATTAAATGCCGATAAAGGCTCCGAATCTTTTTCAGAAAGAGACAGATTTCTTTCAGGTGGGATTGCAATAGGATGCGGGGAGATACCTCGGAGTGGATACGAGAAAGATGTCGGGAAGAATAAGCACCTGTTAAAATAAAGGCGATTTCTGAAAGAAAGCAGCCGATGACCCGGCTGCTGTGCGTCGCGCTGGAACGGTATCGACGTTTGTTCATCGTATCACGATGATGCTTAGAGGAATGACCTTTCCGGCCTTCCACCCAATCGACAAGGCCCAATGATTCACGATACGCACGTCGGTGACAATTCCATTCACAACCGTAACGTTCACGGTGGCCTTATTAGGCCACGAGCGGAAGATTCCTTCATAGGTCCCGTTCTCCGGTTTTCCCATCCGTAGGGGCCCACCCAAAGATAGGTGCTGCCCTGCAGCTGCCCGCAGGGAGCAAGGACAATGCAAGGACCAGGATCAGCAGGGGGTTATTCCAACTTTCACAATCATGCTACTACCTTGCTCCTTTTGAGCCACTGACGCTCAGAACCTTCGCTCCCCTGATCTTCCGTTCTTTTAGTTCGAGAAGCGCCCTGTTAGCCTGCTCGAGCGGGTACTCCTCAAATTCCGGCCTGATTCGCATCTCCGCCGCAAGAGGGAGAAACTCTTCGACGTCCCTGCGCGTTATGTTCGCCACGCTCTTAATCTCCTTCTCCATCCAGAGATCGCGTGAGTAATCGAGGGTGAGCAGCGCTTCTTTGTCGCGTTCTTCTTTGCGTATTGCATTGATAACGAGACGGCCGCCGCGTACAAGATGCTTCATGGCTTCGACGACCGGCTTCCAGGCTGGCGTTGTATCGATGACGGCATGGAGTTTTTCAGGTGGACTATCTGATGTATCACCTGCCCATTGGGCGCCGAGTTCCCGGGCGAATGCCCGCTCCTGTTCCGTGCGAGAAAAGACGAAAATGCCCGCCTTTGGATAGAGATGCTTTACCATCTTGAGTACGAGATGGGCCGATGCGCCGAAGCCCGTAAGCCCGATGTTTTCATGGTCGTGCATGTTGGCGAGGCGGAGCGACCGATATCCGATTGCGCCCGCACACAATAGCGGCGCTGCTTCTGCATCGGAAAACAGCTCCGGAATCGCGTAGGCGAAAGCTTCCGGCACGGTCGTGTATTCCCCATACCCGCCATGCGCATCACGGCCTGTCGCTTTGAAATCATCACACAGGTTTTCCATTCCACCTCTGCAGTATTTGCATCTACCGCAAGCTGAATGGATCCAGGCGATGCCGACGCGGTCGCCGATGTTAAACCGGCTTGTTTTGCTCCCGGTCTTTTCCACGCGGCCCACAATCTGGTGTCCCGGAATGATCGGAAATTTCGACGGCGCTGTTCTGCCCTCGATCTCGTCAAGCTCCGTGTGACAAACACCGCAGACCGATACTTTTACGAGGATTTCGTTGTTCTCAGGTATAGGAACAGGCAATTCAGTGAGCTCGAGTGGAGATTTATTGACGTCAAGACTGGTGATAGTTCTAAGCACCATGACTTTCATGATTTCACCTCAGCACGCAAAGATTGCAGAGACAACTGACAGGTGCGCTGCTATGAGAGAAGCGGCTCATCTGAAACTTATTATAGCAGGATCAAGGGGAAGCGCATCAGTAATCAACTACAGCTCTTTCAGCAGGACTTCAGACAGGTTTTTACGTTTGGAGGAATGTTTATCCGATGCTGGATGGCCGATGGCGACAACAGCCATGAGTTCCATGTTTTCCGGCAGGCTGAGGAGCAACCGCACCGCATCGGCGTTCTTCAGGACTTCGCCGAGCCACACGGCTCCCAGGCCCAGGGCATGGGCGACAAGCAGCATATTCTGGATGCAGGCGCCCATGGACTGGTGGTCCTTAACATCGTTGTACATCACGCTCTTGTCCGCGAAAACAGCGATGCACGCGGCAGCGCGTTCAATGGTGAAATTGTACCTGGTGTTCTTCGCCAGTTCCTTTCGCATCTCATCGCTTCGTACAATCACGAAGCGCCAGGGCTGGTTGTTCAATCCTGACGGCGCCCAGATGCCGGCCTTGATGATTTCGATCAGTAATTCGCGGTCCACTGGCTGGTCGGTGAATTGCCGGATGCTTCGTCGCGTGTAGATCCCTTCGAGAAGGTTCATGGGGAATGTCTCCCTTGCTATGCGCTATGACTCTTTTCCCAGCACTGGGAATAGGTTTTGGACATTCATAACAGGTCGTTTTGAGAAGGTTTCAATATGAAACGATGCTACTTTACCAAATCCCCATACTCCACGGGTCTGCGGTGCCTGAGAAAATCCCAAGTATCCGTTGCGGCTTTGCGCTCCGCTAAGTCGATGTCGGCGATGACAATCGACTCCTTGCCTCCCGCCAGGTCCGATACCATCTCGCCCCAGGGGTCGGCGCAGAAGCTCCTTCCGTAGAACGAGATGCCCTCTTCCTGACCCACCCGATTCACGCGGAAGATGAAGAGGTTGTTCGCAAAAGCATTTGCCATGATCGCCCGCTCCCACAGGCTGTGGGTATTGATTGACGCCGCCGTGGGCGAGATGATGATCTCTGCCCCTTTGAGGGCCAAGATGCGCGCGCCTTCAGGAAACAGGTTGTCCCAGCAAATCTGGACGCCGATCCTGCCGCGCGATGTTTCAAAAACAGGAAATCCCAATGAGCCGGGAGAGAAATAAAATTGTTCTCGGTAGAGCGGGAGGTTGGGCACGTGCATCTTGCGGTATACACCGGTCAGCTTGCCGGCATCGATCACCGCCGCGCTGTTATAGTACGCACCGTTTGCTGATTCGAAAAAAGGTACGATGAGCACTGTTTTGGCGCTCTCGGAAAAAGCCTGAAATTGTTTCAGCGGTTCGCTCGAGGCGTCCAAAGCCAGGGAGAGATGCGACTTTTCCTCCTCCCTGGGAAACCAGGGATTCAGGAACAGTTCGGGATAGCATATGATTCCAGCGCCCTTTTCAGCAGCAATCTCCGCCATTTCAACGGCGCGCAGAATATTCCGGTCGATATTCTGGCCGGCGATCATTTGTATACCAGCAATCCGTATGGTATCCGATTTAAACCGTGTCATGGCGATTCCAAAAGTCGTTTTCAGGTTGACCTTTCCACACTTCTCAGACAGCGAGATAAATACGTTGCCTGTTCCGGCGATTATATCGATTTCAACGGGAAATGTAAATTAGATATTCTCAGTCTTGGCAATCATTCTATTGCTGAGCGATCCTCTCAGGACAGCCTAAAACCACGCAAGCATGACGCCTCTTCACGGGTGCGTCAAATGAGGTCTTCCAGAAAATTGCTAAACAATTTTATCTTCCCTCTGCTGTTGAACAACGGAGGGGCTCAAAATTATCCACGGCAGGAGCGGCAACAGCAGGTTCAGACACGGAAACAGATCCCTTTATTTCTTCAATTAACCATCCTCCCTCCTCCATCTCAGCAAAGAATAAATCACGACCCAGGTGAATGTTCTAAACAGCATGGCATAGATGCTCCTGGCGGCCACGACCTGCCCAAGCTGGTACATCGCAAAAAGACTGATGAACACAATGCCATGGAGAACGAGGATGTTCACGGCAAGGGCGACGCTCCAGTCCTGCTGCTTCCACATGCCTGTTCCGGCAGCGACGGAAACGACACCCATGATCACATTGTACCAGACGAGCCAGAGAAGCACGTGGTAATCAGGGATCGTCGCGCCAAGAAGCACGGCGCCCCCTTCCCTGATGGATAGTAAGCCGAGTGTGATTGCCAGAATCGAGGCAATACGATCCCTTTTCTGCTGGGTCATTTTCCCGTCTGTTTGTAAAGGAACATTCTCTCGGATAACCTTCTTTTTTGCCATTATCAGCCTCCACTATTGAAGGAATTATTTCGGAGTACATTAAAAAATAAATTAGACGGTCGAGGGTTTTGTATCTCAGATTAGACGTGCTAGATCATTCATTGGAACCCCGTCTCCGCTCGTTCCGGTATGCAATGATCTGTTGATAGATAGATTTCAAATCAGCCACCACCCCTTCGCAAGGACCACAGAACCGATTCTGTTAAATTTTACAGTAGCGGGAGAGCATGGGCAAGAAAGGAAATACTAATTTTCGTGGTCTCTGTAATAAAAATACGGCAGCGCCATACTTTCGGAGCCGAAAGAGCTTCATGTCTCGAAACCAGATCGGTCCTCTTTGCCCGTTTCATCGGTCCTGCGCTCGAGTTCCGCGATAACCTGAGCACCCAACAAAAGGATCAATGCTATAGCCTCAGTAGACAGAAGCGCCACAACCGCCGTGGCGAAGGATCCATAAATTAAATTAACCATGGATATAACCGAGTAATACCAGACCAGCACTCGGCGCGTGATCTCCCATAAAATCGTTGCGGCTACCCCTCCGATCAAAGCGCGACGGAACGTGATATGGACAACGGGCATGACCAGATAGATTGATGTGAGCAGCAGCACCTCACCAATGACCCCCAGGATATACAACGCAATGCCGGATATTCCTTCCAGGCTCAATGTCCAATCGAACAGGATCAATTGTCTTCTTTCAAGGGTCTCTATTGCTCCCGTAATGAATGATACCAGCAGGATGCCCAGACCCAACACAAAGATATACACGTACGGAATTAGCGTAGAAATCAGGAAGGGGCGATGTTTTACTCTGACCCGGTGAAAAAAGATGACTGACATGGCGTTTTCAAGAACNGTAAATGCTATGGAGCTGAAAAAAAGCATCACCAGGAATCCAATGACGCTGANCACATCCCGATGCGCGAGAAATACCCGGACCTGTTCAGTCAGTGTTGCGGCATAGCCGGGGATGATCATTTCCAAATAGATGGATAAGGTATGAAATAACTGTTCCTCCTCGATAAAATGAGACATCCCAATAAGGGCGAGAATCGACAAGGGCACAACCGACAACAGGGTGTAATAGGCAACAGCGCCGCATAGCAGCAGGCCCTGGTTGCGCTTGAAATCGCGTAGAACATCCGCCAGGAAGCCGAGGATCCGGCTCAGTCCCCTCGTGCCCATGTGTCGGTAGTCAATCATAGGTCAGGAAGTAAAAACATTCATATCTTTTTCTTTCGCGATCATTTCTCCGTGAAAGATGATAGAGCGAACAGATATCGAGATCATCATTGCGATAGCATTCCTGCAGTCACATGAACAGCCAATAATGGTTATGTACCGTACTCTCAAGCGTGTAATAACGGAACGGTCTCGAGATCAAGTTGGATCACGATAAAGGGAAAGCGTATTCACGATCTCTGCCCTTTGTCTCCGAACGTATAGAAGTAAGAAGCGCACAAAAAAAGGAAAGGCATGCTTCCTTGCATGCCCTTTCTTCGCAAAACCTTTTGGACCCCAATTTCCCGCCTGAGGGAAGGCTGTCCTCGCGTAACGCGGATTTTAATCACCGTAACTTCGCAGCTCATGCATGCTGCCACTTTTCTTTCTCCTGGATATACGCATTCTTGCCTGAGTCGATGGCGTTCGCAACTGCTGTTCTGCCTTCCTCATAAAGTTCCTTCCCCTTGTCGATGGCTAGGGCAACCCGATCCTTCGTAGTAGTGGCGAACCGATTGATGTCATTTCTTATTTCCTTCCCCGGCTTTGGCGCGTACAGCAATGCCAATCCTGCACCCACAACACCACCCACGAGGAATGGAACCATAATGTTGATGCCCTTATTCGTGAGTTCTTCTTTCATATTAACCACCCCTTTCTTTGTCCAGCGCCTTTACGAGGGCTGAGACCCCTGGATAATGCCCCTACGTTTTCTCCTTTCTTGCAAGTTCTCTACAAGCTTGAATTCTAGTTTAAGTATATCACCAGCTTTTAAAAAGCGGGAAGGATGGGAAAAATAAACTCAGCGGGTAAAAAGAAAAGGAGCTACCGGGAACCGGTAACTCCTCGCCTTGATTGGCGGCCTCAAGGGCGAATCGAATTCCTATCACTAGGGCGCGATGCTGAAACTCAAGAAGACCCTCGCGGTAAGGGTCGTCAATGTTCCACTCGATAATATTATTGCACTTCAAAAACTGCTTGAGCTATCGGGCTACGTGTTTGTCCATTCTGGCAATATAGTGAACACGACATTGTTCTTCTTGACCTTCAGTCACCTACTTCAACTTTCACACGTTCTCAAGAGCCCACAAGGG
>JGI12270J11330_10003343_pt1 | contig 11520 bp, 9 predicted proteins | sample PeaSoiMetSII2010_FD_11330 | JGI IMG/M metagenome (IMG submission 11330)
TGGGCTGACATCCACGAATTCGAACATTCCCGCCACAAAGTCAGACTTTTCGAGCACGCCCGCGGCGAAGGTATGAAAGAGATCGGCGACTGGCGCGGCCACGCCGCGTAAGAGTTTCTACCACAGCGAACGACCCACAGTTGAGGAACGCTCGCACCCTCCAAGAATTTTTATTTATGTCACGAATCGATGGAGCACCAATCTTGCCCGTGGTTTGTGCCTAGGTTGGTGCGGGTGTGGATGAGCGTTGTGGGGTCCCCTACCGGGCTTGGTTGGATGGTGGGCCGGGATGGTACTAGTGGCCTGTCGCGGAGCAAGCATTACCAGACGCCGCATCTGCTGTGACGGTCGCTGAAGCGAACCCTTTTTACTCAATACCGGTATTCGGCATCAACAGCATCGCCGTGCTGCGTCCATAGTAACGAACTCACCGCGACAGGCCACTAGTGGTCCCCCAAAATGATGAAAGTGAATTGTTGACGCAAACACTGTTTCCACCAACTGCTCTCGCAGGAGCGCGGCATAGACGACGATGACGAGTATAGTGGGAGCCGATCTCTTTCCAGCAGCAATCCCGCGAGGCTACGGCTCTTGCCCGGCCTTACGCAGCAGGTTCAAGATGTACAGTGCACGAGTGATAACTTCTTGCTCTTTGCGATCGTTGCCTGGCGACTTTGATAAACTTCGCGATCGCTCGAGAATTGCGACCTCTGCCTGCTCGATTCGCTGCAGCAATTTGCTCCGGTCAGACTCGAGCACTGCGGCGCGGTAAAGCTTTCCCCAATCTTGGTGTTCTGAATTATTCAGCGTTCTTGCTCCTGGTGCTTTGGCTCCTGGGTGATCGGCGCAAACATGCAATGAAAACTCCTTGTCGCGCTGCAACTCAAAGTTGGGCGCGCTCGTAGGGTTGAAGACCCAGGCGCATTCGGAGCAACCAAAACCACGAAAACGCGGTTGTTCGATCCATACCAGCTTCCGACTCATGACGGCCCTCGTCGCTCGGTCCATCGCTGTCTGAATGCGAATTACCTTTTTTGATGGGCGACGAACCGCACCAGGCTGCAGCATCGCTTCTAAGCTCCGCAACAGAAGGCGCAACTTAGGCTTAGCACTACAAAGTGTCAAGAGCTAACTTGTTGTGTTACGAAATACGAACAGACTGCACGTTCTCATCGGCTCAAGACGAGTCCTGTCAACCGTTCTGGCGGCTAAAGAGCTGTTATCGGGAACGGTCTAAAGGGCAGATTTCGGAGCTTATTCGTTACGAAATCAGAACAAAGAGTGTGCATGTGTTTCAGGGGGCTGGGATTTATTCAGCTGAACGTCAGATTTCAGCGAGTTAGTTTAGCGGCGGCGGCTTCGTCGAGCGAGCGATCCACTGAATACTTCAACAGTTATCGTGCCTCGGGTGTTAAGGGCTATAATTTGAAAGCGGAAATAGCCTGAGTAAAGTTGAGGGGCTCGACAAATATGCGGCTATCCTTGTTCATCAATAAAGTCCTGATTAAAACCCTGGGTCTGATTCCGGTAGTCGGCCTGCTGGCTCTGCCCGGTTGGTCTGAGCATTTCTCCAGTCTTGACCGTGAGCAGGCGCAGGTGATGCTACAGAATGTTGCTTCCGACATCCGCAAGTATTACTACGATCCAAAGTTGCACGGAGTGGATTGGGATGCGCAGGTCGCAAAGGCAAAAGAGAAAATTGCGAAGGCAACGTCCATGGGTGAGGCGACCTTAGAGATAGCCGCGGCTCTGGAGGCATTGGATGATTCGCATACCTACTTTATTCCGCCTCATGACCCAATTGCCGAAGATTACGGTTGGCAGTTTCAGATGATAGGCGCTCGTTGCTATGTAACCCATGTGCGGCCAAAGAGTGACGCCGAAGCCAAAGGCCTACAGCCGGGGGATGAGGTGCTGACCATCAACGGGTTCACGCCCACGCGAGAAGGCCCTGAACAAGATGAAGTACGTCCTCGGCTTACTTCTGCCACAGCGCGGCTTGCGGGTGGATCTGAGGGACCACTCTGGCAAGATCCGCCAGGTTGACGTGATGGCAAAAGTCCGGCAGGTCAGAACGATCACCGACTTCGACAACATGAGCAGAGATGCTTGGTTCTTGCGCATGGAAGGCGAAGATCAACGACGCCGGATGCGACCTCAATATAGAGAACTGGGCGCTCAGTTGATGATCATGAAGCTCCCACGCTTTCTCGAGCCCGATTCGGATGCCCAGGCGATGATAGGCAAGGCTCACGGGCACAGCGGTCTCATCGTGGATTTACGGGGCAATCCGGGAGGAATTGAGCCCACCCTCCAGGGCATACTCAGCAGCGTGTTCCAAAGTGACGTTAAGATTGCGGAGCGAGCTGCGCGAGAGGGGACAACCGCGGTGATGGCAAAGAGCAACCACCACAACGCCTTTACCGGGAAGCTGATCGTGCTGGTAGACAGCGAGTCTGCGTCCGCCGCCGAGCTGTTTGCGCGCGTGATCCAAATCGAGAAGCGCGGAACTGTCCTGGGCGATCGTACGGCGGGCAGCGTGATGGAAGCAAAGTACTATGCTCACCGGACCGGATTGAACCCTGTGTTCTCTTACGGCACATTAGTTGCGGGTGCTGATCTTGTAATGGCCGACGGAAAGAGCCTTGAACACACGGGAGTGACCCCAGATGAGACGATTCTTCCTTCTGCAGCAGACCTGGCAAACGGCCGTGATCCCGCAATGGCCCGCGCTGCGGAGATAGTGGGAGTTACTCTGAGTCCAGAAGAAGCGGGCAAGTTGTTCCCGTATGAATGGCCAAAGAACTAGCGGCTGTCTGAGAGTTGGGCGAGCCAGTCTCTCCTAGGAAGAAGTACCGATGTCAGCGAGTTAGCTTGGCGGCGGCGGCTTCGTCGAGCATCCACAACAGTTTTCCGTCGGACGGTTGTACTCTCTGCGAGGGCAGCAGAGGAATGCTCTTGCTCTCGAGAACCTGATGCAGCATGTCGGCCTTATCCGCGCCGCTCGCCATGAACATCACCTCAGCGGCGCGATTGAGCACGGGGAAAGTAAAGGTGATGCGATGGGCGTTCAACTTCGCAACCCAATTGGCGACCACCAGGCGCGACTGTTCGTCAAGCGCCGGTGAATCGGGGAACAGGGAAGCGGTGTGGCCATCGGGACCCAGGCCGAGCAGAATCAGGTCAAAGCGCGGGAGTTCGCCGGGCCGAAGCTCGAAGAAGCGGCGGAGCTGGGCCTCATAGTCTGCGGCAGCGGCGGCGGCATCGGGATTTTCCGCCGGCACGCGAAAGACGTTCTCGGCTGGAATCGCAATCTTCGTCAGCAACGATTCATGCACCATTCGATAATTGCTGTCGGCCTCGGTGGGCGGCACGTGACGCTCGTCGCCGAAGAATAGAAAGACGCGGTTCCAGGCGAAGTCGGCGTAATCGGCGGCCAGCAGGGAATAGAGAGCTTTTGGGGTCGAGCCCCCGGAGAGCGCCACCGTGAATCGTCCCTGGCCGCCGATGGCGGCACGGGCCGCGCGCACGAATTCTTCGGTGGCGGTGTGAAAAAGATCGGCCGCAGTGGCGAGGACTTCGATGGATCGAGTGAAAGGCATAGGAAATTGGTAAGTAAGCCACGAGCTACGAGCAATCGGTCGGCTCCAAGCTCGCGGCTCGTAGCTCGCAGCTCGTAGCTCCTCATTTCTCGAAATTTCTCCAGCGCCGGCCATCGCGTTCCATCAGTTCGTCGGATTCTTTCGGGCCCCAGGTTCCGGCGGGATAGTTGGGGAAATTACGCGGCGGCAGCGCTTTCCACACATCGAGTACGGGATTGACAATGCTCCAACCGGCCTCGACCATGTCGGCGCGCTGGAACAGGGTGGCGTCTCCGGTCATGCAGTCATGCAGCAGGCGTTCGTAGCCGGTCGAAGACGAGACCCCGAAATAGTCGGCGTATGCGAAATCCATATTCACTTCGCCCAGTTGCATGGCGGGCCCGGGAGTCTTGGCGGCGAAGCGCAGCGAGATGCCTTCCTCCGGCTGGATGTGCAGCACCAGTTGATTGGGCATCATGTGTTCGACCTGGGTTTCGCGGAACAGCATGAAGGGCGCGCGCCGGAACTGAATCACGACATGCGTATTGCGGCCGGGCAGCCGCTTGCCGCTGCGCAGATAGAAGGGAACTCCCGCCCAGCGCCAGTTGTCGATCAAGAGTCGCATGGCGACGAAGGTTTCAGTGCGCGAATCCGGGGGCACGCCACCTTCGGAGCGGTACGCGGGCACAGGCTGGTTATCAATGATGCCTTCCCCGTATTGCCCGCGGACGGTTTTGCTGAGCACATCCTCGTTACTGTAGGGCTGAATGGCATGCAGGATTTTGGCCTGCTCGTCGCGCACCGCATTGGCCTCGAACGAAATCGGCGGTTCCATCGCGGTCAGACTGATGAGCTGCATGATGTGGTTGGGAACCATGTCGCGCAGGGCGCCCGCGCCATCGTAGTAGCCGCCGCGTTTCTCGACGCCGACGGTTTCGGCGACTGAAATCTGCACGTGGTCGATATAGCGGCGATTCCAGATCGGCTCGAAAATCCCATTCGCAAAACGGAGCGCCAAAATGTTCTGCACCGTTTCTTTTCCTAGATAGTGATCGATGCGGTAGATCTGGCATTCCGAAGCAACTTTCAACAGCTGCTGGTTCAAAGCCTTGGCGGAATCCAGGTCGTGGCCGAAAGGTTTTTCGATAATCACCCGCCGCCAATGGCTATTCTCTTCNGTCATCAGGCCGNCTTTCGCGACCCGCTCGACCGACGTCGCCGAAAAAGTTGGGCGCAGTGGCGAGGTAAAAGAAATAGTTGCNGTGCGAGTTGTGTTCCTGGTTGACCTTGGCCAGCGTTTCTTTCAGCTTGTCGTAGGTAGCGGGGTCGTCGATNTTTCCGCTGACGTAACTTATGCGGCGGACAAACCATTCCCACAAATCGGCGTCGACGGCGGCAGTGGCGAATTGTTTGAANTCTTCGCTGACCTTCTTCCGCGCGTCGTCATTGCTCATGGGAGTGCGGCCCACGCCGATCACCGCAAACTCGCGCGACAGCAATTGCTGGCTGGCGAGATTGTAAAGAGCGGGAATCAGCTTCCGGCGCGTCAGGTCGCCGGTAAAGCCGAAGATCACCATGACACACGGATCTCCAGTGCGCCCCACCCGCGGCTTGGTTGTTGCTGGCAGAACCTCTGTTTGAGCCATCGTTTCCTCTCGATCGTGAGCTGCGGGCTTCGAGCTACGGGCTTCGAGCAACCAGAATCCGTTTGCTCGCGGCTCGAAGCTCGTAGCAGCTCGTTACTTCGTTTTCACCGGTGCTTTGAGTTCAACGTGCCCACCAAACTTCTGTCGCATGGCGGAGAGCATCTTCTCCGCGAAGCTATGATCCTGCCGCGAGCGGAAGCGTGTGTACAGGGCCGCCGTCAGGACTTCGGCCGGAACCGCCTCATCAATCGCCGCCTGGATTGTCCAGCGCCCTTCGCCGGAATCCTGCACGAACCCGCTGTACTCGGCGAGCGTGGGATTCTCGACCAACGCCATCGCCGTCAGGTCCAGCAACCATGAACTCACTACGCTGCCACGCCGCCAGACCTCGGCAATATCGGGCAGGTTGAGATCGTAGCGGATATCCTCCGGAAGATCTTTGCTGGTCGCGTTCTTGAAAATGTCGAAGCCCTCCGCGTAGGCCTGCATCAAGCCGTACTCGATGCCGTTGTGCACCATCTTGACGAAATGTCCGGAGCCGGAGGGACCGCAGTGGATGTAACCGTCTTCGGCAGTAGAGGCGGAAGTACCAGCGGCAGCCCCAGTCGGTTTTTCGCGTCCCGGAGTGCGCGGAATGTCGCCGCGTCCGGGCGCCAGCGTTTTGAAGATCGGGTCGAGGCGCTGGACGGCCACTTGCGGGCCACCGATCATCATGCAGTATCCGCGCTCGAGCCCCCAGACGCCGCCGCTCGTGCCCACGTCGACGTAGTGCACGCCCTTGGTGGCGCAGATTTTGGCGCGGCGAACGTCATCTTTGAAATACGAATTGCCGCCGTCGATGATGGTGTCGCCCGCCTGCATGCGGCTGAGCAGGGCCTGCACGGTTTTTTCCGTTGCATCGCCCGACGGCACCATGATCCACGCGGCGCGCGGAGCGGTCAGCTTGCCAACCAGATCTTCCAGCGAAGAGGAGGCCACCGCACCTTCGCCGGCAATACCCTTGACGGCATCGGCGCTGAGATCGGAAACCACCATCGTGTGACCGCCGCGCATCAGGCGCCGCGTCATGTTGGCGCCCATGCGCCCCAAACCTACCATTCCCAGTTGCATGGCTGCTCCTTCGACCGAGAACTGCGCGGCTGTGTTTAACTAAGGGTTTTTAGGAAGCCCAATATGAGTTGTCATCCTGAGCGAAGCGAAGGACCTGCTTGTCGCAGCGAACAGCAGGTCCTTCGCTTCGCTCAGGATGACAACTCATAAAGAGCTTCGCGTGTTGCTGCCTGCCCAACATACACCACAGGCTACAAAACCTGTTTTATCAGTTCTGCGAGTTTGGTGAGACCCGTTTTCACGTCGCTGCCGAGATGCACGCGCAACGCCCGGCGTTTGCGGTCGGCCAGAACCTGGAAGTCGCCGCGAGCCTGGGCCGCTTTCACCACTCCGAAAGTGTACTTCTGCCCGGGAACCGGCAAGTCCTCGGCATCGTCGCACGTGATCTGCAGGAATACGCCGCTGTTGGGGCCGCCCTTATAAGCTTGTCCGGTGGAGTGCAAAAAGCGCGGCCCGAAGCCGAGGCAGGTCGCCACGCGTTTGTGATCGCGCACGGTCATACGCAAGTTTTGCAGCAGAGATTCGTGCTCGGCATTCATCTCGACATAACCCAGCAGGGCAAAATAATCGCCGGCGCCAAGCCGCGCCAGATGCGCGCGCAGATAGTTCTTCAGTGAGTGGTCGGAACCGGCGGCGTGGCTGAGGTCGGCGGCGTTCTTGTCGTCGGTGAAAAGCTTGAAGCCGGCTTCTTCAAGTATCGGCTTTTCGGGAGGAAGCGAGCCCTTGCTTTCGTACTCGGACGTAAGTTGTTTCGTGACGATCTTGCTCGCTTCGACATCGGGCTGATTGAAGGCATTGATCCCGAGGATCGAGCCCGCAACCGCGGTCGCAATTTCCCAGCGGAAGAATTCCTGCCCCAGGCTGTAGGTGTCGGATACGGCGATGCGCACCACAGGGTGCCCGGCTTTCTCCAGCGCGGCGACCTTGGCATCCTGCGCTGCGCCGGGCGCGGTCTCCAGTCGAAGGTAGGCGAAGATGCGGTCGCTCCCATAGGCTTCCGGTGCGCCCAGCGCTTCGCGATCAACCGGGATGATGCCTTTCCCCAACTTGCCCGTGGATTCCGCGATCAACTGCTCGAGCCACGCGCCGAGGTCGGAAATTCCGGGCGAGGTGATGAGCGTGATTTTGTCGCGGCCAAGTTTTGCGGCTGTGCCAATGATCAGGCCGAGCATCACTCCCGGATTCTGTTCCACGGGAACGGACGGTTTGCAGGCTTCGACCATTTCTTTTGTGCACTGGAGGAACTTGCCAGTATCGAGGCCCATGGCCGCGGCGGGCACCATGCCGAAGTTCGAGAGCGCCGAATAGCGTCCGCCGATCGACGGCAGGCCATAAAAAATGTGGCGGAAGCGGTCGCGCTCGGCAACCTGCTGCATCTTCGAACCAGGGTCGGTGATCGCGATAAAGTGGCTGCCCGCCTTGTCCTTATCGTTGCCCACGGTCTGCTGCACGCGCTCGAAGAAATACTGCTTGTAGATGTTGGGTTCGAGTGTGCTGCCGGATTTACTGGAAACTATAAAGAGCGTTTTGGCGAGGTCGACCTTTTTTTCGACGCTTCTGATTTGCGCCGGATCGGTCGAGTCGAGTATGTGCAGGCGCGGGAAGCCCGGCGTTTGCGGATAGGTCAGCGCAAGCACTTCGGGACAAAGGCTGGAACCGCCCATGCCAAGCAGCAGTACGTCGGAGAACCCGGCGCTCTTGACCTCGTTGGCCAAGTCGTTCAGCTTGGCGGCGCCGGCGAGTTGTTCGTCGGTGATGCCGAGCCAGTCCAGCCAGTTGGCCTCGTCATCGCCGGTCCAGAGGGAGGCGTCGCCCTGCCAGAGCCGTCTTACCTTTCCCGATGCCCGCCAGTTGTTAATGTTTTTTTTTACCGCAGTGTCAAGATCGCCCGGAAGCGATGCGCTCTGTCGATTGACCTGCGGCGTGGGCATGGTTGGTCGCTTCGTATTCTTCTCGACCGCGGCCAGCAGGGCGTCGAAGGCGTCGGCAAATAGTTTTACGCCGTCGGTCGTCAACTTGTCGGTCACGTCCTTCATGACAGTGCCAACGGCGGCCAGATCGGCCATCGTTCTCCGCGCAGCGTCGAGGTTCTCGGTCAGACTCGGGCGCGGCTTGCCATGATCGCGGAAGGCATCGAGCGTCGCCGGTGGAACGGTATTGACGGTGTCCGGCCCGATCAATTCCTCGACGTAGAGCACGTCGCGGTAATTCGGATTCTTGGTGCTAGTGCTCGCCCACAACACGCGCTGCGTCTGCGCGCCCTTGGCGGCCAGCGCCTTCCAGCGCGGAGAAGAAAAGATGCGCTGGTAGGCCTCGTAGGTCAGCTTGCCGTTCGCGATCGCGACTTTCCCCTGAATCCCCTGCAACTTCGCCTTGCGGGAGGGGTCCGTTTCTTTCTTCAGTTGGTCGCCAATCAGCGAGTCGACCAGCGAATCGATGCGGCTNATNAAGAANCTGGCGACGCTGGCAANCTTGCTCACATCGCCGCCGGACGCAGCGAATTTCTCAACCCCGTCAATGAAAGCCGCGGCGACTTCCTCATACACTTCCTGCGCAAACAGCAGCGTCACGTTGACGTTGATGCCCTCGCCGATGAGCTCGCGAAACGCGGGTATGCCCTCGGCGGTGCCTGGCACCTTGATCATCACATTATTGCGGGCCACGCTCTTCCACAGTCGTCGCGCCTCGGCGATGGTGCTGTTGGTATCGAGCGCGAGATACGGAGATACTTCAAGACTCACATAGCCGTCGCGCTTCTTCGTGCTCTGGTAGACGGGCGCGAGCAGGTCGGCCGCGTCCTGAATATCGCGGATCGCCAGCAGCTCGTAGCGGCCTTTGGCGTCAAGGTCGGTGCGGTTGGCGAGCGAGTCCAGGAAATCCTGGTACTGGGTCGACCCCGCAATGGCCTTCTCGAAAATCGAGGGATTGGAAGTCATTCCGCGCAGGCCGTCTTCCGTGATCAGGCGCTGCAGTTCGCCGCCCTGCAGCAGGTCGCGGCGGATGTAGTCGAGCCAGATGGACTGGCCGAAAGTCTGAAGTTGGGTGAGAGGATTCGCAGCTTTTGCAATNTCGAGCGTGCCTACTGGATTCATAATCATCTCCTAAACTGAGCCAGGCAACAGAAAAATCGCCTGACGTTAATAAATAAATTGTCACTTCAGCGTTACGAAAAATTCGCACGCCGAGGTCCAACAATTTGATTCCCCGTAGAGACGCGGCTTGCCGCGTCTCCCTCGCCGCGATTGCCTTGCCCCGTCTCTACACGAGCAGTTCGCGTGCGGCCTGCAGGACGGCATCGGAAGTGAAGCCGAACTTCTTCTGCAAATCCTTGAGCGGCGCGGACGCTCCAAAAGTGTGCATCCCTATGATGCGTCCTTTCGCTCCCGCGTATTGCGCCCAGCCGAAAGTCGATGCCATCTCGACCGCGACCCGCGCCGTGACGTCGGGCGGAAGCACCTCGTCGCGGTAACTCTGATCCTGATGCTCGAACAAATCCCACGAAGGCATGCTGACGACGCGCGCCCGGATGCCTTCCGCTCCTAGTTTCTCGTAGGCGTCGATGCACAGATAAACCTCGCTGCCGGTGGCCATCAGGATCACTTGCGGTTTGCCGCCTTCGGCGTTGGCCAGGATGTAGGCGCCGCGAGCCAAGCCTGCGGCTGATGCGTATTTCGTGCGATCGAATGTCGGCACAGCTTGTCGCGTCAGGATCAGCGCCACCGGTTCCTTCCGCAGCTTCATGATTACTTTCCACGCCTCGACGACCTCGTTGGCGTCGGCGGGACGCAGCGTCATCAGCCCGGGAACCGCTCGCAGCGTGATCAGTTGCTCGATGGGTTGGTGAGTCGGTCCGTCTTCCCCGACGCCGATGGAATCGTGGGTGAAGATCCAGATCGAGGGTACTTCCATAACGGCCGAGAGGCGGATTGGCATCTTCATGTAGTCGCTGAAGATCAGGAAGGTCGAGCCGTAGGCGCGGATTTTCGACAGCGCCATGCCATTGACAATCGCGCCCATCGCGTGTTCGCGAATGCCAAAGTGGAAGTTGCGCGCGTTGTAATGACCCGCTTCGAAATCGCCCGCGCCGTCGAAGGTGAGCCGCGTCTTCGTCGATGGATACAAATCGGCCGAGCCGCCCATGAGCCAGGGATCGTTTTTGGCGATGGCATTGAGAACCTTGCCGGACGAATCGCGGGTCGCCATTCCTTTCGCATCGGGCGCAAATGTGGGAAGGTCCTTGTCCCATCCGTCCGCCGGTTGCCGACTTTGCAAGCGTCCGAATTGAGCCGCTAAATCCGGATACTGCGCGCTGTACTTGCTGAACAGCGCGTTCCACTGCCCGCTCAATTGCCGCCCGCGCTTGCCCATCACGTCGCGAAAATTCTCGCGCACTCCATCGGGCACCAGGAACTTGGCGTCTTCCGGCCAGCCGTACACGCGCTTCGTCAGTTTCACTTCTTCCTCGCCGAGCGCTTCGCCGTGCGCTTCTCTTGTGTCCTGGCGGTGCGGCGAACCGTAACCAATGTGGCTGTTGACGATGATCAGCTTGGGGCGATCCTTAATACTGAGCGCGTGAGTATAGGCATTGGCCAGCGCNACCAGATCGTTGGCATCGCCGACGTGCTGAACATCCCAACCATAGCTGGCGAAGCGGGCGGCCACATNTTCGTCGAANGCGAGATCGGTGTTGCCCTCAATCGTGATGTGGTTGCTGTCGTAAATCCAGCACANGTTTGAAAGTTTNAGATGCCCGGCCACCGACGCGGCTTCCGAGGAAATTCCTTCCATCATGTCGCCGTCGCCGCAAATCGCCCAAACGTTGTAGTCGAACAATTCGAATCCCGGACGATTGAAATACTCTGCCAGCCAGCGCTCGGCGATCGCCATGCCCACGCTATTGGCCACGCCTTGACCCAGCGGACCGGTGGTCGTCTCCACACCCGTGGTCAAGCCGTGCTCGGGATGGCCCGGCGTTTTGCTGCCGATTTGCCGGAAATTCTTGATCTCATCGAGCGACAGGGCAGGGGTGGAAAGAACTTTGTCCTCGGGGCTTACTTCGCGCACGCCCGCCAGATGCAGCAGGGAATACAGCAGCATGGAGGCGTGCCCATTGGAGAGCACGAAGCGGTCGCGGTTCGGCCAGATCGGATCTTCCGGGTCATAGCGCAGAAACTGCTGCCACA
>JGI12270J11330_10003355_pt1 | contig 11495 bp, 7 predicted proteins | sample PeaSoiMetSII2010_FD_11330 | JGI IMG/M metagenome (IMG submission 11330)
AGCTCGGGCGGTGTGCGTTCAAGAGCCACGCGAATGGCGTTCATGATGGTGGAAACGCATTCACTGAGGGCTTCGCGAATCTCGCTGTCGTCGACAGTGATGGTCTTGGGCACGCCTTCAATCAGGTTACGGCCCTTAATCTCCATGGTGAGCGGTTTGTCGAGAGGGTAAGCGGAACCGATCTCCATCTTGATCTGCTCGGCGGTGCGCTCACCGACCAGCAAGTTATATTTCCGCTTGAGGTAGTTCATGATGGCCTCGTCCATCTGATTGCCGGCCATGCGCACGGAACGCGAATAAACGATGCCGCTCAGAGAAATGACTGCGATGTCAGTTGTGCCGCCGCCGATGTCGACGACCATGTTGCCGCTGGGTTCGGTGATGGGAAGTCCCGCACCAATCGCCGCCACCATGGCTTGTTCGACGAGATGCACTTCGCTGGCCTTGGCGCGGTAGGCGGAATCCATGACGGCGCGCTTTTCCACCTGCGTGATCTCCGAAGGCACGCCGATCACAATGCGAGGATGCACCAGCATCTTGCGGTTGTGTGCTTTCTGGATGAAATAGTTCAGCATCTTCTCGGTGACTTTGAAATCGGCGATCACGCCGTCTTTCATAGGTTTGATGGCGACGATATTCCCCGGCGTGCGGCCCAGCATTTCCTTGGCTTCTTTGCCGACGGCCTCGACTTCGCCGGTGTTCTTGTTGATGGCGACGATGGAAGGCTCATTAACCACGATGCCTTTGCCGCGGGCGTAGACCAGCGTGTTGGCAGTGCCCAGGTCGATGGCGAGATCGCTGGAGAAAATGCTGAACAGCGACCTCAGGTTATGAATGTACGACGAACCGGAATGAAAGCCGTTGCCTGACATACGCGCGACTGTTTTCTCTCTCTGTTTAGGTCTTTACCGATTAGATCTACTGCTTAGGTCGTTCCAAAGTTTTGCATAGCACCTTCGTTTAAGGGAATCTATCCTTATTCTATGGGAGATTGCCCGATTGTGCCGGGCACCAAGGTTCCTGCCCCCAAGAGGCCTTTGCCCGAGCGCCCACAATTCACTGAATCACCACTTTTTTCTGCAACGTGTTCACTCCGCCTTTGGCATTCTGCGCCGTGACGGTGATAGCGCTCTCTCCCGTCGGCAAGGGCGGCGTGAAGTAATGGAAACCGCCATCCGTGCCCACCACCGGGACTTCGCGGCCGTTCACCATCACCCGCGCACCGATTTCCGTCTTGCCGGTCATCTCGATGACATGACCATGCTGAATGAAGGGATCAATATCCAGAGTGATGGCTTCGGTGTTCGGCCCCTTGGGGATGATAGTAAACCGGTTCTTCTCGCTTTCCACCGATTCTTTTGCTGCCGCATCCTGAGAGAGCACCAGCCAGTAGTACGCCCCTTGCCCAAGGCCGGAAACCATTACATCCGCGGTTTTCACCGTCCGATCCACAATGGTCGACGAAAAGTACGGATTCTTGGAAATTCGCAGCCGATATCCCTTGGCGTTGGCCATGGGCGTCCACGAAAACTCGATCGGCTTGGGATCCTGGGACACGAAAATCGGCATCATGTTCGCGGGCGAGATGGGCGTTGGCGGGCCAATCTCCTTCAACTTTTCCATGTGGGCCGACTCATCATGAAAATTGACTTTCTCCCAATCCGCCAAGCGGACGGTTTCGCCGTTGCGCTCGATGTCTCCCGAACCTTTCTTGACCAGAATTTCATGCTGATCGGCTTTGGGGTCGTTATGCACCATGGCGGCGCTTTCCGGCGCCAGTGACGCGGTGGCACCGGCCACGATCACTTGCGACTTCGAACCTTGCGAATAGGTTGCGGTCGCCAGGTCCACCGTGCCGGTGCTAACCGCCACGGCCACGTTGGTCTGCTGCTGATCGTTGGTCGAGTTCTCTTCGATCACGATCAGCGAATCCTGCTTGACGGTGTAGTTGGTCCCATCGTTGAAGACGATCTTGGCCATGCCTTCGGAACTGGTCTGCACCACGTCGCCTTTGTCCAGCGGCACACTGTAGTCGGCGGTGATCCAACTGCTGGAACTGGACTTCTTCACTCGCACCGTTCCATCCAGAGCGGTGAAGTGTGCCTGCTGAGAATTCAGCGCACCCGGCTTGGGTGCGGCGCCAGCCACTGCCTCCAGGGCCCGCATGCCCAGACCGTTCGCTGCTTTGAGTTCGTTGTCGGTGAACTGCGGGAAGGTCAGACGCATACCCAGGAAAAACACCACCAACCCCAGTAATACCAACAGCATCACGCTACGATACGTGACTGTCTTCCACGCAATGTGGATTCCGGGTTTGCGGTTCGGAGACACCAAGGCCACGGTTCGACCCACTCAAATCCTAAGAATACGCAGTAATTTCGAGACTATCACAAGGCCAATATGGCTAGAACTAGGGAATGAAACGAGGAAGTTACCTTGGTGCAGGGGCGGGCGGCTAGTCGGTCCGCGGAACGCTGGCTGCGGTCTGTGCCGCGTGCGCGGCGGTTCCGTCAAAATAGCTTTGGGCTTTGGCCCATGCTTTTGATGCGACTGCGCGCCCCAAGGCTCGTCCCGCAAGGTCTGCCGCTTTGAAGTGAATTCCTCCATAGCGGCGAGACATGCCAGCTTCGTCTGCCGCGTCGGTGAAAGCATTCCACCTCAACACCACTGGTTGGGCGGGTGTGATCCCAGGCTCAATCTTCGAACTGCCGGGTGCCAGCGTTACCAAGTCTCCAAAGTGATCGCTTCCAGTCCAGAGCGCGAGGATTTGTGCCGCCGCCGCGCTGTAGGTGCTGTGGCCGGAAACGAACTCTGGGAACGGTGGAGTAGGGAAAGTAGAGGCCTGATATGGAATCCATTGCGACCCATCCATTTCGACGGTGCCTTTTCCTGGACCTCCCCAGGCGCGAATCTTCTTGCCGTGGAATAGCAGCGAAATGGCGGTGACTGGACGAACCGAATCGTATGTACGTTTGGCGTCCCAGGCGGCAATGCCGGCATCGAAGATGGCGTTGGTCATGGCGAAGAACATTTTGACGTCGTCGTCGAGGGTGTGATGGTCTCTGGCCGAGACCCACTGCGCGAACAGCGCCCAATGGCCGGGCGGTTGCTCAGAGTTCGGGCCGTCCGACCAGTATTCTGAAATCATCTTTTCCCGGTCGGTCAGTGCGGCGCTGATGGCGACTAGCTCTTCCGCCTGCCGTTGATATTCCTCCGCGCCATAAACCGCCGGACCGAACAGTTGCAGCAGCGAACGGAATTCGTCTCCTTTGGACATGGCAAACGGAGTGACTTCGCCCCACTGCGCGCCGGAGAATCGCTGCGTTACTAAATCGCCGGTGGAATTCACGTAAGTGAGAGGCTGCCAGTGGTTGGGGTCGGAAACTGGGGCTTGCACCGGAACGGAGCTTGGCCGGTTCACCGCAGCATAGCCGGTCCAGTCCGAGTAAGGGCCTTGCGCGAGATCGCCTAGCTGGTTGGACTTGTCGTGATGGCGGAATTCGAGGACTGCGGCACACGCAACGTTTCCGATTCCGGTAGGTGTTTCAATATCAGTTGAGTTGTCGTTGGGATCGAAGCCGAGTTGCTTCATCAGTGGGGCGTAAGCGGAATCGGTATCGACGGACAGCACGTCCGTCAGTGCGCGATAGGCGGCGTAACTGGTGGCTTTCTCTTTGTTGGCTTCGGTGCGTTCCGCAGCCGGACGGCGTAGGACTCCTTGGAGTTGGGTGCCGACGGCCTTTTCATCGTAAGCCGACCAAGCGTCGTACATGCAGGTGTGAACGATGGCCAGTGCCCGCGCTACCACGGGAGCCCCCAGTTTCGAATCGCGGATACCTTGCAGGGTTGCGTTGTCCCAGCGCAGGACGACGTTGGGCTGGGTGGAACAAACACCGTCAACGAGTCCGGCCAGCGTAAGCAAACCGGCAACGAGGAGCGAGGATATGGCTGTCGCGCTCATTCGATATATAAAGGCACCTGGCCTGGTTCTGGAAAGGCGGGGTCAATGGACTCTGCTCCTCCTCTGATCCTCGCCTTCAATGGTGCCTCTCATTGCGTGAACTAAATCCATGTCCCCGCAAGGGTAACCTCGGGAATGGCCGCCAACGGCGATTTATGCAAGCGCCATGCACAAAAAAACATTAAGGATGTGTCCCTCTCGCCCGCACACGGGCCAAAGTGACTTCATTCGGATGATTTGAATAGAGATTGAAGCGTGTACTCCTGTGAGCTCGCGGAGCCAATTTCGTGCATGTCTGAAAGTGTCTGTCCCCCAACCGTCTCAATCGTCTCGTCATAAAGGGCTGCGTGCGCAACGAGCGTTGCTGTGCTCGATTCTGTGCCCAATGGGCGAGGCAGCCCCACCAGCACAAGCACATGAACCGATTCGTTAGGCGACAGCGTCACCAGCGTCCCCGGGAACGCGCTGCTACCATACAGATGAACTCGCCCCGGCAATATCTCCTCTCGCCTCTTGTCTGATGTCACATATAGACCGAGGCGCTTTACTGTGTAGGTAGCTTTCGGATCAGCAGGTTCCAGATCGCCCGGATTGGGTGATATTGGAATAGTTAGTCCGTCCTTTCCTGTATTGGTGAGAGTGAATTCTACTTCGACTTTCCCGTTCTCGTGCCCGTCGCCCACAAGTGAAATGGCGACGTGGAGCGGCGATTTTCGGCCCACGCCCCCGCCCCGCCCCATTGTTGCCTCCCTAACTCTGTGACGCACTGGACCGGTTGCGTCCACCGTTAGCTGGCCCAATGCAGCGATTGGGGAGAAGGCGATAGACATCGCGATCATAAGAACGCACGGGGCTGATGGCGTCATTTCTTCTTCCTCACTGGCAGTAAGCTACTGGTTGAGAGTTACCACATGACGTGTACGGGCTATAGTTGATCGTTCCGCAATATTTGCAGGACTGACTAGAGTCGTCGTTGGGAGACCCACCACAGGGCTCGACCGCCGCAGCCGCTAGTATGTCGTTAATCGCAGCATTCCCCGTGTTGGTTAAGTCGTCGTCGTAGTCTGCTTGGGAGGTTCCTGGAGTTCCGATTTTGGCTTCCAGTACCGTACCGATATTGTTGCTACTGTTGTTCTGAGCATTACGGTACTCGGTCCAATGACTGAGCACCGACCCCTCCTCGTGGTCAAACACGTTCTGTTTCAACTGTGATCCGGCGATGAACCCCGATGAGTCTGAACTCGAATAGGTTCCACACTGCGCAGTATAGAACGTAGTTGCGCTCAAAAGATCGGTAACGACTATGTACAGGAATTGCGTCTGCTGGCCGCCGCCGGTGCTCGATACGCTGGTTAAGTATTGGTATCCGTCGTTTGGGCCGTTGTCCGAAATTGCCGGGGCGGACACGAAACTGAATATCAAGTCGGCGCACGACGCTCCCACAATTGACGTGTTCACCGGGGGACTTTGGAGCGTCTCAACGTCGCCGTTGTAACAGGTTATCGAATTGCCCGACGCTTGGCTGGGGCTTACTGCCGTGAAGGCAAAGTCAGTTCTTGCATTCACAGTTATGCTAGCCGGGACGGGCGACGCGAGACCAGACACTGTCACACTAACTGTCCCGCTCGCTACCATTACTCCCGACCACGTGAGACTTCCGACATCTTGCGTGCGTGTGACTGTGTTGCCGCTGCCGTCCTTAAACTGCCAGGCTGTCACCGTTACGCTTGAGGGCGTGACCGTACATGTCGCCGTACCTCCGCGAGTTACAGAAGAGGTGCAGGTAAGACTTGCAACCGTGCCGGGGCCGGTACCAGCCGGAGGGCTCGGAGGGTTGCAGCAGCCCCCTGTAGGGCTGCAGCATACATAACCAGGAGTGAGGTCGGGCCCCTCAGCCTTGGCGGTGAAGGTGCCTACCGCCACCCCCTTAATCACGCCCGCGCTTTTCACAGTTGCGATGCTGGTGTCGTTTGTGCTCCATGTGGTCGAGCTAGTGTAGTCGCGCTGGGTGCCGTCTTTGAACGGCACAATGAACGTTACCGTATCAGTGCCTCCGACACTCATAGCGAGAGGGCTGACGTCGATCTCAGAGCCTTCAACCCAGCCGTCGCAGGTCTCGCAACCGGTGCCACAGGTGGCCTTGGCGACGTTGTAAGTGCCAGCCTCCATGCTTACCAAGATAGACTGGGCGGTGCCAAATGTCCCGGAAATTCTGGCGCTGCCTTCGTGAATGGAAGCAGGAATTACGTTGCCTTCCGCGTCGGGAACCTGATTGTGAACGATTTCTGAAACGTTGAATGTGTTGGTGGCCCTAGGACCGAGGTGGATGGGGAAGTCGTAGTGGCCGCCTGTGAAGAACAAAGTGAAGATGAAATCCTGGGCTTCGTCGGCGGAGTTCCAGAGCGTGACCATGGTGTCATCGCCGTTGGCGATACTCCAGTAGGAAATAGACTTGGCGATACCTTCGTGGATCCGGGTGGGCATGACCTCGAAGAGGTAGGTGTTTTTGTGGTCAACGCTGCCGCCCGTCATGAGTAAAGAGCGGGGGTCGCCCTTCACATCAAGAATCAGGCTAACGCTTCCGTTGAAGTTCTTCAATCCTGACATGGCGAGGAAGGAAGGTGCGTCGAGGTCCCGTGTCCGATGAGGCGGTATTGTGAGCGGTTGCAACTGGGCAGCCTTTGCTGCACCGGCTTCCATCCAGTAGAGGCTGAGCGCAATGGAGACCGGCTGATCCGAGATATTACGCACGATTGAGTATGGCGTGAACGCCGTTCCTGCGGGAGACTTCATCATGGGATCGGCTGCGCCGGTCATGAGGCCTAATTCCGCGAAACTTACCGAGGGACGAGGATCGGCAGACGCGCTCGGCGGGGGCTGACTCAGTCCCCGATTGTCCAGGCCAAGTAAGGCCTGGATATCTTGACGACCTTGTCCTTTGGGCCACCGCCTGTCGCATTGCCTGGCTCAATGATAAACTCCACGTCAACCTTGAAGTACGGACACTTTCGAAAAGCGTAGGTCTTTTGCAAAACTGTAGATATACCTCCTTCCGGGACAAACACCTTATCAACATCTTCTCTTGTCATGCCAACCTTCACCGCTTTCATTTCGCGCAGCGACGATTCCACCCAGCGCACGTGATCTTGGGAGGCAGATGTCTGTGGGCTTGCCTCAGGCAGAGCCCATAGCAGGATGCAAAGTATTGATACCGCGATCTTCATATGGCCTCCAATATCTACGGGAGAGGATTGATCTGCGCTGAACACCCAGACTTCGTCACGGTGAATTTCCAGCTTTTGTCTGGACTCTGACTCACCGATCTGACTATAGAAAGGGGGCCTGCGACGTTGACATAGTTACCGCCTTCGGCGCACGAACACTTATAGCGGTAGTACTGGGTAGCAGTGAACGATGACGTACTGTACGGCTTAACAAAAGTTGTCGACGGCTTGAGGGACTGATCGTCTACGAGCCCTCCCGGTGCCGCAGGAAGGTCCAACTCGGTTGGATTCTCATAGGCATCGGGGGGGAACGGAGGGCTCGGGAACGGAAACGGGTCCTGCGTGCCCGGATAACTCACGAATTCGCCTATGGTACACGACGAAAGGTCGCCGAGGTTTCCTGTAGTCGAGGAAAAAGAATACTCAAAGTGAAGGTCGCCGTTACCCTTGTCTGAGCAGGACGTCTGTTGAAAGTTAACTGGCACGGCACAGGTCACTGCGGGGGTCACTTCAAAACCGACCGGGTTGCTGGTCATGCCTGCTGCGTTGTTTGTGACAGTGACGTTCTGAGTCCCTAGCGGCGCAGTCGCCGAAATATTGAGGGTTCCCGTAATTGTGGTGTTGTTCCTCGTGCTGTATGTCATCGTGATGCCGGTTCCGTCAAAGCTGACGCTCGGCGGAGGGGTTGTGCCGAATCCGGTTCCTGCAATCGTCACAGGCAGTGCGGAAGTCCCAACGCTCCCCCAGTTCGGGGAAATGCTTGTGATCACCGGGCTCACGGTGCCGGGCGCCGGCGGTGGATTGACCGGCAAAAGGGCTCATCGCAGGCCACCGGCGGGCTACCACAGCTTTCTCCGGGTTCAAGCTCTTCAGGGGCAGAGACCGAGGCTTCCATGCTCCCTGCTGCTACGCCGGTGGTTAGGCCTTTGCTCACAGTTGCAATCTCAGTGTGGTTGCTGCCCCAGGTGACGCCCGTCGCCTTGGTGTAGTCCAGATCCCCCAAACCGCCGCTCCATTCCTCAATGAATGAGAGTTGAGTCTGGCCGCCCACCGCTAGGGCAAACGGGTTGACTTGGATCCAGGTATCCTCCACTCCGGAGCAGGTCAGGCAGAGAAAACCACAGGTGGCCTTCTGTACATTGTAAGAACTGGCTTCGGCCGCTACTAGAATGTGCTGGGCTGGTCCCAGAGGGCCGGTAATCTCCGCGCTGCCATCGTGTATGGTGGCGGGAATGATGTTGCCGTCGGCATCAGGGAGTTGGTTTTGCACGATTTCCGACACATTGAACATGTGCGTGGCTCTGGGCTCCAGATGGATCGGGTATTTGTAGTGGCCGCCAGAGAAATACATCGTGAACACCAGATCCTGAGCCTCGTCGGCAGGGTTCCACAGGGTGACCATGGTGTCGTCACCTTTGTCGATGGTCCACCGCGACACCGATTTTCCCGCACTCTCTGTGGCTGGGCTGGGAAGGGACTCAAACACATAAGTGTCGGTCTGGTCCACGCTGCCGCCGGTCATGAGTAGAGAGTGAGGATTGCCCTGAACATCAAGAATCAGGCTAACGCTTCCGTTGAAGTTCTTCAATCCTGACATGGCGAGGAAGGAAGGTGCGTCGAGGTCCCGTGTCCGATGAGGCGGTATTGTAAGCCGCTGCAACTGGGCAGCTTTCGCTGCGCCACCTTCCATCCAGTAGAGGCTGAGCGCAATGGAGACCGGCTGATCCGAGATATTACGCACGATTGAGTATGGCGTGAACGCCGTTCCTGCGGGAAACTTCATCATGGGATCAGCTGCGCCGCTCATGAGACCCAATTCGGCGAAACTAACTGAGGCGCGAGGGTCGGCAGGAAATGTTGTGGGTAAAAACGGGATCGTCGCAGAATAGCCTTTGGAGAGGTCTTCCAGGTTGCCATTTACAAGAATTCCGTCTTCAGGCCCATCGTAGCTGACCCGGATTCCACCTACCGCGATTGCCGAGGCAAGCTCCTGAAGTTCTACAAGCTTGGTGCCGTGTGGTGAGACCACAACCGTGTGATGCACGAGGTTGTTGTCGTGGCTGTCGCTGGAATCGACCGTTGGCATTCAGCGGTTGTGATGTCGTATTGGACAGCGCGACAAAGCCGGTGACATTGTTCTCCTGTTTCCACCACATCCCCTCGACGGTGTGTTGGGCAGCGGCTGCAATCGCCGTAGGTGCCCGCGACCTCAGGCCCGAAGTAAAGATGACGCTGTGGACAGCATCTACGTTTTGAATTGTCACGCAAATCGGATCCCAAGGGAATGTATACCGTATCTCCACGTAGCCGAAGAGCGTTGCCCAAGAGGCAATCTGCATGTCGCGGAGCGCGTCGTTGACGTTGATGGACGCCGTCCCCGCCGGGTCCATCTTCAGGTCTGGAAGTGGTAAGGCCTTGCCGTTGCTGAGGTACAAGGTGGGGCTCACCGTGATCGCATAGAGTTTTTCGATGTTCTTTATGTAGACGGTGGATTTCATGTTGGCATCGGTCATCCACAAACCGCCGATCATGGAGCGCAATTCAGGGGCTTTGTGCGGTTTTTCGGCCGGTGGAAGCGTAGGCGGAACAGGCCGATGCGGAGCTAAGACTTTGGGCTGCTGCGCAGACAGCAGCGATGCGCATCCCATCAGGCTGAGGGCAATCGCAAGGCGCCAAGTCATCCTCTTCCTCCTCAGTTGGCGGATCTACTCGTCGGCAGACCCACACTAAGGAGGTCAAGCTACGAGGGCGCGAACATCCTATGGAGGAAAGAGATTTCGTCAAAAAAAAGACTTGGCTTGTTCGGAAAATGGAACAGCGCACATGAATTTGTACGATGGGCGTGGCGTCAAGTCACTGGTATACAACGCCTGAGTGCGGCTGAGCGTAAGGACTGTCTCGCCTGTGGATAACCGGCAAGAAATCTCTGCTTTGTGTTATGAAATCAGAAACTCGTCATCAAAAGCGTCGCCCTACTCCACCTCAAAATCGGCCGAACTGGGCTTGGTGGAGTTGCCAGCCGAGTCCAGACCGGTCACTTCGACCCGGTACGAGCCCGCGGGCAGTGAGCTTACGGGCAGCTTCATCCCCAGCGGGACGACGGGATTGCCGGCGCTGATGGCGGATGCGGTGTTGGTGAAACCGGCGTCGATTTTCTGGGCGCCGGTCTTGCGGTCTACGACTTTCAACTCCAGCCCGAGCTTGGGAGGATTGGGGCCGGCGAGAAGCGGCTCATACACTTCCACATAAACAGCCGCGATGTCGGTGGTCTTGAACCGGTTGGTAGCAGAAGGCGTGATTTGCATTCCCTGCGCGACGAGTGGGCGCTTGTCTTCCAGCAGTTCGGCATCGAGTCCGGTGCCCATATCGGACACGCGATGCAATTCGTTGCTCAGCGCCAGCGCGCTGAGGCTGAATTGTTTGCCGGTATAGGTGCCGATGGCCAGCGGCATCTGCAACTTGCCGAAGCTTTCGTTGCCGGAGCTGAACACCACCTTCAGGTTGTACTGACCGGAAGCCATCTCGAATTGATTCTCGTAGTGAAAAGGATGCGACTGAAACTCCTGCAATGCTTTCTTGTCGTTGAAATCCAGATCCACGGTATCGCTGAAACGCGCGGCGATGCTGGCGTCAGGATTGTAGGCGATTCCGAGTACGTTGAGAGAGGAATGCTGCTTGCCTTTCACTTTCTCGAACTTCAGGGCGCTGGTCGGAATGTCCATCACCAAGTCAACCCGGGCGGTGTTACTGGAGGTGTAGAAGAACGGAGCTTGCATATTGGCATTGACGTTCCCAGCCATCTCACCGCTTACCCGGCTCTCCAGATCCTTTTCGACGGGACTTCCCTGGAGCGAGTCCTGGGGCTTGACTTTGCAGTATCCGCTGCGGGAACGGACGATAGTACCGCCACGTTCGACCTTCACTTTTAGCGAGTGGCAGCTTCCCTCGGCCGCACTGGAGGGGACATAGCCGAGAACGTAGTACTGCGATTGATCCTTTGCGATCTTTTGCAGACCGGCCAGTAAGTCATTGGTGTTGAGGATGACGAACCCTCCGGTGCCGTCGGCCAGCTGATACAGCACTTGCTGATTGGTGGTGGCGCTGGGAGGAAACTGGGGAACGATGTCGCGCGGCTGGTAGTTCTGCTGTATGTAGTTGTACTGGGCTTGAGGACTGGTGTTCGAGGTGCTGGGGGGCGAGCCGTGACTCCCGCTGGTTCCCCCGGGGTTTCCGCCGCTATGGCCGCCGGTTCCGCCGCCAGTCCCACCACCCGTTCCACCGCCGTGGCCGCCGCCTCCGCCAGTTCCACC
>JGI12270J11330_10003359_pt1 | contig 11483 bp, 9 predicted proteins | sample PeaSoiMetSII2010_FD_11330 | JGI IMG/M metagenome (IMG submission 11330)
TTATTGTCGTTTCAGTTTTCCTTGCCTCCTAGATGTGGCAGCTTTCCTGCCCGCTCTTCTCTAGGTACCGCTGGTGGTACTCTTCCGCCCGCCAGAAAGCTCCCGCCGGCGTGATCTCCGTCGCCACCGGCCCGCGCAATCTTCCGCTCGCGTCCAGCGCTTGTTTGGATTTCAGCGCCATCGCCTGCTGTTCCGGCGTGTGGAAGAAGATCGCCGTGCGGTACTGCTTCCCGAAGTCGGGCCCTTGCCGGTTCACTTGCGTGGGATCGTGCACTTTCCAGAACACCTCGAGCAGTTGCTCGTAGCTGACCTGCGCCGGATCAAACGTCACCTGCACAACCTCGGCATGGCCCGTCTGATCGGTGCACACCTCCTTATATGTAGGGTTCTCTGTGCGTCCCCCGCTGTAGCCAGACACTGCATCCACCACTCCCGGCACGCGCCGGAAAGCTGCCTCCACTCCCCAGAAACACCCCGCTCCAAATGTTGCGATCTCGGTCATACTGCTCCCCCTGATTCGTCTTTACACACCTATGTCCGCTCTTTTGGATGCGCCAACCGTGTTTTTCGATTCGCCGCGTTCCTACTCGGGCTTCCGCTTCGGCGTGGGCTTCAATTCGGCCAGCTCCTTCGCCTTTTCCGCGGCTGTCTCTTTGTAAGGAGAATCCACAGAGGCAGCTTCGTTGAAGGCCTGGATGGCTTCCTTCTTCTGCTTAAGGTGGACGTAGGCATACGCCAGCCTGTACTGGTTTTTCGCATAGCTTGTGGCGTCAGCCTTCAGAAGGGGTGAGGCCGCCAGGAAATTCTTCTCTGCCGCGGCGTCCTGTTTCTTCTGCAGGCCCACCTGGCCAAGCGCGCTAAGCGCCAGCCCTTTCTGCAGGTCGTTCTGTTTTTTCCAGTCCTCTGGCGTCACGTTGTCCGGCTTCTTCGCTGTGTCGCACAGTGTCCCCACTTTTGTAGCGTACTCCTCCGCCTTGTCCAATTGCGTGCCGGAGTCGCTGTAGATATCCGCCAAAGCCAGCAACATCCCAACGTTGTTCGGATCCTTAGCCAGAACGCCATTTGCCAGCTCCTGCAGCTTCTGCGGCTCCTTTGCCTGCTGATAGGAATAGGCGGCGCCAATCAGCGCGCGCTGGGCGTTCGGCGAATCGGGAAAACTCTTTGCAAAGCGTAACTGGAAATCCGCCTTCTTTGCCGGTTCCGTCGTCTGGTATGCCGCGCTCAACATCGATTGCTCGATGTAATCCTGGTCATCTTTCGACTGCTCCAGCTTCAGCAGTTTCTGCTGGTTCCAATAATCCGCCGATGTTCCCGCCGGTGCGGGCGCTGCTTTGTAGTTCTGCAGGATTGCAGCCGCTTTCTCGCCGTACGCAAACACCCGTTCCGTGTCTCCCTTCTCGTTCGCCGCGCGCACCATGTTCACCCCGTTGGCATAACTCTCCGGGTCACGTGCCCACAGTTTGTCGCCATACTCGAAAGCCTTGTCGTATTGTTTTGCGGTGATGTAATAGTTGGCATACTGCTCATCCGCGATGATCTGAAAATCATCATCGGGATGCGCGTTGGAAAACTCGTCAATCAGCTTCAGCTTCTCTGCGGGGTCGGTCGCGGCGCTGATCGCCTCGAGTTGCCGGGCCTCATCCGAACCGAGTGGAATTGGAACTGTTTTGCCGAGTTGTGCCCTGCTGGCGGGAGCAAAAATCGCTAAGAGCAATAACAGGCCAGTAAGAAATCGTACGCGTGCCATGCTTACCTCCTGTGTCTTCGGAAAGCCTTCACCCATAACGTGGGTTACTTCGCATCTTAGTTCCCTGCGGCCCTCCGCGCAAACTCTTTCGCTCCCGCTCCTCTACTACCACTAACCTACCCGCCACCCCATTTGACGCACCCCTCCCTCTCGCGTGAAAATTAAGAGTTTGAACAGCACCCCCAATCGAGACTGTGGGCCGCGGAGCAGCAGCAGCCTTGAAGCTGAATCGAATTAATCTGAGTGTTTTCGCTAATCAAGGAGACAGTGGAATGAGAATCCGAGTCATCGGCGGGACGCGCAAGCCGGCAGGGTTTCTTGCCGTACTGAGCCTTTTCCTCGTTTTGCTTGGCGCCACACCGCTCTTGCACGCCGATGAACCTTTCGCTCGCAGCAGGGATTACGACCTGGAGCACTCCCGCATCGCTCTGCGCTTTGATCTTGATCAGAAAAAGGTCATTGGAGACGTCACACACACACTCACCATTCTTCGCGACACCCAAAGCATCACCTTCGATTCCGCCGGCCTGCAGATCCAGAGTGTCACTTTGAATAAGGTTGCGGCTACGTTCGAAACTTCCGAAGACAAGCTCCGTGTCGTCCTTTCCAAACCAGCAAAACCCGGAGAGAAATTCACCGTTGAAATCAAGTACCAGGGCAAGCCCGCCAAGGGCCTCTTTTTCGTCCTCCCCGACAAGGACTATCCCAATCGCCCCAGACAGATTTGGACGCAAGGCGAATCAGAGGATACGCGCTACTACCTGCCTACCTACGACTACCCGAATGACCGCCTCACCACGGAGACGATTCTCACCGTCCCTGCCGACTGGCTCACCGTCTCCAACGGAAAACTCATCAGCGTTACCGATGCCGGCGGCGGCCTGAAAACTTGGACGTGGCGCGAATCGCAACCCAGTTCCACCTATCTCATTACTGTCGTTGCCGGCGAGTTCGCCGAGGCCAAGGATTCCTGGAGGAACATCCCCGTCACCTACTACGCCCCCAAGGATCGCGCCGACCGCCTCGCCGTCAACTATGGCCGCACTCCCGCAATGATTGACCTCTTCAGCAGAAAACTCGGCGTGGATTATCCCTGGGAAAAATACGCGCAATCCATGGTGGACGATTTCGTGGTCGGGGGCATGGAAAACTCCAGCGCCACCACCAACACCTCCAGTTCGCTCCGGCATCCGAAACTGGTCCCCGAGCTTCTCGATGACGAAGACCCTTTGATTTCTCACGAACTGGCCCACCAGTGGTTCGGTGACCTGGTCACCTGCAAGGATTGGGGCCATGTCTGGCTGAACGAGGGTTTCGCCACGTTCATGGAATCCGTCTGGACCGCAGCGCATTTCGGAAAAGATGCGGCGGACTACAACCGCTGGGAAACTTCGCGCCGCTGGTTCTCGATGACGGGGCTATATGCCAAACCCATCGTGCGTCACGATTTCGACGATTCCAGCGAATTTGACGCCAACGCTTACGACAAAGCCGGCTGGGTGCTCTACATGCTTCGCCACCAACTTGGCGAGGACGCCTTTTATGCCGGCTTGAAGCACTACTTGGAGGTGAACCGAGGGAAAAACGTGGTCACCGCGGACCTGACCAAGGCTATCGAAGAGGCCACGCACACAAACGTCGACCGGTTCTTCAGTCAGTGGATTTACGGAGCCGGCGCTCCAAAACTCGAGGTGTCTTACACCTACGATGAGACCAAAAAGCAAGTTGCGCTCACCGTCAAACAGACTCAGAAGCGCGAGGGCTACGTCGGCTTTTTCCATCTGCCGGTGGAAGTTGAAATCGCCAATGCCTCTGGCCCGAAGCTATATAACATCATCGTTTCCAAGGAATCGGAGAGTTTCTCTCTGCCCTCGGAGACTGCCCCGCGCATGGTGCTCTTTGACAAGGGCACGCAGATCTTGAAATCCGTCGAGTTCAAGAAGGACAAAAAGGAATGGCTCTACCAATTGAAGAACGCCTCGGAGCTGGCCGATCGCGCCGATGCCGCTGTGGCTCTCGGAAAGCTTAAGAATGATGACGAGGCTGCCGCCGCACTTGGCGAGGCTTTGCGCACGGACAACACGGACGGTGTGCGCATTAGCGCTGCCGGAGCGCTCGGTGAGCTCGGTAGCGCTGCTGCCTCCAAACAGTTACTCGATTCACTTTCTTCCGCCACGCAACCCTGGGTGCGCAGCCGCCTCGTCGTGGCCCTAGGCAAATTTAAGGATGAACCTGCAATCAAGGCCAAGCTCGAAGCCATGGCCCGCGAAGATAGCTCCTATCTCACCCGCGCGGCAGCTTTGCAGGCCATCGGCCGCATGAAAACTTCAAATGCGTTCGACGTTCTCACCGCTGCAGTGAACGGCGATTCCCCCGACGGCTTTCTCCGCGACGCTGCTCTGCGTTCCTTCGGCTCGCTGGGCGACGACAAGGCCGTGCCGCTGCTCCGTGATTGGGCCGCCCCTGGCAAAAACATGGAAGCCCGCGAAGCCGCCATCGGCAGTCTGGCGCGGCTGCAAAAGGACAACAAGGAAATCACCAATCAGATTGCTGCTTATCTCTCGGAGCCGCACTTCCCCATCCGGCTGTCGGCGATCTTCGCTCTCGGCTCACGCGGCGATGCCTCCGCGATTCCCGCGCTCGAAGCGCTTCTGAAGAGCAACGACCTGAGCATCGAAATGGTCCCGATGATCAAAGGCCAGATCGAACGCCTGAAAAATCCCAATGCGAAGGTAAAGCGCTATGGCCAGATGGAAGAGGAGGAAGAAGGCGCCGATGGTGAAGAGGCAAGCGCAAAGCCCGCGGAGGATCAACGTCTAAGCCATCTCGAACAATTGGTTCAGGAAATGAACGAGCGCCTGAAGTCCATCGAAACCCGCTTGCCTCCGCCCCCACCAAACAAGTAATCCGTCGCAGCCCGTGGCAGCCTCGAAGGGACTCTGCTCTTGGGTTAGCCTTTGTAGGGGTCGAGCACTGCTCGACCCCATCTCGGCAAGGCGTGACCGCTACGGCATACGCACTTTTGTCATTCCGAGCGAAGCGAGGAACCTGCTTTTTCGGCTCTGTTTGTAGTGGCCGATTCTTGGATCGGCCCCGCGCATTTACCCCTCCGCCAGCAAAACCCGCAAATCACGCAGATTATTTCCCGTGGGTCCCGTGACGATGGCATCGTCCAGCTTGGCGAAAAACGTGTACGCATCGCTCTCCCGAAACGCCACCGCGGGATCCAGCCCCGCCGCTCTGGCCCGCTTCAAGGTCTCCCCGTCCGCCACCGCTCCCGCCGCCGGGCTGTTGCCGTCGATCCCATCGGTGCCCGCGCTCAACACCGTGATCCGGCGTCCCGCAATTCTCTCCGCGACGTCCAGCACGAACGCGGAGTTTCTTCCGCCCACACCGTCGCCCGTCACTGGCGAACTCAATTCCCCGTCCGCGATAATCGCCACGCGCTTCCCCTCATTTATCCGTTGCCACTCCACCAGTTGCAGGAGAAGCCTATCCGCCGCCTTCGCCACCGGCCAGTCGTCCGTGGAATTGTCGCAACATGTCGCGTAGCCGCAGGCTTCCGCCGCGTGGTGCGCCGCGTGAAACAAATCGTCCATGCCCAGCAGAAGATGAAAGTGCGCGTTGGCGAACGCGGGATCGCTGGCTTTGGGCGTTTCCGGCATTTCCCCTGCATCCAGCCAGCGCACCACCCGCTCCGGAAACTTCTCTCGCAAATCGTATTGCTCCACGACGCGCTCCACATCCGCGATTGTGCTCGGATCGGGCAGCGTGGGTCCGGACGCCAGCGCCGATTCTTTACCCGCGGGCACATCCGTGACCGCCAATGTAATCTTCTTCGCCTTTCCGGCAGCGGCCGCCAGCCTCCCGCCCTTCACCGCCGAAAGATGCTTCCGTACCGTATTCATGGCTTCAATCGGGGCACCACAGGTCACCAGCGCGCGATGCACCGCCTGCACATCCTCCAACTGCATTTCCCGATAAAGCGGCAGTTCGACCAGCGCGGACCCGCCGCCGGACAACAGGAAAATCACCACCGTACGCTCGTCACAACTCTCCAGCAGCCGTAATAGGGCTTCGGCTGACTTCCAGCTTTCCGCATTGGGAACCGGGTGCCCGCCAACGAAATATTCCATGCCGGCCACGCGCCGCTGCCGCGCAACGGGTGCGACGACAATTCCCGAAACACGCGTTCCAGGGGGCAGGATGCATTCGAGCCCCGTCACCATCGCGTGGGCAGCCTTGCCGATCGCCACCACATGCACTCTTGAAGTCTGTGAGAGGTCAATGGCGGCGTCGGGCAGGATCAGCCGCGAGCCCTCGCGCGGCAACTTTCTTTCCATCACTCGCGGGATATCGATGGACGCCAGTGTTTGCCGGAAAATCCGGCGCGCAATCTCTTTCCCCGTCTCCATCACTGCGCCGCCTGCCGACTCAGCGCTTCTTCAGCACCGAGGGATTCAACATATTCGGCGGCATCTGTCCCTGAAAAAGCGAAACCACGTTGTTTGCCGCCATCACCGCCATTTTCGTCCGCGTCTCCAGTGAGGCCGACGCCAGGTGCGGCGCCAGCACCACATTCGGGCGCTTCAATCCGGGATGAATGAACGGCTCGTTCTCGTACACGTCCAACGCGGCCCCGGCAATCTTCTTGCTCTCCAGCGCCGCCACCAGCGCCGCCTCATCCACCACCTGCCCGCGCGAAGTGTTGATCAAAAACGCCGTGGGCTTCATCCGAAAAAACTTCGGTGCGTCAAACAACCCGCGCGTTTCCGCCAGCAGCGGCACATGTAGGCTGATGAAGTCGGATTCCGCCAGCAGCGTGTTCATATCTTGAAACGTGGCGTTGACTGCCTGCTCCGCTTCTTCCGGCGCGCGCACTGCATCCGTGTAGATCACCTTCATGTTGAAGCCCAGCGCCCGCCGCGCCACCGCCCGGCCAATCCGGCCAAATCCGACAATCCCCAGCGTCTTGCCCCAAATATCCGCGCCGCAAAGCTGGTCTAGGTTCCAGCCTTTCCAGCCTCCGGAACGCGCCAGTTGTTCGCCCTCGCCAAGCCGCCGCGCCACCGCCATCAACAACGTCCACGCAAAATCCGCCGTCGTCTCGTCCAGCACGCCGGGCGTATTCGTGGCCACCACTCCCCGCTTGGTGCATGCCGCCACGTCGATGTTGTCGAACCCCACCGCGACGTTCGCGGCGATGCGCAATTTCGGCGCCGCGCGCAGCAATCCTTCATCCACTTTTTCCGTCAGCAGGCAGACGAGTCCCTCTTTGTCCTTCAAGTGCCACAGCACCTCTTCCCGCGCGGGACGCTCCGCTTCTGCCCAGTATTCCACGTCACATGTGGCCTCCAGTGTTTTGCGCGCTTCCTCAAACAGTTCGTGCGAACAATAGACTCTGGGTTTCGGCATCTCTCCCTCTTGATTTTCTGAAGCACTACACTAGCACAGCTCGTTCGGCAGCCGGAGTATCCCGTTGCCAGAATGCTGCAAGTCTCACTATAGTGGAATGAGACGCTACGGAATCCCTCTATGCCCGCCTCATTACTCCGCGAACTGAACTCCTTGCTCGGCGCGTCGAATGTCCTCCATAAACTCGAGGACCTGGTCCTCTTCGAGTACGACGGCTCGGTCGAAAAGGCGCGCCCGGACTTGGTGGTGTTTCCTCACACGACGGAACACGTCTCGCGCATCGTTAAGCTCGCAGCGAAATACAACGTGCCCGTTGTCGGTCGCGGCTCGGGAACAGGCCTCTCGGGCGGCGCGCTCGCGCGCGGCGGCGGCATCATGATTGTGTTCGCGCAAATGAACCGTATCCTGGAGCTCGATCTCGAGAACGCCCGCGCCGTTGTCCAGCCCGGCGTCGTGAATCTCGACATCACGCGCGCCGTCGAACACGCTGGTCTCTATTTTGCCCCCGATCCCTCCAGCCAGAAATCCTGCACCATCGGCGGCAATGTCGCCGAAAATGCCGGTGGCCCGCACACGCTGGCCTATGGCGTCACCGTCAACCATGTGACCGCGCTCGAACTGGTGCTCCCCGATGGCGAGATCGTGCGCGTCGGCAGCAAGCACGGCGACACGCCCGGTTACGATCTTTGCGGGCTTTTTGTCGGCAGCGAAGGTACGCTGGCCCTCGTCACCGAAATTACCGTCAAACTCTCCCGCAAAGCCGAATCCGTCAAAACCCTGCTGGCCATCTTCGATGCTGTTGATGACGCTTCCAACACCGTCGCGGAAATCACCGCGCGCGGCATCACTCCCGCAGCCTGCGAGATGGTGGACGGCTGGACCCTCTGCGCCATCGAGGACTACATCCACGCCGGCTTCCCGCGCGACAGCGCCGCGATTCTGCTCATCGAAGTCGAAGGCTTGCGCGAAGCTGTCGAGGCCCAGGCCGGCGCTGTTGAAGACGTCTGCCGTGCGCACCTCGCCCGCGAAGTGCGCATCGCCAGGGACGACCGCGAGCGCGACCTCCTCTGGAGAGGCCGCAAGAACGCTTTTGGCGCGCTGGGTCGCCTCGCTCCCAGCAACTATGTCCTTGACGGCGTCATCCCCCGCTCCAAGCTTCCCCAAGCCCTTCAGCAGATTTCGCGGATCGGCAAAAAGTACAGCTTCTCCATCGGCAACATCTTCCATGCCGGCGACGGCAACCTCCATCCCATCGTCCTCTACGATCCGCGCGATCCGCGGCAACTTGAAAACGCCATCGCCGCCTCCCATGAAATTCTCAGCTATTGCGTCGAGCTGGGTGGCGCGCTCACCGGCGAACACGGCGTGGGCATGGAGAAAAATGAACTCATGCCGCTGCTTTTCAGCGACGCCGATTTTGACTTGATGCGCCGCGTTCATGACACCTGCAATCCCGATTCCTCCCTGAATCCTGGAAAGATTTTCCCCTTGAGCAAGGGCTGCGGCGAGATTCGTGTGCGCAAGCAAGTAGCGACGCGCCCTGCACACCTATGACTTCTACGGCCAATCCAGCAACCCGGCTTGAAGCCATCCTCGGCGCGCATCGCGTTGTCGCTGCCGAGGCGGAACTCCGTGAGTACGCCATCGATGACATGGTGCCCGGCGCCATCGTGCGCCCCGCCTCCGCCCAGGAAGCAGCAGAAGTCGTGCGCTTCGCCATCGCCGAAAAACTCGCCATCGTCGCCACCGGCTCCCGCAGCAAATTGGACCTCGGCATGCCGCCCGCGCGCTATGACCTTGCACTGGACATGACCGCATTGCACGATATTGCCCACTTCGATCCCGGTGACCTCACGCTTAGCGTTGATGCGGGCATGCCCCTGCGCCAACTGGCCGGAGTGCTCGCCGAAAAAGGTCAATTCCTGCCCCTGGCGGTTCCCTGTTTTGAAACCTCAACGGTGGCCGGTGCGCTTGCCTCCGGCATCGATTCCACCTTGCGCCAACAATACGGCACTGCACGCGATTTCCTGATTGGCGCTGAGTTCGTTGACGGCAAGGGCGCACCCTGCAAAAGCGGCGGCCGCGTCGTGAAAAATGTCACCGGCTACGACCTGCACAAATTGCTTGTCGGTTCGCTGGGTACGCTCGCGGTCATCACGCGTCTCAATTTCCGCACCTACACTCTGCCGCAGGCGCACGGCGGTTGTCTCGCCTGCTTCTCAAATCTGCAGGGCGCCGCTGCCTTTCGCGACGCCATAGAAAAGTCCGGCCTGCCGCTTGCCAATCTGGAAACACTCAGTCCAGAGATGGTCGCTCTGACTGCCGCAGCTCTGCACAAAACAAACGAAGAGTTCGCCGGGCGTCTGGATCCCGACAAATGGTGCGTTTATGCCTCATTTGAAGGCAGCGAGGCCGTCGTTCCCCGCATCACCCGCGACCTCCAGAAACTCGCNAATGAATTCGCCGTAGCCGGCAGCGAAATCCTCAACTCCTCCTCCGACGCCCATCTNGGCGGCGTTCTCCGCGAAGCCTTCGACTGGCTACGCTGGGTTTCTCCGGGCGCCGCTCTCTTTCGCATCGTTCTGCCGCAGTGCAAGCCCGCCGATCTTGCCGGCCTTTTATGTATCGGCCAGGAATCTTCTCTGCGCAACGCTTTGCTCGTGCGCGCCGCCGCGATTATCTATTTCGTCTTGCTTGCGGAGACCGAAGACGATACCGCCCTCCACGCCCTCGAAAATGCCGCCACACGCGTTTTTTCTCTTGCCTGCGCAAGCCAGGGCCATGCAACGCTCTTGCACGCACCCGCCACACTCAAATCACTCGTAAACGTCTGGGGCCCAAAGCGCGCCGATCTCGGCATGATGCAGCGCGTGAAGCGCTCTTTCGATCCGCAGAATATTTTCGCGCCCGGACGTTTCGTGGGAGGAATTTGAGCCGTGCGCACACCGCAAATCATCCTCGGCGCTGTTCCTGTTTACGAGGATTTTGCCCGATGTGTCCACTGCGGCCTGTGCCTGAACAACTGCCCTACTTATCGCCTCTGGCATCTCGAAGGCGATTCGCCCCGTGGCCGCATCCGCCAGATGATTCTGGTGGGCAACGGAGAATTACCTCTCTCCGAAGGCTTCGTCGGCCACATTGATAAGTGCCTCGATTGCCGCGCCTGCGAAACCGCCTGCCCCTCCGGAGTGGAATACGGCAAACTCGTCGAACACGCCCGCGCGCGCATTGAAAACGAGTACCAGCGCCCGCTCTTCACGCGTTTCGCGCGCAACTTCGTTTTTAAGCACCTCCTTCCCTGGCCCGGCCGCATCGCCTTCGTCGCCAGCCTGCTCCGCTTCTACCAGCGCTCCGGCCTGCAGTCTCTTGCGCGCGCCACCGGCATCCTCAAATTGCTCGGCCTCGCCGATCGCGAGCGTCTTCTGCCCCGCATCGACGATTATTTCTTTTTCGGCGAACTCGGCAAAACCTTTTCCGCGCAAGGCGCCCGCCGCGCGCGCGTGGCCTTCTTTGCCGGATGTATTGCCAATGTCACCTTCACAAAGCTCAATGAAGCCACCATTCGCGTCCTTACGGCCAACGGCTGCGAAGTGGTCGTCCCCAGCGCGCAACTTTGCTGCGGCGCGCTGGCCGCACATGCCGGGGTGCGCGAAACGGCGCGGCAACTCGCCCGCAAAAACATCACCGCGTTCGCCGGCGGCCAGTTCGACGCCATCCTCACCAACGCCGCGGGTTGCGGCTCCACGCTCAAGGAATACGATCACCTCTTCTCCGCCAACGAGCCGGAGCATGCCGCCGCCGTCGCCTTCAGCAACAGCATGCGCGACGTCACCGAATTCCTTGCCACCCTGGGCCTCGTCGCCCCGCTCCAGGAAACTCGGTTGCGCGTGACCTATCAGGACTCCTGTCACCTCCTCCATGGACAAAAAGTCCGTGAAGCTCCGCGCCAGTTGCTGCGCGCGATTCCCGGCATTGAATTCGTGGAATTGCCGTACTCGGACATCTGCTGCGGTTCGGCGGGCGTGTACAACGTCACGCAAACGGAAGCCTCGCTCGACTTGCTGAAGCAAAAGATGGATTGCGCGAAGGCCACGCGCGCGGCCACAATCGTCACCGCCAATCCCGGCTGTCTTTTGCAGCTACGCGCCGGCGCCGAAATCCACAAGACCGGCCAGAACGTCGTGCACGTCGTGGAACTCCTTGACAGCGCTCTGAAGCAATCCTGACTTTCTCCCACTAGTAGTAAGGATTCACTCTTTCACTCTTTCACTCTTTCACTCTTTCACTCTTTCACTCTTTCACTCTTTCACTCTTTCACTCT
>JGI12270J11330_10003363_pt1 | contig 11477 bp, 9 predicted proteins | sample PeaSoiMetSII2010_FD_11330 | JGI IMG/M metagenome (IMG submission 11330)
GATCCACACCAGCGTGGGCAAGTCGTTGGCGAGAATGAAGTGGATGGTGCGGTGGTTGCTCTCGCTCCAGATGGGCGCGGTCTTCACCCAGTCGGGCCGATGCATGGGGGCGTTCTTTTCGAAAAAGAATTCTTGATCCACGCCTTCGGGATAGCGCTTCATGGTGAGCGGCCGTCCTGCGAGATGCGGCACCAGCACGGGCGCAATGCGGACGTAGAAATCCACCACCTGCCCCTTGGTGAACCCGGCGGCGGGGTAGAGGACCTTCTCAAGATTCGTAAGCTTAAGCTTGCGGCCCTGCACTTCGACGATGGTGGGTGCGGACATGGGGTGCTGCGATTCGAGCCGTGAGCGACGGGCTGCGGCTTCAAAGCGGGTTCCAGTATAGTTGGCCCGCATAAAAGTGGACGATTCGCAGCATAAAGGGGCGTCTGATTTTCGAAGAACTTACGGTATCGCTTACAGCGATACCATGATACGAAACCTGAGTTCTTCACCAGCCTGCTGGATCTCGCCGCGCTCGCGACGACGGCGTACGGGAAACGATCTCTTGACTATATACCATGATTCTGGTATTATCGAAATATGGTCAGCGCCGCCAGTAAAGTTCGAAAGAACAGTGAACGCGTCACCCGCTACGCCGACATGTTTTCCGCCATGGGCACAGAGCCGCGGTTGCGCATCATGCAATTGCTACTCTCCGCGCACCCCGAGGGCCTGGTGGTCAGCGAGATTCAGGACGAGCTTGAGATCCCCGGCTCCACGCTTTCTCACCATCTCGACAAGCTCAAGAACGAAGACCTGGTGCAAGTCGAACGCAAGGGCACGTTTCTGCGTTACACCGCCAACACCGAAGCTCTGCGCGAAATTCTGCAATTTCTCTACGCCGAGTGCTGCACCCGGAACAAGGCGCTCAAGCCGCAAGACCTAGTCCAATTCTGTAAATAGGAGAAGCCATCATGCCCGATACCAATGTCGATATCGTTAATATCAACATCAAGGAAGTCGTAAAAGAGAAATACGGACAAGCGGCCCTGCGCGTTACGAACAAGACCGGCGGCAGCGGTTGCTGCGGAGCGGCGCCGGCCAGCGGACTCTCCTGCGATCCGATCACCTCGAATCTCTACGACGAGTCGCAGGCCCAGCAGATTCCCGAAGAGGCGATGCTGGCTTCGCTCGGATGCGGCAACCCAACCGCCCTCGCCAAATTGAACCCCGGCGAAACTGTGCTTGATCTGGGCTCGGGCGGCGGCATCGACGTGTTGCTCTCCGCCAAGCGCGTCGGGCCGACCGGCAAAGCCTACGGTCTCGACATGACCGACGAAATGCTCGCGCTGGCAAACGAGAACAAGCGCAAGGCCGGCGCGGAGAACGTCGAATTCCTCAAGGGCGAGATCGAAAACATTCCCTTGCCCGACAACACGGTCGATGTCGTGATTTCCAACTGCGTGATCAATCTTTCCGCCGATAAGAACCGCGTGCTGCGCGAGGCATTCCGCGTGCTCAAACCGGGCGGACGGCTTGCTGTCTCCGACGTGGTCACGCGCGGCGAGATCGCCCCCGAGGTCCGGCAGAGTGTGCTGTTGTGGGTGGGTTGCATCGCCGGCGCTCTGGAAGAAAACGAATATCGCAGCGAGCTCTCCGTTGCCGGTTTTGAGCAAATCGAGATTGAACCCACGCGAATCTATCGCGTCGACGACGCCCGCGAGTTCCTCTCCTCCTCAGGCATTGACGTGGATGCCATCGCGGCGCAGGTCGATGAAAAGTTCATGAGCGCCTTTGTGCGCGCGGTGAAACCGAAACGAGCGCTGGAGGCGTGCTGTGGTCCCACGTGCTGCAGTTGACGTTTGTTCTCGCTCAGGACAAATCGGAGATTAGCAGCCAGGGTGAATTGATTTCCGAGATCAAGTACCTAAAGGCGGATTCATTCTAAAGCCTTCGGCACGCCTGAAGGCGTGCCCTGATACGAATCGCATTTGCACGACGGACTGTTAGCTATGGAAGCTCACTATAACGTTCTGTTCCTGTGCACGGGAAACTCGGCGCGTTCCATCATGGCCGAGGCGATCCTCAACCACAAAGGAAAGCCCGCCTTCGCCGCCTACAGCGCCGGAAGTCATCCCTCGGGGACGGTTCGTCCCGAAGCACTGAAACAGCTTGAGATGGCTCGCATGTCCACAACCGGTCTTCGCAGCAAGAGCTGGGACGAATTCGGGCGACCCAGCGCCCCCGCGATGCACTTCGTCTTCACGGTCTGCGACAACGCTGCCAAGGAAACCTGTCCGCTGTGGCCGGGACAGCCCATGACCGCGCACTGGGGAGTTCCCGATCCCGCCGCGGTTAAGGGAGACTCCGCCGAGATCGAGCGCGCCTTCCGCGACGCGTTTTTTATTCTCGACCGGCGAATCAGTCTCTTTCTCGCTCTTCCTCTGGCGGCCCTCGATCGCCTCGCGCTGAAAAAAGAAGTGGATCGCATCGGGCGGCAGTGACGCGGCAATAACAATGACTGATGAAGCGGCTGTGGAAAAAGTCGACCTTCGCTGTCCAGCCCCTAAAGGGGCGTCTGATTCGAAGAACTTACGGTATCGCTAAAGCGATACCCTGATACGAAACCGGAGTTTTTCCGCAGCCTATGAAGCCATCCCGCCGTCTCAGCTTTTTTGACCGTTATCTCACGGCGTGGATCTTCGCCGCCATGGTCATCGGGGTCTCTTTGGGATGGCGACTGCCCGGGATCGTGCCGTTCCTGAATCGCTTCAGCATCGGTACAACTTCGATTCCGATTGCGGTGGGACTCATCGTCATGATGTACCCGCCGTTCACCAAGGTTCGGTACGAGAAACTGCACGAGGTTTTCCGCAACCAACGTGTGCTCGGTCTATCCCTCATTCAGAACTGGGTGGTCGGCCCGATCCTGATGTTCGCCTTGGCCGTCTTGTTTTTGCGCGGCTACCCCGAATACATGGCCGGACTCATCATGATCGGCCTGGCTCGCTGTATTGCGATGGTCATCGTCTGGAACGAACTGGCCAGCGGCGACACCGACTATGCTGCTGGCCTAGTTGCCTTCAATTCCCTGTTTCAGGTTTTCTTTTACTCTCCGTACGCCTGGCTCTTCATCACGGTTCTTCCCGCAAGTCTCGGCCTCCACGGTGCTATCGTCCATGTCTCCATCGCGGAAATCGCAAAGAGTGTCTTTATTTATCTTGGCATTCCTTTTCTTGCTGGGTTCATAACTCGCACGCTGCTGCTTCGAATTAAAGGACGCGAGTGGTACGAGCATAATTTCGTTCCCCGCGTAAGCCCGCTCACGCTGATCGCTTTGCTATTCACGATTGTGGTGATGTTCTCGCTCAAGGGCGCTTACATCGTCCGGCTTCCGCTCGATGTCTTGCGGATCGCGGTGCCACTGTTGATCTACTTCGTCGTGATGTTCCTGGTGTCGTTTTACATGGGGAAGAAACTCGGCGCCGAATACTCGAAGACGGCCACCCTCTCATTGACCGCAGCCTCGAACAACTTCGAGCTCGCGATTGCGGTCGCCGTTTCCGTTTTCGGCATTAACTCTGGAGCTGCATTCGCTGCCGTCATCGGACCGTTGGTCGAAGTGCCAGTGATGATTATGCTGGTCAACGTGGCGCTTTACTTCCAGCGCCGCTATTTTCCCGATGCCGCTCGTTTGACAACCTTCCCTGCCTCCACGTAACTTCGAATTTTTGGTGTTCCGCCGTGGAGGCAGGATGAAATCCCGCTTAACTTCTATACAAACAATTGTCTTCTGTTTCGTGCTCTGCTCGCTTGCTCTCGGCCAAAATCTGGCTTCCTTCGAGAAGCGCACCACCGTGAAGAAACTCGCTAATGGCCTCACCATCATCGTCTGCGAACGTCCCGAGGCGCCGGTCTTTTCGTTCTTCACGCATGTGGATGCGGGCTCGGTGCAGGATCCCATGGGCAAGACTGGGCTGGCGCACATGTTCGAGCACATGGCATTCAAGGGAACGGACACGATTGGGACGCGCGACTATGCCGGCGAGAAAGTTGCGCTCGCGAAAGTCGAAGAGGCTTATGCCGCCTACATTGCCGCGCGCGACCAGCCGGTGGACCGCGACGAGCAGAAGGTCAAGCAGCTTGAGCAAGACTGGAAGGACGCGATTGCCGCCGCCGACAAGTTCTCCGCGCCCTACAACAACGAGTTCGGCAAGATTGTCGAAGGCGAAGGCGGCGAGGGAATAAACGCCTTCACCGATTACGATGAGACCGGCTACCACTACTCATTCCCCATCAACCGGCTGGAATTGTGGGCTTATCTGGAATCGGAGCGCTTTCTGCATCCCGCGATGCGGCAATTTTACAAAGAGCGCAACGTGGTGATCGAAGAGCGCCGCATGCGGGTCGACAGCAATCCCATCGGGAGGTTGCTCGAGCAATTTACCGAAGAGGCATTCGCGGCCCATCCTTATCACCGGCCGACGATCGGTTGGATCTCGGACTTGAATTCTTTTTCGGCGACCGACGCACAGAATTTTTTCGATAAGTACTACGTGCCTTCGAACATGGTCGTCACCGTGGTTGGAGACGTCAAAGCTTCGGAAGCGATGGCGATTGTGGAGAAATATTTCTCACGAATTCCGGCGCGTCCCAAGCCCGACACGGCGACGACCACCGAGCCGGCGCAGAATTCCGAGCGGACCGTCGTACTGCACGGGCAGTCGCAGCCGCTCTATCTCGAAGGCTATCACCGCCCCGATTACCGCAGTCCGGATGACCAGGTCTACGACGCGATCACCGACCTGATGTCGAATGGACGCACATCGCGCTTGTACCGGGCGCTGGTCCGCGACAAGCAGATCGCGTCGGACTCGGAAGGACAGACCGGGATGCCGGGAAATAAATATCCGCATCTGTTCGCGTTTTATGCGTTCCCGATCCCGGGCCACAAGCCGCAGGAGATGGCCGATGCGATTCATGTGGAGATTGAACGGCTGAAGAAAGAAGACATCTCGGATGAAGAGCTGAAAATGATCAAGACGCGAGCCAAGGCAAACCTGATTCGCTCGCTCGGATCGAATGAGGGTCTGGCTTTCGCCCTCGGCCTGTATCAGGCGCGCTATGACGACTGGCGGGAGCTGTTCCGCTCGGTCGACCGGATCGAAAAGGTCACCAAGGCCGACATCCGGCGGGTCGCGAACCAAACGTTTACACCCGATAACCGGACGGTGGGGATTATCGAGTTTGCAGGCGGGTCGCCGGGAACTGGCTCAGCGCCGCAAGGAGGTGGACAGTGAAGCGCGCGCGCCCAGCCCCTAAAGGGGCAACTGATTTCGAAGGTCTTATGGTATCGCTAAAGCGATACCCTGATACGAAGCGTAGTTTTGCCGCGGCCTGGGTCGTCCCTCCGGGACTTGAATCATTACTTCCGCTTTTCCCAGCGCTGAAGCGCTGGGCTAAGCTGCTTCGCCCCTCCGGGGCTGGGTTCTGCGCTTTAGTCTTTGCCCTTGTCGCGATAATCGGCGGCGGTGGGGATTTGTGGGCACAGGCGCAACAGACTTCGCAGCAGACCTGGCAGCAGATACCGATTCCCAAGTTGCCCACGTTTCATCCGCCGCAGCCAAAGCGCATCGAGTTGCCGAATGGGATGGTAGTTTTTCTACAGGAAGACCACGAGTTGCCGATCATTGAGGGCATGGCTCGCATTCGTGGAGGCGAACGCTCGGTTCCGGCGAGCAAGACGGGGCTAACCGATGTTTACGGCGAAGTGTGGCGCACCGGCGGCACCAAGACCCAGACTGGCGATCAACTGGACGACTATCTGGAGCAGCGCGCCGCCAAGGTCGAGACCGGCGCAAGGGGCGACTCGACAACCGTGAGCTGGTCGTGTCTGAAAGAAGATTTCGACGACGTCTTCCATGTGTTCGAGGATCTGGTGAAGAATCCGGAGTTTCGCTCCGACAAAATTGAAATTGCGCAGAAGGGGATGTACGACGGCATCTCGCGGCGCAATGACGATCCCGGGCAGATTGCGGGACGGGAAGCGGCGAAGCTGGTGTACGGCGCAAACAATCCGTATGCACGGGTCCCTGAGTATGCGACGGTCGCGGCGATCACGCGGCAGGATCTGGTCGAGTGGCACAACAAGTACGTTCACCCGAACAACATCATCCTCGGCGTAGTCGGCGACTTCGACTCAGCGAAGATGGAGGCTCGTCTGCGCGAGGCCTTCGCGTCGTGGCCCAGGGGGCAGGCGGCGAACTATCCGGAAATCAAGCCGGATCCCGCCAAACCGGGATATTACCAAGTCGACAAAACGGACGTGAATCAAAGCAACATTCAAATGGTTGCGGTGGGCATTACGCGCAAGAATCCCGATTACTTCGCGACCTCGGTGTTCAACGCGGCCTTCGGCGGAGGATTTTCGTCGCGCCTGTTTGGCGACGTTCGAACCACCAAAGGACTCGCCTACGCAGTAGGCGGTGGAGTGGCTGCGGGCTGGGATCATCCCGGGATGTTGCGGCTGATGGTGAGCACCAAGAGCAAGACCACGATCGAATCCATTCAGGCGCTCGATGAGGAGATCGCCGACCTCGCCAAGCGCCCCATCAACGATGAAGAAATCAAGCGCGCCAAGGACGCGATTCTGAATTCTTTTGTCTTCCAGTTTGATTCCCCGACGAAGGTTTTGCAGGAAAAAACGGCTTACGAGTTCTACGGCTATCCGCTGGATTTTCTGGAGAACTTTCAGAAAGAGATCGAAAAAGTTACGAATGAAGACGTGGCGCGAGTCGCGGCGAAGTACATCCACCGCGAACAGATGGCGGTGCTGGTGGTGGGCAACGTGAGCGAATTCGACAAGCCATTGTCATCTCTAGGAACGGTGAACAAACTGGATATTGCGATTCCGGCGCCGCCGCCGGGGCTGGTTCCGGAACAAGGGGAGCATCCGTAAGACCTTTGGTGCGCGCGCCGCAGTGAGACGTGGCAAGCCGCGTCTCTACCCGTAAGGATCTTCGCGTTTGACAGAATTCCAGACTGGAGTTATCGTAGGCGAACACATGGCGAATATACGCCGCGCCTATGTCTTCCCTTCCGCTGCTCCCCGATTTCGAGGCCCGCCCGAAGTTGGTTGGCATTGCGCGCCTTGCAGCTGCAGGCGAGTCGCTGCGCGAGGGACATAACGTTGAATACTTCACGCTTGGGACCCGTTCGCTGCTGAGCCGTGTAGTCAGCGGACGCAATCTTCCCTTTACCTGGGCGATCAACCCTTATCGCGGATGCGAGTTTGCCTGCAAGTACTGCTACGCGCGCTACACCCACGAGTTCATGGAACTGCGAGAGGGTGTGGACTTCGAACGAAAGATCTTCGTGAAGCAGCACGCCGCGGAACTGTTGCGGCAAGAGTTGAGGAAGGTCAAGCGCGGGGAGGAGATCGCGATCGGCACGGCGACTGATCCGTATCAGCCGGCGGAACGGCGCTTTGAGGTAACGCGCGCCATTCTTGAAGAGTTGGCAAGACACTCGGGCTTTGAAATCGGGATTGTGACCAAGTCAAACCTGGTTACGCGCGATGCAGAGATCCTGCGGCGCGTGGGCGAGCACAACCGGATCTTTGTGAATGTGACGGTGACCACGGTGGATACGGAATTAGCGCGGAAGATCGAGCCGCGCGCGCCGCGCCCCGATCTGCGGCTGGAGGCGGTTCGCCAGTTGAACCTTGCGGGCGTCGACGCGGGGGTGATCTGCGCTCCGGTGTTGCCCGAGATCACGGATCGCCCGCGCGATCTGGAGGCTTTGGTGAAAGCCGCCAGTGAAGCGGGCGCGAAGTACATCTTTGCCAATCCGCTTTTCCTGAAGCCTTGCTCGGCGGCGGTATTCCTGCCGTTCCTCGAAGAACACTTCCCCAGTTTAGTGGACCGCTACCGGACGCATTATGCCGATCGGGCGTTTCTGCCAAAGGGATACGGGCAGCGGTTGTCACACTTGATTGCGGCCTTTCGAAAAAAATACGGAATTGGAGACGAGCACGCGCGCAGTAGTCGCAGAGTGCACACGGAGGTCGCGCAGATGGAACTGTTTTGAGAGGATTCGCGCTTCGAGTGCTGTCGCATCCAAGCCTTTGGTGAAGACAGCCGGCCGTCCCCGCCCGGCTAGACGGGCGAGACGCCCGTCCCTCCACCGTGCGATTCATCGCGCGGTCACGCTGCTATCTTCACGCTACTATCATTCAACGGGCAGAGCCAGACCCAGCCTATAATGATTACTCCGCCATGGCCCCCCTTGAGCAGACTGTTCCTCCACCATCCCGATTGAAGGGCAATGCCCGGCAGTTCTGGCATCGGGTGAGCGAAGGGTTGGCTGTGAACCAACTCTGGTCGCAGTTGGTAAAAGACACGCGCTCGAGCTACCGTCTCTACGCGGCAGGCTTGGACAATCTGCAGGAGGAACCGTCCAGGCGCCGCCGGGTCTGGCAAATCACTAAGGCGCTGTTCTGGGCGATCCTGGAAAAGCTGACCCCGGCGCGCCGCGTGCTCGTGCTGCTGGGGCTGATTCTGCTGTTCTTTCCTTCCGTCGAATCTTCCTACACCAACCCCACCGGACATGTCGAGATCCAAGAGTTCGACTTGCACGTTTGGGGCGGCTTGCTGCTCTTGCTGGTGCTGCTGCTCGAGTTGGCAGATCGGGTGGTGATGAAACGCGACCTGGAGATCGCCAAGGACATTCAGACATGGTTGCTGCCGGGCGTGCCGCTGCAGATTCCGGGATACCAGATCGCTTACGCGACGCGTCCGGCAAACACGGTGGCGGGCGATTACTACGATGTGATCCTCAGGCCGGGCCGGAGGTTGAGCGAAGACCGCATTCTGTTTGTGGTGGCCGATGTGGCAGGAAAAAGTATTCCGGCGGCGATGCTGATGGCGACCTTTCAGGCTAGTCTGCGAACGTTGTCGACAAGCGGGGTCGCGCTGGCGGAACTGGTGGCCGGCGTGAATCGCTATGCCTCATCGAACAGCCTGGGCGGAGTTCGCTTCACCACCGCTTTTTTTGCCGAACTGGATCCGGCGACCGGAGACGTGGCTTATGTCAACGCCGGGCATAACGTCCCGATTCTGCGGAAGAAATCGGGCGCGGTGGAACGGCTGGAGGCGGGAGGCATCCCGGTGGGAATTTTTGCAGAATCGCCTTACCAAGTGGGAACGACTCGACTGGACGGCGGAGACTGGCTGGTGATTTTCACGGATGGGGTCGTCGAAGCGGTCAATGGGAAGGATGAGGAGTACGGCGAACCGGAATTGATACGACTGGTGGATCGCGGGTCGGGGTCAGCTCCGGCAGAACTGCTGCGCAACCTGCTGGCGGAATTGGATCGGCATGTGGGGAATACTCCACAGCACGATGACATCACTTGTTTGCTGCTAAAGCGAACCTAAGTTCTCACCGCCGAGACGCGAGAGCGCCGAGAAATCAAAACCTTAACCACAGGGGGGCACAGAGGAACTCAGATGACCGCGGAGAAGCCAGTCTTCAGCTAAGAGTTCTGGCGCATTGCCGTGCAACTTTAATTACTTTAGTGCTCATTGGGCGCCCACCCGCATTCGTGCATGCCTTCCGACGCTGATACGCTACGCTCACGGAGCCGCACGATTATGAGGCAAATCGAAAGTCGGGCAACGAGTATGGGTAGAACTTGGAAGCGCATGATGAATCGCGCTGACCTGATAAGAACGGTACTTACGGTGGCGCTCCTCGCCATCGTGTTGGTGCTTTCGTTGAGCGCCGATTTTTACAACTCCTCCATGGTAAATGCATACATGGCCCTGGCCTTGGGCGGCGCTCTGATCACATTGCTGGTGGTGCAACCCTCATGGCTGAACGTCGCAAGCGTTGCTGTGTGCAGCCTCGTCTTGGCGGGACTCGACTATCGTGTCATGGGGTTCCAGCCCAGGTTCATGGCTGCATTCTCATTTTTAGGATTGAGCAGCTTGGCCGCGCTGGGCATGCGGACGATTTGGGCGCGCAAGCAAGATCGCACGTTTTTTCTATGTGCATTTCTTCCCGCGATTGTGTTCGTGGCTTCGGAATTCATGGCTTCGATTTTCCTGTATTACATCGAAGTACTGCATCCCAAGACGTTTGATCTTTATCTGAATTCGTTTGATTGCAGCCTCCGCGTGCAATTCAGTTTTCTGCTCGGGCAAATATTCTTGCGGCACTTGTGGTTCAGGTTCGCCGGTTTACTGTTCTACATTGCCTTGCCTCTGCCGCTGGCGCTGGTCTATGCCGCCCACCTCCGCCGAAGAAACAGAAATGCTTTGCCCATCATGCTGGCTTTCGTGGTGACCGGGCCGATGGGAGTGCTGTTCTACAACATGGTTCCGGCAACTGGGCCAGTCCACGTTTTTGGACAAAGCTTTCCATGGCACCCCTTGTTGACGTCGCAAGCCATGCACCTGGTGTTGGAAACGGTACCAGTGAAGGGTGCGCGAAATGCCATCCCGTCTTTGCACATGGCTTGGGTGCTGTTGGCATGGTGGAATTCCAAAGGACTTTCCCGGTGGATACGCGCGATCGCGCTTGCCTTTGTGGTTTTCACCGTCTTCGCAACCCTTGGAACTGGCGAACACTATTTCGTGGATCTGGTGGTCGCTTTTCCATTCGCACTGATGGTGCAAGCTTTATGCCTGTATCCTTTGCCGTTCAAATACGGTGCGCGGCGCGTGGCATTTTTGTTTGGCGCCTTTGCGAGCCTCGCCTGGATGGCGCTGGTCAGCTTTGCAGTCCCGTTTTTTTGGATTTCACCGGTCATTCCGTGGGCTATGGTGATTGCCACAATTGCCATCTCCAGTTGGCTGATGCATCGCTTGCAGAACGCGGAGTTTGCGAACGAGCGAGTGCAACCGGAAATCGCAGCCGCGGCTGCAGCGTCCCATGGTCACGACTGAACGGAACTCCTAGTTCCGAGCGGCTTGCGCCGTTTCCCCATTTCGGTCACATGCCCGGTTCTTACCGCCGGGACACTGAGAAAAAGCGAGGAAGATCAAAGCCTTCAATTCCAAGAAAGGTTGAGGGTGGAGATTTCTGCTGGCGCAAGAAAAGCCGAGGCGAGCGTTCCCAAAATGGGAGTTACGGCCTCTGACGGGCGGTTTGAAGGTAAGGTGGAGACCAGCGGCGACTGTCAAAATTTGTCAAGCTGGGTCCCTGAAAGTGTCATACTGAGAGAATCGGGGGTGACTATCCCGCAGAACGCCGCTGAAAAGACTGAGGTTTCGTCAAGAAGGTCTGACTTCCGCCACTTGGGTCTCTGGCCTTTACAGTGTGATTATACAAGCGAGTTGGTCATCCAACCAGAACAGTCAAACGGAGACGAGGACAATTTAAATGAGGAAAAAAAAGGGCTTCTCACTGATCGAACTGCTGATTGTGGTGGCGATCATTCTGATCATCGCCGCGATTGCTATCCCGAACCTGCTGCGCGCGCGCATTGC
>JGI12270J11330_10003364_pt1 | contig 11477 bp, 14 predicted proteins | sample PeaSoiMetSII2010_FD_11330 | JGI IMG/M metagenome (IMG submission 11330)
CCCCGCCGGCTGATCGGCTGCATCTGCTGCATCCGCAGCCGCCGCAACCTTGCCGCGCAACTGATCCCGCGGCACGTTTGCGCCCTCGTAGGGCAGCAAATCATCCGCCATCCACTCAGCGACATTCCCGGCCAGGTCGTAGGCACCGTAAACGCTTGCACCCTGCGGATAAGCCGTCACATTGGTCGATGACCCGACGTTGTAGTAGGTATTCAAGCGGCTCGGATCCATCTTGTCGCCCCACGGCCAACGTCGCCCGTCGGTACCACGGCCGGCCTTTTCGAACTCAGCTTCGTGCGGCAAACGCTTGCCGGCCCATCCGCAGTAGGCGGCGGCGTCACTCCACGTTACCATCGTAACCGGGTTGAGCAGCTCGCCCTGGGGAACCCGCCCGCCTTTCCAGTCGATCGGGGGTCGTCGGTTGGCAGCGACGACGAAACGCGCGTATTGGGCGTTGGTCACCAGATACTTGTCCAGGTAAAATGCTGGCAGGGAAACCTTGTGCTGTGGCTTGTCCTGTGCATCGGCCCGCTCCAGGTCCGTGCCCATGACGAAGGGGCCGGCCGGGACGCGGACCATACCATCGAGTTGCTCCCACTGTTCGCGGCCGAGCAATCGCTGTGCCTCTGTGACCGAGTAACCGGATGTTGCGGTGCGTCCGGCTTCGTGGTTTTCCTGCAGCGTGATGTCCTCGCCGGCAGCACGCTCGCGGGCACTTTCTTCCGTCAGATCGTAGGTTGCCAGCTTGCGCATATCGCGTAAGCGCAGCGCCCCCAGCATGACGACGTGAATCGTGCTGCCGATCATGACCAGCACCAGACAGGTCAGCAACGTGATCGATAGGTAGCGGCGACGATGTCGCCTTTCCCTACCCGACAGCCCGGCCGGGCGATACGTCGGCACCAGTGCCATGCTCCAGACCTCTAGCGCGGATTCGGTCCGGCCTGCTTAGCGACGGCCTTCTGAGGAGGAGTACGCCCGTAGGTGCGCTTGATCATGACCTCGCCGATCACGCCACCGAGCGCGGACGACTCAATGGTCAGGATAACGAAAAACCCCCACCAACCCAGCGGGATCAGTACGTGTCCCGGCGGCACGCCGGTGACATAGGCAATTTCGATGTAGCTGAGCGCCCGCACGATCAGCGGCGGGAAGTAAGACACCCACTTGCCACCGAAGCCATAGATCGCCGACACCAGGACTCCGGCCAGAAACGGCACGAGAAACATGTCCAGGACCCAGAGTGGGCTGAAATACTCCAGAACATTCCCGGAAAACGCCTCAATCTTGATCCCAAGGAGCCGGTCGGCGAAGTGGTTGAAAACCGACGCCAAAATCACCGCCCCCGCACCGCGGTACAGGCGCTGGGAACTACTTTTCCGCATGGGAGCCAGGATACGCCTTCCCGGTGAGCTTTTCATACTCGGCGCTACGCGTGCTCTCCAGGTACCAGTCTTTGACTTTGAGGTTCGCCATGTATTGCGCAAGCGCGCGTCGCTCAGTGTCTGGCAGCCCTGCGAAAGAGGGCATCCGGAATTCCGGCTTCAGGCGGCTGGGCAGAATCCTTTGCGGATTTGGGGCCGAGAAATAGTCGTAAAACCATTCCTCACTTCGCAGCGAGCCGATGCCATCGAGCGCGGGCGCAGGTACCGACTCAAACGCACTACGCAACGTCCACAGTGAATGGCATTGGCGGCAATTTTCGCGGCGGTATAGGTCCCCGGCCTGACGGGTCAATGTCGGACCGGCGGTACTGTAGAAGGGGATGCCCCTATCGGGCTCGCGCTGCGAGCGCAGGCTGATCACGTTGCGCACCATCAAACCGACAACGACCACGCCGATGGTTGCCAGTATCAGAACCTCGCCACCCTTTATGGCGGCCACGCTTTACGGCGCTGGTCGGTGCTGCTCCGCCTGAAGCTGCAGATGCCTTTCCCGGCTGGCCATTTGTGCCGCCAACACCTTGCGGCTGTGGCTGTAGTCGTCAGGAGTCATCTTGTCCTGATCGCTTTCGGTGAAGACCAGATATTTGATGTCCTCGTCAAACTGTTCGTTGTGCCACGCCCAGAGGATCCCGTAAATACTGCCCAGAATGATCATGGCGCCCACGATCAGCCATAGGTAGATACTCCATCCGTCACCGAGTGAATCTAGAAAATCCATAATCGATCACCCCCATCCGGTACCGTTCCCCGGCAGCTAGAATAGAACACCGGATAACATCTGCAAGCAAGCAAAAACCACGGCAGCCACCACCCCAAGGAAAATGGCGCCGAACATGATCTTTTCACCCGTTCGGGTGACCTTTTGCCCCCGTGTACCACGCATTACGGTAAAGATAATGCAGGTAAACACGACGATCCCCACCAACAGCATGACGAAAACACCGACACCGAAATGCTTGCTGCGCATCCCCTCGATGCTGAGATCAACGCCCGCCGCCGCCGGCACCCCGCTCAGGGCGGCTTGCGCGATAGACACGCTTGCCCCCAGGACCATCATACAGAAGAACTACCCTTTAGTACCCTTTGATCTGCGGGGTCTTTTTGTCATACCTATCGACAAAGAAGCTGTAGACAAAGGGGGCGATAAACGCAATGCCGATGGGCAGCAAGAGCGCCAGTGGGCCGTAATCCAAATCAATCATTTCGCTAGCCTCCAGTCCGAATGAAACCGGCGATTATCAGTGACCGCCCACGCCGTGGCGGGGTTCCCACGTAGTGGGCGGCAGCCGCTTCACGACGAGGAACACGCCTAGGAAAAACGCCGAGAGATAGAACACATCGATGGTGTAGCCCCTGTCCCACCAGGGCTGCTGGCGAACCCGAGTTCCGTCAGCACGCCAATTGCCCTCAAAATTTGCCAGAACGACGTTATTGCCGACCACCGTGTAGTCGCGAAGATCGACGTTCTTGTCCGCCTGCAGGGACTGAATCTGAGCTTTGATGAGGCGTAAATCATCCATGCTCAGCGGATGGCGCGCCAGCAGGCCATCGTTGCTCGTGCCCTTGTTCATGGCGACGATGATCTGCATTGCCTCCACGTCGTCCTTGGCTGCCAGTACTTCGGGCTTGTCCATGGAGTTCACGTAGGGCGCGTACAGGGCCGCCGTCGGCCGCTGCCCCCACAGCGGGAAGGTAATGGCGAAAGCGGTCAATACGGTTAGAGCGACCAGCCAAATCACCGGGGCCGGAACGGGATTATTGTCCTCCGTGAGTCCGCCCAAAGTTTCCCCTTCCCACAGGGCTTCGGCTTTTTCGAAAGTCGGGCGGTCGCTCAACGTCACTAGCGGTGCGTTAAAGGTCCAGGCCATCGCTTTGTCTCCCGTGTTCTGCGCTGAATTATTTCATGTTCAGCATGAAGTCGATCAGTGCACGTATCTCACTGTTGGGCGCATAGGTCGGCACGTCTGGCGGTGCATCCCGCTTGCCGGCGCGGTAGGCATCATACTCTTCATCCCATTTGGCATAGTCGATCTTTTGCCCGCTGGCATCGACCACTCCCCAGAGGTAGTCAAAGCGCGGCATGATGGAATGCGGCTGAACCAGCCTGGGGTTGAAGAAATGCAACATCATCCATTCCCTGGAGGAATTGCGTGAGCCCACGTGCAACAGGTCCGGTGCCTTGCGGTCGGAACCGAAGGCTGTCGGCGACTCACCATTGAAGTCGCCCAGCATCGGGGGGGCACCGAAGACCTGCCAGTCCTGGGTTTGCTCAGGCAGCAGTGTATGGCACCACCAGCAGCCCTCACGTACGAACAACGTCTTGCCTGCTCCGGGGTGCATTATGTTCTCGTCCCCAGCGGCTCGAAGCACGGCCTCCGGAATCCACCCCTTCGTGGCGGTGGCGTTCTCTATGTAGTAGTGCTTCTGATCATCGCTCTTGACCAGAAAGACCGCACCGTCCGACTTTCGAGCGTCCCCGATTCGACCGATTTCGAGGCTGAGCTGCTTGGCGCGTGCGCCGAGATTGTCCGGGTGCAAGACGCCGCCCGGAAAGGGTGTGCCCTTCTCGTAGACATAGGCGTAGGTCGGTTCCATGAGCTGCCCCGTCTTCGGGTCAGCTTTGAGGAGCACCTTGGTGGGCTTGTGCCAACCGAGCAGTAGCGGATCGTAGACGCTCCAGCCGGTCTCATAGCCCGCTGACAACTGTTTGTCCATCGAGATATTGGTGGCATCAACTTGCGAGATCTCGAAGCTAGGCAGCAACAGTGTGATGCACATGGAGCCACCGAGAGCCAAGCCAAACATGCGAGCGCCGATTTTATACTCTCTAAAGTTCATCGTTGTCCCCCGTCACAAGTTGGCGCGGCCCAGCAGACATCAGCGTTCGTAGGCCAGTTCGTGGGGCATGCGGCCCTTCGGAACCACAGTGCCGACGCGCGCCGTCATCCACATGTTAAACAGCCAGACACAGTTGCCGAGGAACACCAACGACCCTCCGAGCCAGCGAGCAATCATGTACGGGTGTTCAGCGATCACCACATCGATATAGGGAACCTCATAGATTTTGCCGGCGCCCTGAATCAGACCAGCGATCGTCATGGACACCCAGTAGATGGTGAAGCCAATCAGCAAAGCCCAGAAGTGGAAGTTGCCCAGCGTGATCGAGTAGAGCTTACGCTTCAGGATCGTCTGCAGGCCGAGGTAGACGGCAGCGACTTCCATGAACGTCGAAAATCCGAGCAGTGCAAGGTGCGCGTGCGCCACGATCCAGCCGGTGCCGTGAATATACCAGTTGATCGCACGCGTCTGCTGGAAGCCGCCCTGCATATTCAGCGGAATGGCCAACAGAGCACCCGTTACAGTGAACCGGACCTCCAGATTCTCAACAAACATGTTCCATTTGCCTTGCATCGTCAGCAGGATGTTGGAGACGAAGGCAATGGCCGGTACCAGGATCAAAACGCCTTCCACCGAGGCGAAGGATTTCAGCCACTCGGGCAGCGGAGCGGACATCAGGTGATGCGCGGCCGGCGTCGAGTAGAACACGACAATGGACCAGAAATGCAGGTGGCCGATGCGGTGGGAGTAAAGCGGATTACCGGTCACCTTAGGGATCGTGTAGTACGCGATGGCAGCGGCCACCGGGGTAATCCACAGTCCCAGCACATTGTGTGCAAACCACCAGGTCAGGTAGGCCTCGGTCAGCCCGGTCAGGTGGAAGTACTCCGGCAGATTGCCGACTATGAAAACGATAATCAGCATGAAACTGGCTGCAGCGAAGAACCAATTGGTGGTGTAGATCCCCTGCGTGCGGCGATTGATGATGGTCATCCAGACATTGATACCCATAGGGATCGCTATGAACAGGGCAATGTAGATGTCGAGGAACCAGGGGAAATCGGAGTACTCGCGCCCCGAGCTCATGCCAGCCCATAGCAGCGTCAGAGCGAGCGACAGGCCGACGTTCCAGAGGAAACAGTTCCAGAGCCCCAACTTCTCCGACCACAACTTGGTGTTGCCCAATATCGGCGTGATGTACATAAACGCCATCGCGAATGCCATGGAGATCCAGCCGAAGATCACCGCGTGCACGTGCACCTGGCGCATGTGACCGAACGATACGAACTCCAGACCATGGACAAAATCCGGAAAGGCTAATTTGGCGGCATTGAACGACCCCAGGCCGGTCCCGATCACAAACCAGACGATGGCTGAGAAGCCGAAGTAAACCGCGGCAGCACCCGGCGGGATATCCTCGTTCTTCGCTAACAGGTATTTGAACATCTCCCTCTTCCTCGCTTTAAGCCGAAAAAGCCCTGACCCCTTGGAGCAGACTCAAATTAACAGTGGCGGCGTGACTTACCTTGGCGCACAAACGCACCCACTCTCGAGCACGCCCCCCTCTTCCAGACGGGCATACTATCGACCTGGCAGCCTGTCGGGCTGAGGTTGTGGCAACGTGAAATCATGAATTCTTCGCCTCGCAAGCAATGCATGGATGGCGCTCCAATGTTTGTTTCATGGCCATTCTGCGCGGCGTTTGGCAACCGAAGAATGGCCAGCGCGCAAACTGTTCAAATTTTTGACCAACAGCCCCCCTGCCATTGACTTCAAAATCGCTAAGTTCGACAGCCTCTCAACCCCAGCCTACCGAGCTCGCGGTGAGAATAACAATTTTGCCTTGTTCTGTGCAGTACGGAAATTATGCAAGATCGTGCCGGCTCTTCAAATGATTATGATGCATATATACCATACACGTTAGAGCATACAACAGAGCTTGCGTGTTTTTAATCGAAACCGGCGGTTAATGCAATGCTGCCGATGCTCTGAATCAGTAGCGTTTGCGCGGATCGTATTCGATCATTTGCCGAACGTTTTGCGAACGATGCATTGGCTCAAGGATTGGCTCAGAAAATAATGATAATCGTTCGTATTTAATGCCGGTGTAGAGGCCGTTGGGTCAGTACCGTATGCTGCAGTGCGCAGACCCGATAGTATCGAGCGGGCGGATCGATGGCAGCGATGTCATTTGATAAGCGCGTATCTCTTCATGGCGCCGCGCACCAGGAAGAAACCCGTTGTAAATACCACCAAGGACGCAGCGATGGAGAACGGCGAGAACATCGCCAGCGGCGAAGTCGCAGCTAGCCCTGCGATCCAGGTGTAGCGCTCAACCCACCAACCAACAATAATGCACACGGCCACGAGCCCGATCACGCCGCGAGTATTACGCGAATAAGGAAAGACCAGGATCGAAAATGGGATGACGAATCTCATGATGAAAAACAGCCAGAAAAGCTTTGCAAAGGGGCCGTACTCTAGCTGGAAAAGGCGCCCGGTCTCATCGGGCAGATTGGCGTACCAGATGATCAGGTATTGGGCGAAGAATGTATAAACCCACAGGACCGTGAAGGCCAGCATCAACTGCGCCAGAAAATTGAAGATGTACTCGCCCAGTGGCGTGGTGAGCGCGCGGTAATGCGTCAGCAGCATCACTGTGAGCGCCAGCACGGCGAGCACCATGCCAAAGGAGCTCACGAAATGGTACATGGCATAGATAGAGCTCGCCCAACCTGGCAGCAACGTCATCTCAAAGTCCCAGGCGACCATGGTGCAGAACAGCACATGGGCGAAGGGTATCAACAGCGCAATGTTCCGGAAAGCGTGCGCCTCCTCGGGGGATCGCCTTGAAACGGCCTGATACTTGATGAACAGACCGTACAAAACACCGATGACAAGGAAACCAATGATCTCGCGCGCCGCCAGGAACCCGAGATTATTCCAGGCTGGCAATGGCTCAAACGAGCCCACCCAGGGGAACGTCGCGGAGCCGCGCAGCAACAATAGGATCAGCAGGCAAAATGCCAGCGGAAACAGCGCGAAGAAGGAAACACTGAGATACCGGATATCAAAGCGCCACTTGGCATTGACAAGGTGCAGTAGCGCCGCCAACGTGACGCCGCCCAAGGCGAGATGGAGCACCAACAGGAAATCAACCGTGACCACAGACCAACTGGCAAAAGGCATCGTGATCTATTCCTGTTGTCGAGATTCAGGGAACCGATTTGCCGACTGCGCCATCACCGACCAACCCATGACGCACATAATTGACGACATCCCAGACCTCGCTCGGGGACATATCATTGCCGTACGACGGCATCAACGCACCGCCGAACGCTACCGTGCCGTATATATAACCCTCGGGCAATTCCTTCTGCTCGCGATCAGCAGTCAGGTCAAAGGGTGGTATCAGAAACTTCGCGCCGACAAGGCCGTCGCCTATACCTGATTTGCCATGACAGGGCACGCAGAAAATCTGAAAGAATTTCCGCCCTCGCTTGAGTGACTCCGCTGTCGGCGGGTTGGGATTCGCCAGTTTCATGGCGCCATCGCGATCATGCACATGGATCAGGGTCTTGGTGCCAGCCATCGGTACTGAGCGTTGCGGAAATGGCCTGATGGCATCGTTACCATGCTGTGGTTTGATGCTGATCTGATTGGCCATGTCCCGGCTCCACGGCCAGGCGCCGGCAACTGCAGGCAACAGCGAGATGCACACGAGCGCCAACCATGCCGCCGCTCGCCTCGTGGGTATTTCGGGTCTTCCGGCCGAACTCGGCCATGAGTAACCGCTTGCGCAGACCAGACGGCGCACGCAATGCTGCAGGAGTTGGCGATCCGCTTCGGGATACCGATCCATGTCAGTCACTTTCCCCCGAGAACCAGCCAGTGGAACAAGATCGAGCATCGCATGTTTTGCCACATCCCCCAGATTGGCGCAGCCGGCCTTTGAATCAGTCACGAAGTCATTATCAATCTGATCGCAAACACCACCACTCAAGCCGTCTTGAGAATCCGCGCGGATTTGGCGAGACGTACTTACCGTGCCGGTATCAAGATCACCGATGCTCGATTCGATGCGTTACATCTCAAGATGGCCAAGTTCCATGGCGATTGAAACTATGCATTCTTGGCATTCTTGCCGCCACACTTCAACAATTGATCATGTTATTTTCACGCGACTCCGAAGTCCAGATTGCCCGGTATTTCTTCAATATACGTTGAAAGATATCTATGAGCTGCTCGAGACTTCGAGCGCGTGATGTCTGGTAAAAATATCCTTGATAGCGGCGGCCGCGGCCGCATCTGACTTGACCAGCAGCCCGATTTTGTCCACGGAGATGTCCACGTTGTACAGCCGGCTGCGCCGGCCGGGAAGTTTCCAAAAAATGATGCATGAAATGACCGTGAAGAACACCGAGGTCAGGATAAACAACTCATAGGTTATGACCATGTTGGGGGGGACCGGAACGATGGGGAACCCACCTCTGGGCTGCCGCAGAAAATTTGCCTGTGCCGAAGAAATCAGCAGGAACCCGAGACCCGCTCCCAGCACGGCGCCCATGAGCGAGAACAACTGTACATAGACCGGGCGATACCCTAGTTCTGCAGCACACTCCGGGTGCTCGATGGGGGATTTCAAGATGACATCCGTCATTTTAAATCCCTTGATCCGCGATTCCCGCAGCGCCGCGATGGCAAGGGCTGCCTCGTGGAAATCACTGAACAACGCCAAGGTATAGGTTTTTTCGCTCATGGCATCAACTCTTGCACCTAAACTTCGCTCGGCACTGACACGGCCTGCGGCATGCGGTCTTTACGGGCCTCACGGCGGTGGTAAACCATTTCCTTGACCTCGTACATCGAAACCGACGGGAAAATCTTGCAGAACAGCATGAACAACATGGTGAACCAGCCAAAGCTGCCGAACACGATACCGAGCTGCACCCAGTTTGGCCACCAATGGCCGGTCCACAGCCATGGATAGTAGCCATGGGCAAAGGTCGGTGTGACGATCATGAAGCGCTCAATCCACATTCCCGCGTTCAGCAGCAGAGAAACAACCATCAGGGTGGGAATGTGATTGCGCACTGCTTTGAATGCCAGCGCAAACGGCACCACCGAGCCGAGAATGTTCATCGCCCACCACCATGGCGCATACATCCCCGTAGCCCGGAAAATCAAAGCCTGTTTCTGATAGACGTCACTGCCGTACCAGACCGTCGCATACTCGATGAGATTCAGGTAGGTCCATATCATGGCGATGGCGAACGTCAGCTTGCAGATCTTTTCGAGGATCGGCATCGTCATGTACTGCTCGAAGCGGAACGTATAGCGCAGGATGATGAAAAGCGTAATGATCGCGGCACAGCCGGAATACAGCGCACCAGCGACGAAGTAAGGCGGAAAGGATGTGGTATGCCAGCCCGGCTGCTGCGAAACGGCAAAATCGGTGGCCACGATCGAGTGCACCGAGACGGCCAGTGGAATCAGCAGGCAGGCTATCGTGAGGTAGGTGACGCGAAAATTGGACCACTGCCGGTCGGTACCCAGCCAGCCCAACGAGAGAAACCGGTAGAAGACGCCCCGGAATCCAGTGGCTTTGTCCCGGCAAATGGCCAGATCCGGGATCATGCCAAAGTACAAAAAAATGATCGACGATGTCAGATAAGTGCCGATGGCTGTGGCATCCCAGACCAGGGGAGAATTGAAGTTTGGCCACGCCCAGCGTTCGTTCGGATACGCCACCACGTAGTAGAATTGCCATAACCTGCCAAGGTGCACTATCACGAACAGTCCCGCCGTCATGAGCGAAAATGTCGTCATCGCCTCGGCGAAGCGGTAGATCGGCTTGCGCCAATCAGCATGCATGAGGTGCAGGATCGCTGACAACAGCGTGCCCGAATGGCTCATGCCGATCCAGAAGATGAAGGTGGCGATGTAGAGCCCCCACATTTGCGGGTTGTTCTGCTCGGTGACACCCAGACCTATTGATAGATCTCGCAGAATACCCCGTACGTGAACAACATCAAGGAGCCGAAGAAGATCACCCAAAAGAGCGGACGCGGACGCTCCAGACTGCGCAGCACATCCTCGTTGATCTGTGCCCAGTGGATATCCTCATCGATATCTTTCGCCTTGGCGACAAAGCGCCGCTCAATGGCGACCTCTGTGTCGTGGCTGACGTCGTGTGTCTCAGATACCATTACAGTGTAGCCGCCTTTTTTTCCCCTCGGCGCAGCGTGGATCCGGGCTTGATCTGCTCCCGCTTGATCCGCGTGCGCGCGATCATCTCAATGATTGACCCGACGTTGCAACTGCTCGCTGCGTTTGCACACGATCTGCGTGGCCTGATAGCCGGGCAACTCTTGGTCACGCGACACCTTACACTTCCGAAGACCGCAGACGTTCCAGATACACGACGGATGGATAGGTGCGCAAGTCCTCCAAAACCCGGTAGCCACGCAGGCTCTCGTCCTCTTTTTCCTGCGGGGTGGCAGACAATTCCATCTGCTGGGCCTTCCACATTCTGGCGACCTGCGAGGAACTATCGGCGAGATTACCAAAGTGAATGGCCGAGGTCGGGCAGGCCTGGGCGCAGGCCGTGAGCACCTCACCATCCCGCACGGTCCTGTCTTCGGTGCGCGCCTTGGACTTGGCCTCGGTGAGGCGCTGCACGCAAAACGTGCATTTTTCCATCACGCCCTTGGTACGCACGGTGACATCCGGATTCAATTGTTGTTCCAGCGGGCTGGGCCACGCGCTCTCCGGATAGTTGTACCAGTTGAAATACCGCACCTTGTAGGGACAGTTCGCCGAACAATAACGCGAGCCCACGCAGCGATTGTAGACTTGGGAGTTCAATCCATCCGGCGTATGGTGGGTGGCGCCCACCGGGCAAACAATCTCACACGGGGCTGCCTCGCACTGCTGACACATCATCGGCAGAAACTGCGCCCCCTTTTCCGGAAATTCCTGCTCAAGCTCCGTGCCTTCGCCCCAGTAACGCTCAATGCGCAGCCAGTGCATCGCCTGACCCGTGAGGAAGCGCTCCTTGCCCACCACGGGCAGATTGTTTTCCGCATAGCAGGCCACGGTGCAGGCATTGCAGCCAGTGCAGGCATCAAGATCGATGACCATGGCCCATTTGTAGGGTGCTTCCTTGTACTGGTCCGGCTGCGGGCGCTTGAC
>JGI12270J11330_10003366_pt1 | contig 11472 bp, 7 predicted proteins | sample PeaSoiMetSII2010_FD_11330 | JGI IMG/M metagenome (IMG submission 11330)
ATGGGGTTTATAAAAAACTATGCCTCAGATTCCGCAGTACGAATCGAATTCGACTTTCCCGGTTACGGGCCGCCCGCGTGCGCCGATGACCAACCCGGTTAACGAGGCCATCACTCGGGCCGGGTCCGTGGCCGAAAACATCGGGGCGAAGTTTGCCGAACAGGATATGGACCTGAAACGAATGGCGGCGCTTTCCAATACACTCACTCAGGAACGCCAGCACATTCTTGATTCAAAACTCGCCCTCCAAAAGGACCCCAACTATCTCCAAAACCCGGAACAAGCGGCAAGCGACTGGGCTGCATCGATGAGGCAATATCAGCAACAACAACTCGAAGGAATAAAAGACCCATGGCTAAAGGCTAAAGCCCAACAGCATTTCGCCATCGACAGTCTTGACCATATTTATTCGGTACGGGAGGCCGCGCAGAAAAGAGCTGCGAACATCGCCGGAACGTCAATAATAAACGATGCGGGCAAAGAGCGGGCGATGGCCGACCAGGAGCCGGACCCGGGTTTATCGTCGAAGGCCATAGGCCGGGCTCAAGCGCTTTACAGCACCGCAGCAAAACAAGGCTTTATCACACCAGAGGCAGCGGAGAAGTATTCCAGGCAGTCGGAACAGGAGTGGGCATATAATAAAATAGCCCGTACGGCCCAAAGTAATCCCGAAATGGCCGCACAGATGATGGACGATGACACGGTAGGTAAATATTTAAAGCCCGGAGATCGCACGCGAATTGGAAAATACATCGACTCCCACGGCGAAACCCTTTCGAACCGGCAGGAAAAGGAGGCGGATAAGCGCACGCTCACCGTTTCCGTGAATCATCTGGTCACAAAACACCAGTTAAACAGCCTGGATGGAGATTTTAAAGCCGCTTACGACGAGACTCAGGACCCCGAAGCAGCCGCAGAGATGGGCCTTGACACCGAGAAGAAGAGAGAAGACGCAGGGAAAGCCATCATGGGCAGGCACGCCAATCTCGAAAAACTGGACAAGGATGCAGGGGACAAAACCGACAAGAAGTTTCACAATGATTTTTTGGATGGCAAGATATCCCCTGATAAGATTGCTGGATACAAGGATAAAACCGGTCGCCGTCCCAGTGACAAGGAAATAACTTGGGCATTGGATTTCGGGACGAAGACCGACCGGGCGAAAGATCATACCGATCCTGCCGCCTATGCCGATATACGGGAAAAAATCCTTAGCGGTGAGATATCCAAGGATAGCGAAATACCGCGCGAGGGCAACGGGGTTTCCATCGCGGCCCGCAAGGACTTGGTGAAAATACAAGAAGCCATGTCGGACCCCGGCAGGAGCCCTTGGCTCAAAACAGCAATCAGAAATTACGACAAGGTACACGAAAACGATTTCAAGCACATGCGAGACGAGAAGGACCGCATTAAGGCCACGGCCGGAAGAGACGCCTTTATAACCTCTTTGAGCGACGGTTCGGTTGAGGGTCCGGACCTGCTGGACAAAGCCAACAAGATCATGTTGCAAGGAGTGAAGGCCAAGCCCAAAGAGCCGGGCTCCGAAGATATGGAACTGCCCGGAGAAGCGAAACAAACCGGGAAGGCTCAGGCAAGCGGCAAGCTTCCGCAACCCGGGGATACAAGCAAATTTATCGGGTTTAAAAAAGGAACTCTCCACCCGGTTTATCTCGCCCCCGATGGACATAAGTTTGTTGACACTACTCGGGATTTACCTCTTGTGGCTACGCACACGGGGACAGGAGAGCCTCTTTATCAACTGCCGGACGGACGGCTCGTTACCGTAAATCAGGACAGGGCTCCAAAGAAAGAGACCGAAGCCGATGAGCCTGTTGACTATGATATGGATGGCTACCGCGCCAAATACGGAGAGCCGGACCAATCCAAGGGGCAACATTTAACCGATGAGTTCAAGCTTCCAAACCACATGACATTTTCGAATGAAAGTAAATATAGCAAGCCGGGGCAAGAAGGCGGGACGTGGGAAAAACGGGGCGAAAAACCCGATGAGGAATGGCATTTCCACCCATCGGGGTTCAACCTAACACAGCATAGTGCGGAAGACCTTTCGGACTATTTTCAAAAGAAAGAGAAAAAGGGAACCTTTCTCCACTTGCCTGACGGGAAAATACTAGAGGGCGAAAATGATTGATATCGCGGACGATCAAATCCAATCTGCCTCAACGGAAGTTTCGGACCCCGGCGCCATAAGATATGGAGCGGACGCCAGAGGCATTCCGGCCGGGCACGCGGATGTCTACCGAATCCTTTCGGCCATGCGGCAGGTCGAGAACTCGGGAAGCTACGATACTACCCCTTCAAAAGACATGGGGCAGGGTGCTTACCAATTCGAGCCCAAGACCTGGGAATCGTGGTCAACCGCCTATGCGAAGAAAATGGGCGTGGGCAANGGTCCCCTCCCAATGACTAAACAATACCAGGACGCAGTGGCAAAAGACAAAGTGGAGGGATGGCTGACCGAGGGGCACAGCCCGAAAGAAATAGCCTCCATGTGGAATTCCGGACATCCCGACTGGGAAGGCCGAACCGGGGTAAATAAATTCGGTGTACATTATGACGTTCCGCGCCATGTTGCAAGATTTGAGCGGGCATATAATAGCATCGGTTCGGATTCCATTATGCACAAAATGATTTCAGGGGTTGCCGATTTTTTGTCTCCGACCTCTGCGTATGCCGATGAGGGGGAATCTTCGGGAACCGACCAGGATAGACTCGACAAAGCGGGGATAACCGTTATGCCCGATGGGACAGTGGACCTGGGGACAATCTATCCGTGGAGGCCGCCCAAAGACCTGCCGGCCGGGGTCGATCTTGTGGACGGCGATGATATCGACATGGCTCATCAACGACCCGCGATACGGGGTACGGGAGCTATCGCGGACATCAGGAAGCGCAGGCAAGGGACTGATTCTCTTCGGGATGAGTCCGGAATCCCCGATGGTTTCAAACTCGTAAAACCGGAAGACGCAAGTTTGATACCGCAAGGCTATAAAAACATCGGATACGGGTTTGCGGCTTCGTTCGAAGAGGGTACGGCCGGGTTTTATTCGACCCTTAACAATGCGCTGAACTGGGTCAGTGTGAAAATCGGTCAAGATGAAAATATGACCGATGAAGAGGCGGCGCAGTTCAAGCTGAATCTTTTTGACGAAGGGATAAAAAACCTTCGCGCAGATGCCGAAAAATATCGCAACCTGGTTAAGAACCCGGACTTTTTTCAAAAGGCGGTTGCCTCCCTGGGTGGTGTGATACCCGGTGCCGTAGAATTTAAAATGGGAGTACCCTATGCGGCAATGGAAGGATATCAAAAGGACGGTGTAAAGGGTGCGTTTTCCGCAGTTTTAGAACGGATCGCAATGGGGCGAGTCTTGAGTGAGGCGGGAAAATTCAAGCTGGCGCCGGGGGCGGCGATTACCGCTACGGCTTTCGGGGCTCTGGAGGCGGCGCACGGAGGAAGCCCGAAGGATGTGTTCCAGAATGCTTTCACCGGGGCGCTTCTGCATTTCACGGGAGGACCGGGCGGCGGTAAGACGCTGGGTGAAGCGGCGGGCTACCTCAAAGCATCCCTTCCTGAACGCCTGCAAAACGAACAGGGATCGATTAACCCGGCCGGGGCGCACGCCTGGGCTGCAAAAGCGATAAAGAACGCGGGTGATACCGGCAGCGCCGCACGCGAAGACATTAAAAGAGTCAAGGAGAACGTAAGGGACCTTTTAGGGGTGTCCGGTGATTCGAGAGCGGCGGCATGGAAAATTGCCATGTTCGGGCAGAGGGCGGCCGAAATGCAACGAGCGGAATTTGCCCTGATGGAATTCAAATCTATTCTGAAGTCCATGCCAAAAGAAGAGCAATACCTTCAGGCCGTTCATTATCAGGAGGGGCGGCTTCCCTTGGTCGATCCACGGCTCAAGCCCTTTTTCGATATAGCGAAAGAATTGTCCGACAAGAATTGGAGCCGTATTAATTCGTCGGACGGCAAATATCTCAACTACGCCGATAACTACCTGAGACAGGTCTGTAAAAACCGCGACGATCCGGCCGTTCGGGGCAATATGAAAAATTTCTTTGACGGTCAGCCCTTCGATAATTACCTGGACCGGGCCCCGGACGGAACTCCTCGAAAATATATCAGGGCGGTAGATCCGCAGGGCAACGCCAGCTTTCAGCGGTCCACCGTTCAAGCAGGACCCCCGGCCCTTAGGGCGCCGACAACTGCCCCTGCGCAACCCCCTGGCCCGGCGAGAGGCAAAACCCTTACCGGGGGGCGTGGATATTTTAAAAGCCGAACCTTCGACAGCTATTTGGAGCCGCTCATGGTGGGGCTTGATCCCAAATACGATAACCTCTACGACCTGGTTATTGCCGATGCTTCCGAAAAATCTCATTACATCGCAGGCATGAGGTACTGGAACGCTCTCAAGAAAACCGGAGACGTCAAGTTCTTCAGGTACGGCCAACAGCCGGCCGACTGGGAAAAAATTCAAGACCCCATGGGCCGCGTGGTAACGGCAATCCCCGGAACGGATGGCCCGAAGGCTATCATTCAGGAGGCATATGCGCCGAAGAAGGTGTCCACGGTTCTTAACAATTTCCTCTCCGCAGGGCTGAGGGGAAACCCCTGGTATGACTTTTACAGGGCGGTAGGGGACCCGGTTCGCAAGATGGGAGTGTCGTTTTCACCGTTCCATGCCAAAGTGACTTTCAATAACGATGTGGCAATAGGCATCGGAGAAAGCGGGGTTAAGGCGGTTGGGTCCCTTTTTACCGGGGATGGCAAGACCGCAATGTCCGAGGCCGGAAAGCTTGCGAAATCCCTGAGCGGATTTCAAACCGTACAGAATATGAGAACAGCAAAAAAGGCCACGGAAGAATTTTATAAGCCGGGAACCCATCCGGAATACAGGGCGCTCGTATCCGACTATATTAACGCAGGGGGGCGGCTTCCCGATCCGAAAACCATGAACGGCCTTGTCTCGGCTGTGAGTTCGGCATTCAAAGAAACCGGCAAGGACCTGGGCGATGCCCATATCTTTAAGGCTATAAGCGATGCCGCCGATGCTACCAGCGCGCCGATTATGCAATTCATGGTCCCCTATGCCAAGTTGATGCACTTTGCATTGAAGCGCGAGGCTGCGACCTCAGATTTTCAAAAACAAGTAGCGGGCCTCCCCCCCGGAACGCAGGTCAGCCCTTCGACTAGGCAACTCGAATGGCTGAAGATGACTCAGGATATCGTGAAATTCGGCGACTCGATGTATGGACAGCTCGCCTATGACAATCTCAATCTCAAGAACTCGGTTAAAGACGCGCTGTTTTTCGTCGTTAAATACCCCGGTTGGAATCTGGGGTCCGGCCGATGGATAAAGTCAAACATCACCGGAGCTATTGGAGGGGCAAGGGCTGCGATGGGTGGCAATCCCCCTACGCTTTTTGAAAAACAGTCCCTTAAATACACTGCCGGTCTACTTGCAAAGACGGCCATTTTCAACACGATTCTCTATTATGCACTGCACGGGAAAGGTCCGGAAGACCCCAAGGAGTTGTTCTCCAAAGGTGTGTGGACAGGCGGATATAACTCCGATGGCGGCAAGGAGTATGTCCGGGATGCCGACTATCTTAGAGACATGGTAGGCATGTCAACCGACCCTTGGGGAACTGTCAAATCGAAAATTCCCTACGGGTTTGCCGAAACGATTCAGCTTTTAGATAATAGCGATTATTTCGGGAACCGGATCATGTCCGACCAGGCGCATTGGTATAAATGGCTTTATCAGATTCCCGGCCATTATGTGGGCGGCATCGTTCCCTATTCCATACAGCAAGCCACGCAGGGCACAAGCACAGCCGGGAAATACGGTCAATTCGCGGGGCTCTCCAAAGCCCCACAGCGGCTTTCCCGGACTCCGTTGGAGGCAAAAATAGCGGACTATTATTTGAGACACGCAGAAAGGGGCAGAAGCCCCGAAGATGCGGCCCAAGGCAAATCCATTGCCGATGTGCAAAAAACGGGCGCTGCAGGCAATATGGAAGAATTCGAAAAGGGGATAGATAAGCTCAGGAAGGCGGGCAACATCACCGAAAAGCAGGCCGACAACATGCGCAAAAAAGCGGCAATGGGGGCCAAAAAATACCGCTTCAGCAGATTGCCGGTCGAAGACGCCATCGACGCCTTTGCAGTTGGCAGCACCGAAGAGAAAAAAGCATTGCGTGAAATCCTGGAAGACAAGTGGGACAATGCCAGAGATGAAACAAGAGACCGGCTTGAAAAAGCATATTATGAAGCGGGTGGGACGTGATGAGCATAATCTTATTCTTCCTGGCGAATGCGTTTTTCACTCAGGAGTTGTCCGTGCGGCTACTGGTGACTTTGATCGTTGCCGATGTCTGCGTTTTGGCGCTGAAATTATTAGGGGTTATACGGTGAAAAAATATGGACCTTTTTGTCAGATAGACGGCGGGCTCTTCGCTGAACTTGCAAGGATCATCTCTCCCCGGGTCGAAGAATCCCATTACTATTGCCGATGGGAAGGTGAGTTTCCTTCCTTGTGCAGGCAAATGATCGGGGACTTCCCCGGAGTAAACCGGATTCTCGATTATCACGACATTATTGACGAGATGGCCGACGATGGAACGTGGGTTTTCTCGGACATCCTTTTTGCGGGGCTACAAACGCACCTCGTGCAACTTGGGCACGCCGTTTGGGGAGCGAGGCACGCAGAGGACCTGGAAAATTTTCGAGTGGAATTCCGCGAACTCACCAAGGGGCTTGGCCTGGCCACCCCAGAATACAAGATAGTACCAGGGGCAAAGCTCGAAAGCTATGTGGAGAAAAACCCCGGCGAGTGGATGAAGGTAATGGGGTATCTACGCGGCATGACGGAAACGAAGTTTGCCGAAAGCCTGGACCTTTTTAAGCCCGTGTTGCAAAAATTGCAGCATGACTTCGGCCCTTATTTCAAAACCACCGATTTTATTATGGAAAAGCCGATCCCGAAATCGGTGGAGATTGCCTACGACTGGAACACGATAGATGGGGGACATTCAAAAAAATGTTGTCTCGGGCTGGAGATAAAGAGTTCGGCCTTTTTCCTGAAACTCATTGATTACACCGACCTGCCGCCGCAAATCCAAGACTTCAACGAACGCATGGCCCCTACATGGAAAGACTACCGGATGCGCTCTAATTGTCCCGTTGAATTGCGCGTAACCGAAGACGGGAAATACATCCCGCTCGATCCCTGCCAAAGAGAGGGTTTTCCGAGCTTTCCCTCAAAACATCTCTTGATAAAAAACATGGCCGATATCTATTATGCCGGCGCACGCGGTGAAGTGGTGGAGCCGGAAACGGACGGGGATACGTGCGCGATGGAACTGGTGTTAAGCTCGGAGTGGTGCATGACCGAGTATATGCCAATTTATTTTCCTCCCAAACTGAGGGATAATTTTTTTCCTCGATATGCCGCCGAAGTGGACGGGGTAATCAACATCCTGCCTCAGCCGGTAAACAACGTCTCGAACGCTATTTTTTCAGCGAACAAAACGGTAGGCAGTATCGTTACGACCGGGAAGTCTTACGCCGAATGCAGGAAGAAAATGGACGAGATACGCGATGAGTTCAAGGGGGAGCGGCTAGAGTATGATCTTGCAGCCCTGGATAAACTCGAATCCGAATGGCAAAAGGTTGTAGACTTCGGCGTTAAAATGCCAAAGCTTTAAGGAGGTAAACCTTGAAAATCATTAAGAAAATAGCATTTCTGGTTATGGCGCTGGCCCTGTTCGCAGCGCCCGCCTCGGCCACGGTTACGACCCAGACAACGAAGGCGGTATATAACGGCGCGGGTTCCACCGGACCATTCCCGATGACATTTAATGTCTTCGCCGCAACCGACGTAACCTGCACCGAGTACACGGCGGGGGTCCCGACATACCTGGTCCTAAATGTTGACTATACGATCTCGGGTCTTCCGCCCACGGGGCAGGGAACCGGATCGGTTACGCTCACAAATGCGCTGGCTTCGGGATCCACCCTAGTCATTATGCGTAACATGGCCTATGAGCAAAACCAGGCATGGACCTCCGGGACGATCACCAGCAGCGGTCTTAATAACGGCCTCGACAAACTGGATATGCAGGTCCAGCAATTATACGAGATGCTCTCTCGCTCGTTTATGGCTCCCCCGGATCTGTCCGGACCTTTTACCTGGCGGCCTGCGGCAAACACGGTTCTCGGCTTTGACGCAAACGGAAACCCGATCATGCTCGGCTACTCGGGATTTATCAGCGTTCCGGGTCCACCGAATATACTGGGGGTCGGAACCGTGACCACCGGGGCGGCGGGGTCGAAGGCGGCGGCTTCTATAACCGGGACCTCTCCGGCTCAAACGCTCAACCTGGCCATACCGCAGGGCATACAAGGGATACAGGGACCGCAGGGGGCAAGCGGGTCGAGTAGCACTATCGGGCTGGGCGGGCTTATTGGGCTTGCTGTTGCAAATAACGCATCGACGCCCACTACCAAAATAGACTTCGCCGCGCTCAATTTGTCACTGACCGATGGGAGCGGAGATTTTGTCTCTCTTTATAATACGGGGACGATTACCATAAACTGCGGGGCCACGGGGGTAGACGGCCTGGATGCGGGAAGCTTGGGGGCTTCAACCTGGTATTATCTTTATGTAATCTATAACGGAACAACCACGTCCGGGGTTGCATCAACTGCGTCCACCTGGTCAGGAGTTACAAAAACCGGAATATCCGGGTATACCTATTACCGGATGATCGGTGTGGCCCTAACGGATTCGAGTTCTAACTTCCTGACGTTCACCCAGCAGCAGAACCGCTTTAAATATGACTCATATCGGCAGGTGTCAACCGGGACCACCGCCCAGAATTGGACTACGCAGAATTGCGCCGGATCCATCCCCCCTGTTTCCACGAGGGGGGGTTTTCAGTTGTCCATGCAGGCTACCACCTCGACCGCTCCGGTTGGTTCGCTTCGCAAAAACGGCTCTACGTCTACAACCGGTCAGTATATGGGTTTTTGTTCGGGGAATGCTTCGTTCGCGGGTTCGAGCACCGTAAACGATTGTATAGACACTGACGTTTCCCAAGTTGTTCAACTTAATATTTCGGCGGCAACCACCGCATGGACTCTGCGGGTTACCGGGTTCGAACTAAACCTGTAAGGAGGGGTTAGAATGGATATCAACGTACTTGTCTCGGGAAGTCTGATTCTCGCTATCGGCCCATCCGGTTTCTCGGCTGCGTCCGGCCAGGCCGTCGCTAACCTCGGGGCGATTGCCATCCCCAACGATCCGAACCTGGTCCTTGATTACCAGTACAACCCAGCCGCGAACACGATATCGCTTCGGACCGTGCCGCTCACTCAGCAGCAATACCAGGACGCGGTATTTTATTCCTCGGCCACGCTTTCGGCGGCGCAAGGCTATGCGTGCGCGGAGCTATTAACGAACATGAACACGTTTATCGCAGTCGAGCCGAACGGAACGCCGCGATATGACCAGGATTTCATGTTTTTGGCGCTAAATTTCGAAATTCAAAAGGGGATGACCACCGCGCCGATCCCCGCGTTTCAGGCATGGAAAACGGCGCTTCAGTCAGCTTATCAGGCGCAGGTGATGGCGATAATGGAATGTGCTACTGTCGCTGCGGTTCAGGCTATTGATACGTCCGTAAACTATTTTGAGACGCGCTACGGGGTATCGGGTACGGTTTCGGCTGATCCCAATATTACTGTGGCTCAGTTGGCGTGAATGGGCCTACTTCGTTTCCCCATTGATCCCAAAATTGTCGTTTCCCTCTGGCAAATAATTCTAAGTAGGGGCCGGGGCTACATGCCTCGATGATCTTATAAAGTTCATCGGGCTTTCTGGAGTGTTCTTGTTTTTGAGATCTAATAATATTTACTTGTCGTCTTCCGGGTGCAAGAGTTCTTAACTTCCCCCTTATCCCCATAAGAATCATTTCAGTTGTATTACGGAAATAAAAACCTACGCCGCGTCCGTCTGGGCCTCCGTCTTTACGAACCTTATGCCAAATAATATTCGTTTTATATTCAAATCCCCACGCTTGCATTACTTCTAAACCTTCTTTAAGAAGAGCGTTTGGAGCCCACAAATATAAATGGCTTTGTTCTGCAACGGACAGAGATACAGGTATTTCCTTAATCTCTTTCATGGTAAGGGTAGTATATCTTGATAACCGCTTATGTTCAGGTGCCATTTTCCCAGTGCGATTAGCAAAGCGCCATGGTGGATCTGCTAGGATAGTTGAATATTTCTTTCCATTGACATTCGCTAGAAAATCTTGTGCTGGCGTTAATTTAATAGACATAATCTAACAGTCTTGCTTCCAGTTTTTCGATTCTTCCTCTGAAATTCTGAGCCATTGCGGCTAGTTCGCTTTCCTTTGCCATCCGCAATCCGCATTCTCCAAGGGCTGCAGCCCTTAATTGCTCATTTTCAGCCACTAACCGTTTATTCTCTGATGTCCGATCCTTCAATTCGACCATAACGAGTTCAAAATTGGATCTCATCGCGATTTCCGCTTTGGCTACAGCAAGTTCGGCTTCTGCTTTCTCGGCTCGCGCATGTAGAGCAGCAATCTTGGCCTTGTAATACTGGTAGCAGAGAGCAATTATTTCCTGGGCTGTGCCTCTACCACTCACAAGCCCTGGTATCCCTTTGAAAGTCTGGAGTATATCCGCCACTTTTTCGATCAATTTGTTTTTCTCGTCCATATTTTTTTCTCCCTATTCTCCGGCCACATAAACCGGTATTCCAGTCTGTGCGGCGATTTCTCGTTTAAAATTTTCGGCGTCGCTGTTGCCTCTGGATAAATGCAAAAGCCATATCTCGCGGACCCGGCTCAGATCGTTTTTGCTCAGGAAAATTTTCAGATTCTCAAGGCTGAAATGCGACCGAAGGAGCCGCTTCCTCTGCTCGGGCGGAAGGTCCGGGGCTAGGGTGGGGATGCTGTAGTTGCACTCGATTGCTATAATGTTAAGGCCGGTAAACCTGAATTTGCTATAATACGTGTCTGTAATGTAGACGGACTTCTCGCCCCCGCCAGCGAACAGAAACCCGCAATTCGGGACGTCATGTTCCAGGCTGAATGCCTTGACCGCGATGGTCCCTATTGAAAACGTCTCAAACAGTTTAATGTCGTGATACCTATGCCCCGAAAGTCGCAAAGCCTTCCTGGTTTCCGGAAGCAGGTAGACATTGAGCCCAGCGCCTGCCGCGCCAGGAACACCCTTGGAATGGTCAAGGTGCGCATGACAGCACAATACGGCGCTGATGCCCGATGTTTTAAAATCAAAGGCTTTTTGGACCTGCTTCCAAGGCAATCCGCAATCCACTATGATGGTTGTTTCTCCATCGGTGATGGAATGCAGATTGCCGGATGATGAGCTTGCGTAGGACCTGAATG
>JGI12270J11330_10003370_pt1 | contig 11461 bp, 10 predicted proteins | sample PeaSoiMetSII2010_FD_11330 | JGI IMG/M metagenome (IMG submission 11330)
TGGTTTTCCGAGTTCTTGGGGCATGGGCCAAGCGGGCACTATAGCCGTGAGGGGCGGCCGAACTCGCCTTATGTGGGCAAGTTCCTCAACGCAGGACAGGGTTAAGCCCCCGGCGACACTGCCCTAGTGTCAGTAGCGGCTGCAATCATCCTTGGCAGTCGGATGCTTTCTGCATCGTCATCCCAATGATTTCCGGCTTCGTCGGCCGCGAGGGACTGCGGCTCCGGCCCTTCTTTTATGCCTCGTGCAAACGCTCCGCCAGCCAGGCCGCAATTCGCTGGCGCGCTCGCCCGTGTGCGGTGCGCAGCACGCGGCCCATGTTCATGAAGCCGTGGATCGTGCCTTCGCAGCACTCGTACTCGACCGGTGCACCGGCCGCGGCCAGCGTCTCGGCATACTCCGCTCCCTCGTCGCGCAGGGGATCGTGCCCGGCCGTGATGATCAGCGACGGCGGTAGGCCGGTATAGTCCTCGTAGAGCGAGGGGATCGCGCGCGGATCGGTCAACGGCCAGGCGTGTCCGAAGTAATGGCCGAAGAACCAGTGGATCATGTCGCGCGGGATCGGAAATTGGTGGGCAAGCTCCTTCCGCGAGGGCAACCGACCGCGCAGGTCGAGCGCGGGATAAATCAGAGCCTGAGCGCGCACAGGGGCTGCTAACCGGCCTTTGGTCTCGTGCAGCGCCACAGCCGCGAGTCCGCCGCCCGCACTGTCGCCGGCGATGGCGATCCGCTCCGGATCGAAGCCCAGCGCCGCGGCCTCGTGCGACAGCCACGTCAGCGCCGCGACTGTGTCCTCCACCGCGGCGGGGAACGGGTGTTCCGGCGCCAGCCGGTAGTCGAGCGAGAATACCGTCGCGCCCGTGTCGTGACACAATGTGCGGCACAATACGTCGTGGGTCTCGATGTCGCCGAGAACGCAGCCCCCGCCATGCAGGAATAGGATGGCTGCTTCGGCCTCGCTGCCGGCATCAGCGGGGACGTATTTGCGCACCTGCATCGGCCCTGCATGGCCCGGCACGGCGAGATCGCTGGCCTGTCCGATTTCCGGCGGCGCGATCTCCGTCTTGGCCAGCGTGCGGCGATACTCGTCGCGCGCGGCGGCGGGCGCGAGACTCCACAGCGGCGTGGCAGCGGCGGAGGATACCCAGTGCAACAGCGCTTCTGTTTCGCGGTCGAGATTCAAACTGCGTATCCCCGGTGCCTCACCATCGCAGCGGGCCCTGGTCTGGTTCGCGCAATCCCGTTTGGCCGCCGCTGAATGTCGGCTCATGGCACTCAGCGGACTAACATCTTTGGGCGCTGAATTGTCAGCTTTTGACCCTAAGCGGATTTCATCTTCGATGACGCCAAGGGGCCCCTAAATAATCCGGGCGCAAGAACGGATTCGCCCGTCGGAGTGCGTTGCCCAAGAAGCAACTCGATGATCAAAGCCAGGGCCGTGAAAGGACCAAAGCAGGCAATCGCGCCCTTGATTTCATTCGCCTCGTTCTTGCGCGGGGTCTATCGAGGCTTGAAGCACGTGTAACCAAGCAGGACTGTCAGCACAGCGTGGAGCGCAATCGCGGGCCACAGCAGTATGCCGACCAGTTCCCCGCCGATCCCCAGAGAGGTGAGATAGATAGTCACCAGCAGATTGTAGGTAAGCATGGCTGCCAGCGCCGATGTCCCCCCGTTGGCCTCGTGTCGACCCATCCAACAGCCGAGTGCGAACGAAATCAGCGCGACCCCGGCCACGCGGCCAACGGCGATCCCAGCACCTGCAACGGCTGCGCCAAACAGCCATCTGATGATGGCTTGGGGGTAGATCAGCAGGGTTAGCCCCGTGGCCGCCTCGGCCGCGGCCGCCACGTAGAGTAGGAGCAAGCTGAAGCTCGCCGCGCGCATGTTGACCGACTCCTTACTGTCGGATAGGCGTGCGAACAAACGAGCGGCCCTTTCGGACCGCCCGCTTCATTTGAAAATTCAACTATTGCCCCTCGTGGCTTTTGATCATCTCATCAACCTGGGCCTTTACAGCCTCAAGATTGAAACTGGCCGGGGCCTGCATCGGAGGAAAGTCGATGGCCGTTTTCGCGAGTTCCGCCACCCTCTGTTGCACGGAGACGAAGCGCCAGAACTCGCGGGCATAGAAGTCGTTCATGTACCCGCCGCCGAGATTATTCAAGGTTTCGCCGTTGATGGACGGAGTCCGTTCAAACGGGTCCTGGCGGAGGTTGTAAATGAGCGGCATGTCGGTTGTGACCTTGGGGCCAGGCCAGCCCAGCGGCTGTTGGTAGAACTGGTACTTGAAGTCATCAATGCGCAGGGCGCCGAGTTTAGGACCTCCAAAATAGAAGAGCTCGTGGCGAGCAGATGGTCCCTTGCCCAGCAGGAGGTCCATCTGATTGTAGCCGTCGAGGTGGTTCTTGTAGGTCTGGTCGCCCAGCTTCACCCCCTTGAGAAGTTGGTCGGTGATATCGGGGTTGCCAGCGGCAGCCGTGAGGGTAGGGAACCAATCGAGTCCGGAGAAGATGCCGTTCTCCACCGTGCCTGGCTTGACCATCCCCGGCCAACGGATGATTGCCGGCACGCGGAAACCGCCCTCGAAGACAGTGCCCTTTGTGGCCTTGAACGGCGTCATTCCACCATCCGGCCAAGTGAATACTTCCGCCCCGTTGTCGGTGGTGAAGATGACGATTGTGTTGTCGGCCTCGCCAATGTCGTCCAAGTGCTTGAGCAGCGCACCGACGCTATCGTCCAATTGGGCCATCCCCGCCTCTTCCAGGCCGTAGTTGCTCCTGGAATTCATCATCGCCTGGTACTTCGGGGGGATGTAGGTGAAGACGTGCATCCGCGTCGTGTTGTGCCAAAGGAAGAAGGGCTTGCCGTCCTTTTTCGCCTTATCCATGAAGTCGCTCGAAGCCTTGACCAGCACGTCGTCGAAGGTCTCCATATCGTATTTGGCCTTGCGACCTTCCTGCCAATTCTGGCGCCCCTCCATGTTCGGGAATGGCGCCAAGGGTCCTTCATCAACGATTTTTTGCTTGCCGACTGGTCCCCATCGGGGCTCGACCGTCGGATCATCAGTGTCGGTTGCCCAGGAATGGATCAAATCGCGCGGCCCATACTTGTCCACCCAGTCCTGAGGGTAGTCGAACCAGTACGGGTCGGACATCGCGTCGAGATGGTATAGGTAGCCGAAGAACTCATCGAACCCGTGGACCGTCGGCAGATATTTGTTGAGATCGCCCAGATGGTTCTTGCCGAACTGCCCGGTCTCATAGCCCAGCGACTTAAGGGCAGTGGCGAGGGTGACAGCCTCAGCCGGGAGTCCCACGTCCGCTCCGGCCTGTCCTACGGTCGTCAAGCCGGTGCGGAGCGGCAGCTCGCCGGTAATGAAATTCGCCCGACCCGCGGTACAGCTCGCCTCAGCGTAGTAGTCGGTGAAGCGCATGCCCTGCGAGGCCAGCTTGTCGAGGTTCGGCGTCTTGCCGGACATGATGCCTTGGTGGTAGGCGCCGATGTTGAACCAGCCGACATCGTCGCCCATGATGACGAGGATATTGGGCTGCTTGGCTGCCGTCTGAGCCTGCGAAGGAGCAGCGAAGTTGAGCATCGCCGTCATCGATACAATCGCCGTCACGCCAATCAATTGGGCAAAGCTGAGCCCTTTCTTCGCCACCTTCCCGGTAGCGGGAAATCTCGCAACGCTGCTCACGTAGCACCTCCATCTTGGGTCGTACCTCACCCTTTTTGCAATTTGCAACTGCCGAACTCTGGCCGACGCCACCCGGCTAAAATTGCTTGGCGAGGGGCCTCGCCGCAGTCATTGTGCGCTGAACCCTGCGCAGGCTACAAGAGCTAGTCTCTCCATCTTTTGCGCGCTTGATATTTTGCGTCAGTTGAGGGGCCCCACCCTGTGACAGTCGCGTCTTTCACCAGAGCCACCGGCATGGGTCCTCTCCCTCAACTCCTCGAGAGCGCCCAGGGCACGCGGGCCCTCGAGCGAGTTTTTCGCGCGGAGGGTCTTCCGCTGTGGCTCGCTCACGATCAAAGCGGCAAGTTACCGCTTCGCTGTCTGATGGGACTGTTAGAGAGGACCGCTCGTGACATCGGCGACGAGCGTTTCGGCTTCAACTTAGGCTATGCGATGCAGCCGGAAGATTACGGTCCGGTAGCTAGCTATATGGCCTCTGCACCCGACCTACGGACCATGATCCGGCGTTCGATCCGTGCGGTGCGTTATCATGCCTCCGGATGCGAGTTCAGTCTCGATGTTTCCGGACGGCTTGCCCGATGGGGATTTCGCGCTGTCGAACCGATTAGCTTCGGGCGAAGACACCATGCGGCGCACGTGGTTCACCCGGTGATAAGGGCNATGCGTCGATATCTTGGCTCCAACTGGTCGCCGGTCTGCGTTGAACTTGAGTCCGATCGTCCCACGGGGTGGCACATGGTCGAGCATCAGGTCGGTGCTCCGGTCATGTTTGGTGCCGCTANCAACGCGATCGTTTTCGAGGCCCGCCTGCTCGAGCGCCGCGCATTACGACAGATTCCGCTCNAGGACCTGCTCACTTGGAGCGATCTCCGCCGGATCGTGATGCAGAGGCCGCCGCGGACGAGCATCGAAGTGGCTCTGGAAATAATCCGACTCCGTCTGTTTGAGTCTACCGTTGACATCGAGGGCGCTGCAAAACTGCTCGGTGTAGCTTCTCGAACGCTGCAGCGGCAGTTAGCTGAGGAGAATCTAACCTATCGTGACATGGTCCAGCAAAATGCGCATGCAGCGAGCTGTTGACCTCCTTCGCGAGAGTTTGGAGCCCATCACCTCCATCGCCTATTCTCTTGGGTACAGCGATGTAGCAAGCTTTACGCGCGCTTTTCGACAATGGACGGGCCTGCCGCCGAGCCATTACCGGCGCACAATCTCTTCGATCGGGTCGTAGCCTCAAATTCCTGAGTCTTTGCGGTGGTGTCGGAGCTGGTTGTGGTCAGCACGCCACTCCATGCAACTGAGTGACACTTAAGGATTTTCTCTTTGCAGCGACGCCAGAAATTTGGGCAGGTTCCGCTGGTTACACGATCTCGCGCTCCTGTTGGCGTAAAATGTTAAGCATCAGGCAGGTCCAGCGGATATTGGAGAGTTGACTTTCCTGCCGCCCATGCCTCAAGTCAGTTTGTCAAAAAAAAAGTCTATTTCTTGTGACATTGCCTCTTGGTCCCGGCAGGTCTATGCAGTTACTCGACGGCTCGGTGCCTATGCGCAGGACGATTTAGGGGATCCACATGTCTGAATTGGTATCGTTACTCAACGCTCGATCGTTGCTCGACCGCTTCGACATCTCAGCTGATGACCTCGGCTTGCTTCGAAAATGTGGGGAGGCGCTCGGGGCAGGAACCATCGACCGCGTCGTCGACCGGTTCTACGAGTGGTTGCCGCAGCAACCCGAGTTCAATGTGTTCTTTAGCAGTCAGGATACCGTGGAGCGCGTCAAGAAGCTGCAAAAGGCATATTGGGCTGGGTTTTTCAGCGGCGTCGTTGATCAGCGATATGTCGACTACCGAATCCGAATTGGCGAGATACACGCCCAACGAGACCTCCCGAGCCTAATCTACTTCGCAGCGGTGCTACGCTTCCAGCTCCTGTTCCTAGAAGAGCTCCAGACGAGCAGCCTTGGCAAAGACCGGCTGCTGCCGGCAACGCGCGCGTTTACAAAACTCCTAGCACTCGACACTTATGTGATCAGCGATCAGATCACGCAATTCGCCAAGCGGCGCGTCACCGAAAGCGGCAAGGCGATGCTGGAAATGTCGACACCGGTCACGTCGATCTGGGAGGGTGTTCTTCTGCTCCCTCTGGTCGGAATCGTCGACTCGCAGCGGACCCAGGACATCATGGAGAAGGTCCTGTCGCGTATCTCCGAGAGCCAGGCGCGTGTTTTTGTGATGGACATAAGTGGCGTCGTCACCGTCGACACGGGTGTTGCCAACAATTTCATCAGGATCACGCAGGCCACCCGTCTGATGGGCTGCGAGTCGATCATTTCGGGGATCTCGCCTAACGTCGCGCGAACTCTTGTCGAGTTGGGTGCGAACGTGGGAGAGGTACGCACGACGGCTACTCTGCGCGACGCGCTGCAGCTCGCACTCGCCGCCATCAAGCCCCTGCGCGACGGTCGCGCAGCAGCCGAAGGGCAAGCTGACGTCATGATGCAACGCTAATTGGCGCCTATAGCGCTAACCAATCAGCGGAGGCCGCATGCCAGGGGCTCACTTCGTGCTCACCCGCGTTGGCGGGACCCTCGTCGTCACTCTTCAGGACGCCGCCGATGAGGGCACGCTTACGGCTGCCTCGCAGGCGCTCATGGAGGAGTTGGGGCAACGCGGCGCCCAGGGCGTTGTGTTCGAGATCTCAGGATGTGAGGTGATCGATCTCGACGAATTCACCGCTCTGCGGAAGCTGGTCCAGACAGTGGAATGGCTTGGTGTCAGCAGCATTGTTGCAGGGTTGCGGCCGGGAATCGTTGCCTACCTCGCGTCTGCGGGCGTACCAACCGGTTCCCTTCGCACCTCGCTGAATCTCGAGCAAGCATTGCTTAAGATCAAGCCAACCAGAGCTCGCAGGCGCCGATGAACCGAACGACGCTCGGCCGATTTGACATTCTGGCGGAGGCAGACCTGAGCATCGCAGTGCTCAATCTCCAGTCGAATACGCGGCTGCGCACCTCTTTCAGTGCGACTGATATGGCCATGATCGCTACAGTAGCCTCCGAATTTGGACGCAACATTCTCAAATATGGCGGCGGCCGGGGCTACCTGCTGGTGAGCTGGATCGAAGACGATACGTGTGGCAAGAGCGCCGTCGAGATCCAAGCGGTCGACTACGGCCCTGGATTCGTCGATATAGAGACCGCCGTCAAGGATGGCTATTCTACCGGTGGAACCCTTGGTTTGGGCCTGCCGGGTGCAGCACGAATCATGGATACGCTTGACATCAAATCCCAGCCCGGCTGCGGCGCGACTGTGACCGCCAAGAAATGGGCGAGACCACATGCAAGACCGAATCGAGGCCGGTGAGTATGTCCGTCCTTGCGATGGTGAGACGCTGTCCGGTGATGCGGTGGTTGTGCACTCGGACGACGCCGGCGTCTTTGTCGCCGTGATCGACGCCCTCGGTCATGGCCCGAACGCCCACGAGCTGGCCAGGGAGCTCAGCGGGATATTGTCCAAATGGCTGACCTGGGTGTCGACTCCCAACCCCGACGGGGCGCTTGCTGTGCTGCATGAGTCAGCGCGCGGCACGCGTGGCGCCGTCGCCGCGGTGGCTTGGCTCGACAGTCGCACGCTCGAGGGGAGCGTAGTGGGCATCGGCAACGTGCGGTGCCGCTTGTTCGGCAGTGTTGCGAGGACCGTCGAATTCAGGGAGGGCGTGCTCGGCTCTCGAATGCGACCGCTGACGCCTACCTCTTTCGTTTTGCAACCGGCCGATGTGCTTCTCTTGTTTTCCGACGGCGTGACCGGTCGCTTCGGTGTCAACGAATATCCGAGCCTTACCCTTGACCGTGCCTCGGCGATCGCCTCGAATATCGTTCGACGCTTCGGGAAAGGAATAGACGATGCCTCCTGCGCGGTGATGCGATGCAGATGGTAACCCTTGGCATGCTGACCCTGAGCGGCGATGCCGGTGTTCTCGCCATGCGCCGCAAGCTGCTTGCCGCTGCACAGCGCCTCGGCGCCAGTTCCACAAGAGCGACTCGACTTGCCGCAGCGGCCTCCGACCACGCAAAGGACGTGACCCGGAGAGCTGTTCTCGAGGTGCTCGTCGGGCTGAGTGGCGCGGCCTCGGCGCAAGAGCTCTGCATCGACTTTCTTTCGACTTATCGGGGAGTCGACCAATTGTTGCGCCTAGGCTTCGACCGAGTTGAGCCCTTGATCGAAGGCCAACGGCGCGGCTGGCGTGCCTGTTGCAAGATTGACCCGATTGCGNTGGCCGACCCCGCAATTTCTGGGTGCCAGGCCCTGATCGCCGAGCAAGGCGTCGAGGAGCTCGTTGAGGCGTTGCATGCGAACAACCAAGCCCTGCAAGCGGCGAAGGACGCGGAGGAGGGCGCACGCGCTCGGCTGTCCTTATTGCTCGGTGCCGCCCCGGTCGTTGTCTACAGCTTCCGGGCAAGCGGGGATTTCGCACCCACCTTCGTCAGTGACAGCATTCAGGGCATGCTGGGATACCCACCTGATGAGTATTTGGAGAATGCGGATTTCTGGCGGTCATGTGTGCATCCCGAAGACCTTGCGGGAGTCGAGGCTGAGCAGGTGCAGCTGTTTCGGAAGGGACAGCATTCGGCCGAATACCGATTCCGCAAGAAGGACGGTTCCTATTGTTGGGTTAGCGACGAACAGCATCTGACGCGGGATGAGGACGGGGGCCCTCTCGAGGTGGTCGGCTCGTGGAGCGATATCGACATCCGCAAGGCCGCGGAGCAGGCTTTCCATGCGGCCCAGGCGGAACTGGAGAGGGCTAACGACGCGAAGAGCGCGTTTCTGGCAAATATGAGCCACGAGATCCGGACCCCAATGAATGCCGTCCTCGGGCTCTCACACCTCGCGCTAAAGACCGATCCCTCGCCACGCCAGCGGGACTATCTGGTCAAGATAAGGAGCTCAGGGCAACACCTCCTCGGCATTATCAACGAAATTCTCGATTTCTCGAAGATCGAGGCCGGCAAGTTGTCGGTCGAGAGCATCGAGTTTGATCTCGACAAGGTGCTGGAGAACGTCAGCAATTTGATCTCCGAGAAGGCGGAGGACAAAGGGTTGGAACTGATCTTCGACATCGAGCCCTCAGTCGTCTCGACCCGTCTCAGAGGCGATCCGCTGCGGCTGGGGCAGATCCTGATCAACTTCTGCAACAACGCAGTCAAGTTCACCGAGGAAGGCGAGGTCGTCATCAAGGCGCAAGTCCTAGAGGACAGTGGGGACAGCCAGCTCCTCGAATTTTCGGTAAGCGACTCCGGAATCGGCATGACCGAGGCGCAAATCGGACGTCTGTTCCAAGCATTCGAGCAGGCCGATACATCGACGACTCGCAAATATGGGGGCACTGGGCTTGGGCTAGCGATCTCTAAGCGGCTGGCCGAGTTGATGGGTGGGGACGTTGGGGTCACGAGCGAGCTCGGTAAGGGGAGCACATTCTGGTTTACTGCTCGCCTCGGCAAAGGGGCCGTGGCGCCGCGTCCAAATCTGCTCCGGACCGACCTGCGTGGCCGACGCGTCTTGATCATCGACGACAATTCGTCCGCTCGCACTGTGCTGTCGAACATGCTGAGGAACATGGCCTTCGTCGTCGACGAGGCAGCCTCCGGCGAGGAAGGCATCGAAATGGTTCGCCAGGCCGCCAAACGTAGCGAACCTTACGAGATCATCTTCGTTGACTGGCAAATGCCTAGGCTCGATGGCATCGAAACCAGCAAGCGCATTCTTGCACTGCCCGATCTCTCTATCCCGCCTCACCTCGTGATGGTGACCGCCTATGGCCGCGAGGATGTGTTGAAGCAGGCCGAGGAGAATGGACTTGAGAACGTACTCGTCAAGCCCGTCACTTCGTCGACCCTGTTCGACACAATCGTTGCTGTTCTCCGCGCCCACCAAGAGGCGACTGGTCATGTCCAAATTGCTCCTTCTTTCGAAATCGCTCGGACGCGCGGGACGCGCGTACTGTTGGTAGAAGACAACGAGATCAACCAGGAAGTCGCAATAGGCCTGCTCGAAGATGCCGCGATTCAAGTCGATTTAGCGGAGAACGGCGAAATTGCAGTCCGAATGACGCAGGAGAACGACTACGACGTCGTCCTAATGGATATGCAGATGCCTGTCATGGACGGGATAGAGGCTACTCGAGTCATCAGGTCTGATCCGCGCTTCCGGAACTTGCCCATCATTGCGATGACCGCCAACGCCATGGCCGCCGATCGCGAAAAGTGCCTGAAAGCGGGCATGAACGATCACATCGGCAAGCCGATCGATCCCGACCAGCTGTTTAGCGTCCTGCTCCGCTGGGCTGGACGCCGTAATGTCGAAGCTACACTGGAGTCACCCCTTGGGTCCTGATGCCGACGCGCTCAAGATCGCTGGAATTGACACGAACTTGGGACTGAAGAGGATTGGTGGCAAACGCGAGCGCTACGAGTCCCTGTTGCACAAATTCGCGGGGAAGCAAGCCGGCGCCGCTGAGGCAATTCGTGCCGCCCTATCGGTTGGCGATGCTTCGACAGCGGAGCGTGAAGCCCACTCGCTAAAGGGCGCTGCAAGCACCCTAGGCGCCACCGCCCTGGCAGACCACGCCGCGAAAGTCGAAACCGCGATCAAGACCGGGCAGAATGTCGACGAGGCGCTCGAGTCCCTTTCGCATTCTCTCGTTGCCGTGGTGGAAGCGATCCTCGCCACGCTCCCTGTCTGAGGTATTCCAAATGGTCGCTCAAATCCTCTCAAATAGTGCCGCCCGCTTGTCCTGAACGTCGAATGCAAGTGATGCCGACCTCCGCCAGCAAGTCCGTCTTGATCGTTGACGATACGCCAACGAATGTCGGCGTCATTTCCGGCGTGTTAAGGGATCTTTACAGGACGAAAGTCGCGACCAATGGCGAGAAGGCGTTGGTGCTCGCGTCCGCCCCGGAAAAACCCGACTTGATCCTGATGGACGTCATGATGCCGGGAATGGACGGATACGAGGTTTGCCGCCGCCTCAAGGCCAATCCGGTCACGCGCGACATCCCGGTGATCTTCCTCACCGCGAAGACCGATGCCGCGGACGAGGAAAAGGGATTTGAAGTCGGAGCGGTGGACTATATCCATAAGCCCTTCTCGGCTCCGCTCGTGCTTGCCAGGGTCAAGACCCAGCTCGCCTTGCGAGCCGCGCTCTCGGAGGCGCATGCAGCGCGCAATCAGGCTGATGAGCTGCTCCACGCTTTGCTTCCGAAAAAGGCGGCCGACGAGATTCGCGCCATTGGAACCGTGATTCCGCGGCGCTATGAGAACGTGGCTGTGTTGTTCTGCGACGTGACGAATTTCACGTCGTATTGCGACAAGCACGAGCCGGAGGACGTGGTTTCGCGGCTTGATGCCCTCTTCGTCATTTTCGAGCGGATCACAGCCAGGCACGGGCTCGAAAAGATCAAGACGATCGGCGATGGATTCATGGCCGCGGGAGGGCTTCTCCAGCAGGTCAAGGATCCGATCGGATCGGCCGTTCGCTGCGGCCTCGAAATGGCATCGACCTTGATCGATGCGCATCTCGGATGGGAGGTGCGGGTCGGCGTTCACTCCGGCCCTGTCGTCGCCGGTGTGGTCGGACAGGAGCGATACCAGTTCGACATCTGGGGAGACACTGTCAATGTCGCCTCACGCATGTCGGATAAATCCGCGCCCGGAAGCGTCGCGGTCACGAAGCACGTTTGGGATCAAGTCTCATCCGATTTCGAGGGCG
>JGI12270J11330_10003373_pt1 | contig 11458 bp, 12 predicted proteins | sample PeaSoiMetSII2010_FD_11330 | JGI IMG/M metagenome (IMG submission 11330)
GACGGCGAAGAAGCGTTGCAGGTCGTTAATGACAAACTGCCCGACATCATCCTGCTCGACATGATGCTTCCCAAGATCAGCGGTCCGGAAGTCCTAAGAGCCCTGAAAGCAAATCCCGCCACCATGGACATTCCGGTCATCGTGCTGACCAGCCTGTCGCAGAGGAACGAAGAAACACTCCTCAGCGAAGGCGCTGCCGCCTACTTCGAGAAGTCCACTCTGGAACTCGACAAGAGCTCCGATCGGTTGGTGGCCACGGTAGAGACGGTGCTCGGCCGGGTCAATCACCAAAAAAGCCTGAACCTTCGTTTACAGGCCTTAGCCCGCAAAAAAAAGCCCACTGACGACTGAACGACCGTTCCCCCGGAATTTCTCGACCACAGATTTAACAGCTTTGGCATCGGTGACTGGCGTTGCCCGGAATTCCGCCCCAACACCTCGCGCATCAATGCGAAACTGCGGGTTCTGGAGCACGTTCCGGTACCACTGCGTTTCCGAACCCTGCACAGGCAGGAGGTAGAGCTTTTCGCTATCCAGCACGAACCAGACAGGAATCGAAATCGTCTGCCCGGACTTCCTCCCGATCACGCTGATCTTGATGTGGCGGTAGCGGAAGAGGCGGTCTTTGACGTGTCCTTCGAACCTGCCATCCGGCTTTCGAACGTTGCCCTTCCCTCTAAAGGTCATAACCGCCATCGAGGGGGAAAAAAGTATCTCGACTCAGGACTTCACGACGATTCCCCACGCTTCCAGCAAATCTTGGGGAACATACTTGCTGTCTTTATGCTTTTCCGCCCATTCCTTCAACGGAATCGAACTCCGATATTCCTTTTCTGATAGCTTCAACCGCCGCACCATCTCCTCAAACGAAGTCGTCGCATTGGGGATGTCTCCACCAGCTTTGCCCCAATTCGGACTACCCTTGTTTCGCAACTTGTGCACCTCATGAACATCCTAAGCTGACGAGAGACCTGTACAAATGAACGAAAGTCACTTTGAGAAACGAACTCGGAAGGTTCGATGAGGTGTGAGCCAGAACCTCAAGGCATTACGAATCTCTGGTGACCCCAAAAACGAAAGCGCCCCAGACCTATTTGGGTCACGGGACGCCCGTCGAACAGCCCTTCCTCCCCCGAAGTCTGCTCCCAACCACCCTACGTTCTGACCTGCACTGAGAGAATTGCTCCTGCGTGCCACATGGCGGCACGGCTAGGGCAGCATGATGGATGCCCGGTGTTCATCGGCTGCCTGCCGGATGTACCCTTTCACTCATGCCCTCGACGGCGACGTTTCATGAGTCCCGACGAAGTACTCGTGTCCCTCTAAAGGTGGTTATCACGGTTGCTGAGGGAGGCGCTGGGAGCCGGACGTGCGAGGGCGAGACCATCGTCGTCAGCCTTCATGGAGCATTGATCGCAACCGCAGTTGGGTTGAGTAGTGGAATGAGAATCTCGATTCACGTCTACTTGACGAATAAGCGTGCTGCGGCTCGGGTTGTCTATATCGATCCGAAGAACCCGCTGCACTGCGGGATCGAACTGGATGAGCCACGAAACATCTGGGGCGTGTGCGTGCCGCCTGACAACTGGGAAGAGACAGCGGACTTGGAGACTGGGCGTTAGAGATGTGCTCCTCCTGCGTGCCACGTGGCTCTGCTCCGGCGACATGTAAGCGACGGTGCCGAGCGTAGAACCGGGACTGGTCAGATGCTCCGCGTCCACCGAACCCGTCTGCGTGTTAAGAGACGCAACTTTGCTGGAAGAACTGCCTGCCAGACTGACCTTCGCCAGCCCGAAGTCCAGAATCTTGGCGTGGCCGCGCTTGGTCACAAAGATGTTCGCGGGTTTGATGTCGCGATGCACAATGCCTTCTGCGTGTGCTGTCAGCAACACCTGGCCGTTATTGAGCAAGGCGGCAGCGTGCTCGTACCTGAACTGGGTCATCACGCCGGTGGCCGTGAAGGTTCCGGTGGCGGGATTGAACAGTTCGGCATCGTTGAGCGGGAAGGCGTCGAAGACATCTTCGCTGTCACGGCCTCCTGCGATCAGCACTGTTCCGTCCTTCAGCAATGTAGCAGTGGATCCCCAGCGACCTCCCAGCGTCAACTCGCCAGTGGCGGTGAACGACCCAGTAGCGGGATCGAATAGTTCCGCCGCGTTGCCCGCGGCCCCGCCCGCCAAGAGCACTGTGCCGTTGGCGAGCAGCGTCGCGGTATGCTCAGACCGCGGTTCGCTCATCGCGCCGGTGGCCGTGAAGGTTCCAGTGGCGGGATCGAATAGCTCCGCTGTGGCAAGATCGCCCGAATTGTCGGATCCACCCGTGACGAGCACTTTGCCGTTGGCGAGTAAGTTGACCGTGCGCGAGTTGTGCGTGGCGAGATCGCCCAAATTGGGCGATCCACCTGTGACGAGCACTTTGCCGTTGGCGAGCAATGTGGCCGTGTGCGAGAAGCGCGGGGTGGTCATAGCTCCGGTGGGGGTGAAGGTTCCCGTAGCAGGATCGAATAATTCCGCTGTCGCGAGAACGTCCGTATTGTTGAATCCACCTGCAATGAGGACTTTTCCGTTTTGGAGCAAGGTGGCCGTGTGAGCCGCGCGCTCTGTTCCCATGTCTCCGGTGGCATGAAATCCGTGCAGGTTGGTGCTGGTTGAGACCTCGATTGACTTTGAACTGCCTGTGATTGCGGTCGCGACCGTATCGGTCGCCATGATCGTCTGACTGCCGACGCTCTCCAGCGTTACTGAAAAGCTTTTTGTACCGTTAGCCAGAGTTGAGTCGGCTGAAAGCATGGCCTGGGCGTCGCTGCTGGACCAAACTCGATCATGAGACCCAACTCCCTGACTGCGTCCCACTTGCCGGAATTTGTTCCATCCGTGCAGAACAGAGGTGCTGTATGAATTCTGGACTATTGTCTGCCACATCGACACTTGGGATAGAAGAAAGAATAACCACACCGGCCCCATCTTTATCGGCACTTCTTCTGGCGGGATTAGTGGTTGGCAGGTACTTTAATGCTCGCGTGTAGACTGGATCTGGGCCAGGCTTCTCGCCTTCTTTGGGACTGCCGAATGACCGTCCGCCATTGCCGAATTATCGGCACTATCGCCGGAAGATCGGCACCTGTTAGCACTCCAATCCTCACCGAGAAGCTATCCTGCATGAAATATTCCGACATACAGCTAGTCCTCTTTGGCCCCCACCTTGCTGCCAGCGTTCCATGAGATTGGAAGAGATTGAGAAATACGTCGCCAAGGGACGCAAGCGAGTGGCTGAATCCTTCTAAACTCCCTTTAGCCAGTGCTGGAGAAAATTATGTATTTTTTCTTTCTACGTGAAGGGAATTGGGGTACGATCTCTTTCTATCAGTAGGGCCAACTCCACTGTGGTGTGCTTGCGTCTAATTAGGCACCCATTTTAATGGCAACTTGTTAGACCTAGTCAACGATCTGACCTCTGACTTTCTGTCTCGATGGTCTGAAGGATTGCACGTTTTGGAGCAAGGGTATGGATCGGGACCACTTGCGACAGGCGCTTCGCCATCTCCAAACGGTCCCTGCGGACGGAACAGCGCTTAACCGTTGAAGAGTTTTTGGTTGTCGAGATCCCAGAATTGGCACGCCGATTCAGAGAGACGGAGCGGACCATTAAAGACACACTCCTGCTGCTAGAAAATTGCAAGTGGCAAGTAACTATTTTCAGAAGATTGGAGACGAGTGAGCCACGAGAGCAATGACCAGCGCGAATCTCGCTTCACACAGCCTGCCCAGTTTTGTGCGACGCGACCGTCATGGGCAAGGGGGTTTCCACTGCCTGCTACCCCTTACGCTCGTGACGCATGTCACTTATCAGTACCCCGGTTCGTTGCCATGGTCGCCCCGACCCCAGATTGTGTTGCGAAAAGCGTGTCGCTATGAGAGGTCGTTTATGTCCGACCCTGTCTATTTTCTTGTACTAGTGATCGATAATGATGTTGGAGTAGCGGCAGACTTTGGCCGCGCACTTTTGGGTCTGCCCGTAGCGGTGTTGAGGGCAGGGGACCGGGCCGAGGGGATAAGCCTTTATCGCGAGTTTCAACCCCAAATGGTTCTCTTCGATGCAGATTTGGATGATGTGGAAGTGCCGTTGCACGAACTGTTTGCGAATGATTCGGCACTCGAAGTGGTTCTCATGACGGATCGCTGGACCCAGACCTGGGCTCTGGCTGCGGCGGCTAGAGGGGCCAGTGACTTGCTCATTAAGCCATTGGAACCTTCCAAGGTGCGCCAGTTGGTTTCGGGCTTCATTGCGCAGGCAGAAACGCGACGACATACCCAGGAACTCGACAACGAACTGCTGGAAGCCTATCAGTTTCAGGGCATGGTGGGTCGAAGTCCAAGAATGCTGGAAGTGTTTTCAAGGGTCCGTCGTGTTGCCCCTTTGTTTCAGACAGCGCTGGTAACCGGTCCTACCGGAACCGGGAAAGAACTGATCGCCAGGGCGCTTCACAACCTCAGTCCTCGTTCCCGCGAAAAATTCGTGGCTTGCAACTGTTCGGCCTTGACGGAAACTCTGCTGGAAAGTCAACTGTTTGGGCATGTGAAGGGAGCTTTTACGGGTGCAACCCATGATCGAGCAGGCCTCTTTGAATACGCCAACCGTGGCACCCTATTCCTGGATGAGATCGGTGAATTATCGTTGACAGCCCAGGCGAAGTTGCTCCGTATTCTTCAAAGTCAAGAGTTACAGCGGGTTGGATCACCTGTCACCACAACTGTTGATGTTCATGTGATTGCTGCCACTAACCGCGATGTGCGAGAACTTACATCCAAAGGGCACTTCCGGGAAGACCTATTCTACAGATTATCCATGATTGAAATCCAACTCGCACCTCTCGTCGACCGAAAGGAAGACCTGCCGCTGTTGCAGCGACACTTCTTGCAACATTTCTCAACCAAATACGGCAAAAGACTGATCGGGATTTCGCGACGCGCCCAGATTCTCCTGACCCGACACTCGTGGCCGGGAAATGTGCGGGAACTGGAAAACGTGATCGGGAACTCTTGTATCATGGCTCAGGGCAAGATTATCCGTGATGTGGACTTGCCCGAGGCCATACGTGTGCAGATGGCCAGACCGGACAGGGGCGCCCCCTTCATGACGCTTGAAGAAGTCCAGTCCCAGCACTTGGAATACATCCTGAAACTGGTCGACGGCAACAAAGCCCGAGCGGCGGAAATCCTCGGTGTCAGTCGGGCAACAATATACGTCATGCTGGCCCGGCGTATTCGTCAAATCGCTCAGAAGAACGAACTGTCCGCTTGAGGGGTAGTAATCCCACCCCTCTCCTTTTTTGTCACCGTTCCATCCCGAGAATGACCATCTCAGCCACTGATGTCTAGCTTTCATACATATTTCTAGCAATTGTCCAGTAACCATGTCCACTCCCCGCCTGGTTTAATAGGATAAGCGCTTATTGTGGTAGAGATCAACAGGTCGCCTTACTAAGGCACATGAATTGCCGTAGTACTTTCCGCGGACTTCACAACAAAACAGCAGCAAGTTCTTATCGTGTCTCTTACTGCGAGAGGTAAAAAGATCCTTCCAGATCTGATTGCTGTTGAGGGGACGGCGACACCGACCTTAGCGATCACCCAAAACCGGCCAATGAGTATCACCCTGAAGTGATCACCGACCCCCAACCCTTCCCAACTCGACGAGGTGGGGGGCGCTTCAGGCCCAAGGGCACGCCGCGAATCTCGGAAGCATTCCGCGGGTGCAGATCAGAGTCCTCGCGCCAGTGCCTGCGAGCCGTACCGGGAAGCCATCGAGTTGGGGCTCAGCCGAGGCCGGAATGCGCGGGCAATCTGGCAGGACCTGGGTCTCCGAGTACTGTTTCGCCAGCAGCTACCAAAGTTGCAGCGCTTCGTGCGCAAGCGGCGCGGAGCCCAAGTGCCCGAAACCCGCGTCGTGATCGTCACCGCGCTCGGCCAGAAAGCGCAAGTCGATTACGGCACCGGCCCGATGGTGCGCGAACCGTAGCAGAGTTCTACGCCCGCCGCTCAAAACCTAATTTGGACAAGAGTGATCAGACTTGACAGTACTAAAGTACTTTCTCGGCGCGATTTGTTTCTTACTCTTAGACGTTGTGTGCCGATAAGGACCCAGCAGATTGCGCGGACAACCGTACATTACGTGCCGTCCTTCCCCGGTCATCACGACTACCAGATTTTATGCGTAGAACTTTCAGTGCCAGACGCTGGTCCAGCACTAACGGCCCTGCTTTGGTAACTCTTCCAATGTTCCTCTGCGAGATAGAATCTGTAGAGGTTGCAGGAGAATAGTTGGACGGCGTGAATCAGCAATCATTCCAACAAGTGGGCCGGAGCAGTCCCGAGGCGATTCCGACCGAGATGCGTCGGATCGAAGGCCGGGAATGGTGGCTGTGGGGGTTCGCCGTTGCGGTAACACTGGCATTAACCTTGGGGATCATCTCGTTCACTTTTCCCTGGTTTAATCGGGACACGGACGTTTCGTATTGGTTTGATCTTAGGGAATGGGTACGCGGGCTGGCAGCTCTGGTATTGCTCTTCGACTTTTACGCGATCTATCAGCACCTGCAACTCCACCGCATTCGACGCCAACTGGCGGAGCGAGATCAGCTTTTTCAACTCATCAGTGAAAATGCCGCCGATATGATCGCGCTTGTCGACAACGATGGCCGCCGGCTGTACAACAGCCCCGCCTATCTAAAGGTCCTCGGATATTCTTCCGAGGACTTGAAGACCACTTCGGCGTTCGAGCAAATTCATCCCGACGATCGCCCGCGAGTATTGAAAGCTGCAGAAAAAGCGCGCCTGAGCGGCCAGGGAGAACGGATGAATACCGGGTACGCCACAAAGACGGATCCTGGCGCACTCTGGAATCGACCGCGAGCCCGATCCGAAACGCAAAAGGCCAGACTGACAAACTGGTAATTGTGAACCGCGACATCACCGAGCGCAAGCGGGCCGAAGAGATGTTGGCCCACAATGCATTTCACGACGGACTGACCAACCTGCCCAACCGCGCTCTGTTCCTGGACCGGTTGCAGCACGCTCTCACCCTTTCCAAAAGGCACTCGAACTACAAATTCGCAGTGCTGCTCATTGATATCGATGAGTTCAAAGTCGTCAATGACAGTCTGGGACACTCGGCCGGGGATGAACTGCTGATTCAACTCGCGCAAAGATTGAGGGGTTCTGTGCGGCGAGCCGACATGGTCTCGCGTCCACGCACAAGCGGCGTACCTGACAGGCCTGCCAACGATGACACGTTAGCCAGACTCGGTGGCGATGAATTCACGATCCTTTTGGACGACATCCGAGGCCCCATTGAAGCCGTACGTGTTGCGGAACGGGTGCAAGCGGAACTGGCGGCACCCTTTGTAGTGAACCAACAGGAGATAGTAATTTCAGCGAGCATCGGAATCGCCTCGAGCATTAGCCCTCACACCCAGGCGGAGGATCTGCTACGTGATGCGGACATCGCCATGTACCGTGCCAAGCGGGCCGGAAAAGCCCGTTGTGAAGTGTCGGACACGGCCATGCATGCGAATGCGGTGAAGCGTTTGCGGCTGGAGACGGACCTGCGTAAGGCCCTCGACCAGGGAGAATTCCGCGTTTACTACCAGCCGATTGTGTCGTTGCAGACCGGCAAGATCACGGGCTTTGAGGCCCTGACGCGTTGGCAACGGCCGGAGGGTATACTTTCACCGATGGAGTTCATCGCGGTTGCTGAGGAAATTGGGCTCATCATCCCTATGAATCGGCAACTGCTGCGCGAAGCCTGCCAACATCTCCGATCCTGGCAGTCGGAATTTCCTTCCAGCCTGCCCCTGACCATGAGCGTGAACATTACCTCCAGGGAGTTCGCTCAGCCCGAGCTAGCCAGCGAGATCCGTAAAGCCCTGGAGCAGACCGGCGTTGATCCCGGTTGCTTGCAACTCGAAATCATAGAGACGATCGCCATGGGGGATGCGGAAAAATCCGGTCGCGTGCTCGCGCAATTGAAGGCACTTGGCGTGCGCTTGAGCATCGATGATTTTGGCACCGGGTATTCCTCACTCAGCCGCTTGCGCCGGATTCCAGTGGACACCTTGAAAATCGACCGGGCCTTCATTTCGAACATGGACAGTGACTCGGAAAACCGCGAGATCGTGCGGGCCATCATTATGCTTGCCCACAATCTCGGTTTGAAGGTCGTCGCCGAAGGGGCGGAGACGGAAGAGAACATCAACCTGCTCAAGCAACTTGATTGCGAGATGGCACAGGGATACTTTTTCTCCCGGCCTGCCGACGACCAGGCAATGTTGAAGCTCTTAGCCAGCAACCGCAGTGCTCTCGCCGCGTCCGTCGGTCGTTAGAAACAGGCGGTTATCTTTTTCGAGGCCCCCACGAACGCAGTAACAGCCTGAGACCGGCAGACCTTGATCTACAGGAAAAACAAAAATCCATTTCAACACAGGCAAACGGTTAAAGGGGAGGGCTAGTTGTATTGGGGGCAGATGTCAATTTCATGGAGTTTTGTCACGAATCGAGCAGGTAGCTGATCGTTTGAGGGTAGCTGCCTAACTCGCGCCGGCTCCCCGGGAGCCTGAGTCCTGGGCCTGCTGAGCGGCTTCCAGGAAGGCTTCAATGGCCTCCTGATCCTCGGGGAGAATCCTGATGAACCTGATCCCATTTCCCACCTGGGGATCGCAGGTAACCACGGTGGCGGCGATCAAGACGGTGTTTTCGATGGAAAGCTGCAGATCCAAATTAGTCCCGATTGGTAATGGGAAAATTGTCTCGATGTAGCAACCGCCCACGCTCAGATCGGAAGTAGCGCCACGAATCGGGCTGGCGCCCGCGTCAGTCTGTATCTTGACCGGCACGCTTACTTTTATGCGTGCGTACTCGCGACGGTCATTCGGGTCGCTGTTGCTCATGGTCCGTGGCCCCCTTTGCCGGAGTGCACATCCATTCCTTCGGAGAAGCCTGCCTACTGACTTCCTTCCTGACAGTTTCAAAAACGGCCTTCCATCTGACGTACCGGGTTTCCTCCAGACGCTCCAGTTCGTCCATAAAGTGTCCCAGCTTCCGAATGACTACCACGATCTCACGATCGGCGTCGGTCAGCTTGCCGCCTGAACGCATCATCCTCGACAACCTTTCGGCGCATAAGACCCAGCCGGTGCACGACTTCCTGCAGCAGCATCCCCGAGTCACGCGCCGCGTCCGTGGTAACGAACTCAGTGCGACAGGCCAGCAGTCCGGTCAAGCGCCCCATTACAACTCACCGAGATCTCTATAAGCCGCGCCCTCATCAACAAGCCGCCTATGTGGAAAGTTCGTACCTTCGTAACAAGCGGCGTTCCATCCCAGACCTGGAGCGGGAAAGAAGAGGCACTGGCTAACCGCAGTGAGAAGCAGTAAACGACAAAATAGTAGTCTCATAGAGCTAACTTATCAGGACATCTGCGGAAAAGTGCAGTTACTTGCGGTCGTTGCACTTTCACGCTGTCGCGGCGCAAGGCATATATCCCAATGTCCCACGCCAAGTTCATAGTCATTTTGCACACTGGTTGCACAGTTGTGTCCGAAAAGGGCCATTTTGGCCAAATTAAATGGGGCTTTCCGAACGTCAGCCAACGATTCCGAACAGCAGGCCGCACGCTGGGATTTGATTTGCCCTCCTCGCTTTCAGCCTACTTTGTATCTCAATGTGAAACTGCAGATTGTCGAGCGTCTGCGAAGTCTTTATCGGCACATAGCATCTGAGAGTAAGAACAAATGGCGCCAAGAAAGTACTTTAGTACTGTCAAGTCTGATATAAGCCAGAGCCCACACGAACGCCGCTGACGATACGCCGCCTCTTGCTGCAACCCTGTTATGGATTGCTGCTTGCAATCGACCTGCGCTGGGGTTAGCCAACCACCAATATCGTCGCCGGAGTCACGCGCCGCTTCGATGCCGACACCGGTACAATCCCCGTCTCGGCGTCTTCGCTCATCTCCTTCGCCCCAAGGTGCCTGCGCAGCCTCGCAAGGGCAGCGGAATGTATCTGTGAGATTCTGGAATGCTTGATGTTCAAGATGGACGCGATCTCCTGCATCGTCAGTTGTTCAAAGTAGTACAGCGAAAGGATCTGCTTTTCTCTTTGGGAAAGGTTGGACATCGCTTGTGCCAGATGTTGCCTCAGCTCTGACCGCAGACACTGTGCAAACGGGCTTTCTTCAGAATTAGCAGGTGCAGACTCGACGAGATCGCGAGTTTCCGCACGGTCTTGCCCAGACGTGACTTGCCGGTCCACCGATTCCAGGCCGCGAAGAGTGCTAGCGAGCTTCCTTAGAGCCGCCAGCTCCAGTCCCATTTCGTGTGCGATTTCATCTTCCGCTGGTAGGCGACCCAATCTCAGCGAGAGTAGTTCGGAAGCTGCGTTTAGCTTTTGGCTTTTAGTGCGCAGCCGCCGAGACGCGCGGTCGAGCTTCCGCAGACTGTCGAGGATTGCACCCCGAATACGAAACTGTGCGAATGTCTTGAATTGGACGTTTTTTGTCGAATCGTACTTCTGTGCTGCTTCCAGGAGTCCTAGGACACCAGAGTGGACAAGGTCCTCAAAAGGTACAAACAGGGGGAGGCGTTCGTGGATTCGTCGAGCAATGAAATGTACCTCGGCCAATTGACTCAGAACAAGTTTATCGCGTTTTTCGAGGTTTAGTGAAGCATGGGCATATGAAACTTCTGGCGATGTCATTCTCTTGCCCTCGGTGTTGTCGTCCCCTCAACAGCAATGAGATCTGGAATTATCTTTTTACCTCTCGCAGTAAGACACACGATAAGAACTTGTGCTGTTTTGTTGTGAAGTCCGCGGAAAGTACTACAGCAATTGATGTGCCTTAGTAAGGCGACCTGTTGATCTCTGTCAAAAATAAGTGCTTATCCTATTAAATCAGGCGGAAAGTGACATGGTTACTGGACAATTGCTAGAAATATGTATGAAATCTATACATCAGGCTGAGGCTGAGACGGTTCTTGAAGTCAAAAAGGAGGTTCCGATTAGTGCCGAACGCTATGTCAAGCTGGATTGTGCAGCCAGGAGCCTACGCACCCCTCGTAGCCCCCGAAACCTTCCAAAGAGTCCAGGAGATCATTGATAGCCGAAAAACCTATCCTTCTAAGCAGTCAAACGAACAAATGCTGGATGGTCTGAGGTGCCTACTCGACGAGAAGAAGAGGCTGAACGGAACCATCATCAGCGATGCGCCTGACTTGCTGAAATTGGAGGGTGTCCCTCGATAAGAGTGAAGGCTCTGTCAAGGGCAAACTTCTCCTATGCAGTGCCGAGGCACCGCTTTTTTCGCCAGAGAGGTTGAGGACCAAGACTCTGGAAATCTCACGCTGAATCACTTCCCGGTAGAGGATCGCTCCACCAACCATCGATTCGGCCTAACCATCAACCA
>JGI12270J11330_10003381_pt1 | contig 11446 bp, 12 predicted proteins | sample PeaSoiMetSII2010_FD_11330 | JGI IMG/M metagenome (IMG submission 11330)
GCCGCCTCCTGGCGGGGTGGAAAAACGAGTACTTGTTGACTGTACTGGCTCAGATCCCTGAAATCTCTGAGAAAAGTGGTGCGTAAGACCTGAGACTGTAGCAAGGTAACCGGGGCCAATTCGTGATCTCGCCCGAGAAATACCGGGGGAACATGGCTCTGGACCTCGTGCGATGAAGTTCGGCTTACCCCCTGTTCGGCTTGTGGCCGATTTCAGAGCCTCGGCAATGGGAATCAAGCCCAAGTCGCCCGGTAGCGTTGCTACAGTCTCGATTATTGCCGGTAATGGTCGTTCTGGGGTCAGTGCCACAAGCGACTTACGGGCTTCGGACGGGACGTTCGTGGCGTCGATCACCGTGAGCCGCCCCAAGGCCGGCCGCTCGCCGGCGATGGACCGGGGCACCTCGAACGCCGACAATCGACCGTACGGCCTCGGGGGTTGTCTCCCGCAGATCGTCTGTCATTGCGACTCCTCCCGACCCATGCTTATCAGCAGGCCGTGAGCCTCGGCGAAGGTTGGTGGCTCGCACTTTTCGGCAAGTTGTAAGATGACTCCCTCTGGCACCGGGCGGTCACGCCGAGCGTTCTGGCTGAGGATCACAAGCAAAGGCGGCTCGACGTGGACGATCTCGATGCAGGCATGGTAGGATGTCGCTCTGCGACGATGTGCAAAGCTCCTTCCACGTCATGACCAGATGTCCGCCCCTTCTTCCAAACGATTCACCGTCATGGTCTGGTACTGCCAGTGCTCGCTCTGCTTGACCTTCTCGACGAACTCGGGCCGCACGAACTTCGCACGCCCGGTCACCACGCCGTGGCCCTCCGTTCGGAGGTACAACCCTTCCATTAGGTGATCTTTACGCTTAGTGAGCGGGTTCTCGAACTCGCTGTCGAAGCGTGATGAACCGATCAAGTCCCCGAGCTTCTCCCGATCCAACGCCCCGACGTGGAGCACGGGAACCGTGTGGATGCCTGTTCCTTCCAGCAGGGCGAGCCGTCGTTCCAGGCTCAGGAAGTCTTCGCCTTGCTTGTCGTAGATGTCGAACTCGAAGAAGTAATGCGGAAGGCTCCAGTACTGGACCGAGTGGCGGGCATAGAGCCACTCGCCGAAGAGGATGAACCGATCCGCCAACCGATCTTCCAGGACCGGCCTCTTCACAGCAGCCCACTGCTTGAACATGTCGTACTGCGGGTGCATGCCTTCGGTGATCAGATGCCCCCGGCACTGGAGCACCATTGCTCCCTGACCAGTGAAGTGGATGCCGACGTTCGTGCCGTCGAGCTTCTCCTCGACGATCAGGGATTCGTCGGCGATGAAGCGTCGGGAATCGGCTTCTCCGAGGTGCTTGTCGTCATTGGTCCCTTTGGACCCGAAGAGATGGGGAGTCCTTGGGTACTTCACGAACTCGCCGTATGAGCTACCCATGACCGACCCCCGCACGCTCAAACACCGCCATCTGTGTGGGTGCCCCAAGTACCTCATCCACAGGCCCGATCGGAGGAACCGAACGAAGTAGCCGTGCCGCCCGCCAATTCGTGGGCCGATGCCCGTTCGTGATCGTCGGCATCGTGGGTCCGTCCCACTGACAGCCCCGCAAGGCTTCAGAATCCGGCAACCTGCGGGAGAAACCGATGTTTGGTAGCAGAATGCTCCCCGATGTTCCCCAGGCCGCCTCGAAAAGGGAATCGGGAACTCGCCCCCAATCCAATTATGACACCAGGACGCCCCCCAAGGTTCGCATTCGAGTTGATCTCAAGAAACCCAGCCCGACGAGTCAGAGGGATTTGCGCTGGGATCAAGGGTCTGTTGCGCTCCGATGCTGATGGGAACCGCCTTTCGACATCATGACCTGGGATCATTCAATGGAACCGAACTGGCTTGACTGGGCACGCAAGCTGAACGCCCTCGCCCAGACCGGCTTGACCTTCGCCGAGAACCCGTATGACATCGAGCGGTACACGACGATCCGAACGATCGCCGCCGAGATGATCGCCCACGGGTCAGGTGGGGACACGAGCCGGGTGCTTGATCTGTTCGCCTGCGATGCCGGGTACGCCACGCCGAAGGTGGACGTGCGTGGCGTCTTGTTCCAGGACGGGAAGCTCCTCCTGGTCCAAGAGCGATCCGATGGCATGTGGACCCTGCCAGGGGGCTGGGCTGACGTGGGCGATTCCCCTGCGGATGCGGTCGTCCGGGAGATCAGGGAAGAGTCAGGCTACGAGTCCCGTGCCACCAAGTTGCTGGCCCTCCTCGACCGCAACCGACACGACCACCCGCCCCACGTGAACCACATCTACAAGGTCTTCATCCGGTGCGAGATCATCGGCGGCTCCCCGACGAGCCACGAAATCCAGGGCGTCAGCTTCTTTGCGGAGGACCAGATTCCCGAGTTGTCGCTGACCCGAAACGTGCCTGCTCAGATCGCTCGGATGTTCGAGCACTATCGACATCCCGACCTGCCTGCCGACTTCGACTGAGGCGTCCTCGTGACCTATTGGAAGGCGTGCCACTTATGGGACTGCATGGTGCCGACCCACGACTGCCTGGTGACCTGTGAGGAACACACCGAGAGGAGCAGGCGGATCATGGAGGAGGCATTCGGCTCAGTCGGCATCAAGCCTACGATCAAGACCACAGCGTTTAATCAGGAGGCTGAGGCTGCCCGCTGAGGCGATTCTGGGACTCCGGTGGACGAACAAAGAGCCAGTTTGTGTTTCGATTTAACTGATCAAGCCGTAGGCGGTCTGGTGAGGTCGTGGCTGCTGGGCGTCGATCACATCAGGTCGTAGAAGGAATCCCGACCGAGGTGTGGGCAGAACGTCTGGACCAGAACCGGGAGCTTCCCGATGATCCCGCCGGAGACCCATAGATCGATCCAGTCGTCGATCGACCCCTTGAAACACCAACGCTGGACTCGGAAAGTCCGGTCCTTCTTGTCATCCAGCGTGAACCGCAGCATTTTCTGGTACATGTTGCCCCGCTTTGAATGGTAGACGATGATGTCCGCCTTGCGGACATCGACGAGGCAGTACTGATCCGGTGCATATCGCTTCACACCCTCCTTCACCACGGCGATCTCAGCGAGGGTCACGATCTGCGGCGGCTTCTTGCGGAGGTAGACCCGAGCGTCCGGGTTCTCATAGACCTCGTAGCCTTCGGGGATCGCATTGACGAGATCGCCATCGGCTTTGGTGGAGAACCAGTACCTCGGCTTGCCAGTCTTGGTCTTGCCGACGTGGAGGTAGTAAGTGTCCCGATAGCGATTCACGTGGATCACGGGCATGGCGGAACCTCGATCCAACCATCAGGATGGAGTCATTCCAGTGTAACCAGCCTCACGGACTTGATGAATGCCCCAGGACAAGCCGCAACAGAAGTATCGATAGATTGTATAGAACGCTCCAGGACCGACGTGTTTCATTTGGAACATCTCGACCCGATCAGGTGGTGAAACTCACCACGTGGGTGCAACTGGTCACGATGACCAGTCAAAGTGAGGTCACACGTTAATAGTGGGAAACCCACAACTGGGGACTGGCTGATCCAAACCGACTGCCAAGCGCACGTTTTGCCGTTCCCATCTTGGAGAGGAGGTAGAACACATGGCGACCAACGGCGATCAACTACGGCAGCCGGAACTGACTGACCAGCGCCGCCTGTTCCTCGGCGTCGGGCGGACGTTGCTCATCTTCGTCCCGTGCCTGTTTCTTCCTGCCGGAACCTGGGCGTGGTTCAGGGGGTGGCTCTTCTTCATCGTGGTCGTTGCGGCTTCGATCCTGATCACTCTGTACCTGCGACGTGTGAACCCCGATGTCATCGCCGCTCGGCTCAACCGCCATGAAGGGACAAAGGGCTGGGATCGGTGGTTGCTGGGCATTCTAATCCCGGCAATAGTCTCGATCCTCCCGGTGGCAGCCCTGGACGACAGTCGCTACCACTGGTTTTACGTGCCCTGGTGGGTCTGCGTGCTGGGGTACGCCTTGCTGATCGCTGGGATGGCGGGCATGACATGGGCGGAGTCGGTGAACAAGTTCTTCGAGCCGACCGTCCGCATCCAGACCGACCGTGGTCACAAGGTCATCGACGCCGGTCCTTATGCCGTCGTCCGTCGACCGGGATACGCTTTTGGCTACCTGCTCTCCGTTGGCATGCCGCTGGCGTTGGGTTCCTTGTGGGCTTTCATCCCCGTTACTCTCTCGGGTCTGCTCATGGTCCTGCGAACGGTTTGGGAGAACCAAACCCTTCGGGAAGAGTTGGCTGGTTACGAGGGGTACACACAGCGAGTCCGATATCGGTTGATTCCTGGGGTATGGTGATAGATCCGTTCCACATCCCTGATATGATAAAGACCTTGCGTCACTTCTCTTTCCCGGCTCAGGATGAGACAATGGCTCCGCTTGGCAGTCATGAAAGAGATCAGTTGTCAGGGATTGAGTAATGGATGAGACGAAGAACCTCTCCGAAACTGAAGGCACAAAACCGCCCGGTGAGGGTTCGAGTGGCTCCCCGGATGAGACGAAGATCCTGTCCGAAAATGAAGGCACAAAACCGCCCGTTGAGGGTTCGAGTGGCTTCTCGGGCGGCGATGACAAGAAGATCGGGCGTTACACGATCCTCGGACGCTTGGGTCAGGGCGGGTTCGGACGGGTCTATCTTGCTCACGACGATGACCTCGACCGCCCCGTAGCCATCAAGGTGCCAAACCCTGAACGAATCGCTCACCCCGAGGATGTAGAAGCGTTTCTCACTGAAGCCCGCATACTCGCCAAACTGGACCATCCCAACATCGTGCCGGTCCATGACGTAGGACGGACGGCGGATGGTCTCTGTTTCGTCGTCTCGAAGCTCATCGAAGGAAGTGATCTGGCGGTCAGGATTGGACAGGCTCGACCGTCCTTCCGGGATTCGGCGGAACTGGTTGCCACTATCGCCGACGCCCTGCATTACGCCCACACCCGAGGGCTGGTCCACCGGGACATCAAGCCCGCAAACATCCTGATCGACGCTTCAGGCAAGCCCTGTGTCGCCGATTTCGGTCTTGCGCTCAGAGACGAGGACTTCGGCAAGGGCGGTGGGCTGGCTGGAACTCCGTCCTATATGAGTCCCGAGCAAGCCAGGGGCGAGGGACATTTGGTCGATGGGCGTTCGGACATCTTCAGCTTAGGCGTAGTCTTCTACGAGCTACTGACCGGTCGCAGACCATTCCGTGCGGAGTCGCTTCCCCAGATCATCGAGCAAGTGACCCAGGCTGAGGCTCGCCCGCCTCGGCAGATCGACGACACGATCCCCAAGGAACTGGAGCGGATCTGCCAGAAGGCTCTCTCGAAGCGGGCGTCGGAGCGGTACAGCACCGCCAAGGACATGGCGGAAGACCTTCGCTTGTTCCTCCACACGGTCTCACCTGTCGCCCCTTCGGGTCCCGTAAGCCCCCCGCCCGGATCGACTCTGGAATCCGCTCCACCTCCACCCACATCCAGGCAATCCGACTCCGACCAGCGACCGATCAAGATCGTTCCCAAAGGGCTACGATCCTTCGATGAGCATGATGCCGACTTCTTCCTCGAACTGCTTCCTGGTCCTCGGGACCGGGATGGTCTGCCTGACAGCATTCGATTCTGGAAGCGAAAGATCGAACAGATCGATCCCGACAGGACGTTTCGGGTTGGGCTGATCTACGGTCCCTCGGGTTGCGGCAAGTCGTCGCTGGTCAAGGCGGGGCTTCTGCCCCGGCTGAGCAAGCACGTCGTCCCAGTCTACGTCGAAGCAACAGCCGAGGAGACCGAAGCACGGTTGCTGAAGGGCTTACGCAAGGCGTGTCATCAACTCCCTCAAGGATTGGGGCTGGTCGAGTCGTTAGTCCAACTGCGAAGGGGTCGCATCCTGCCACCTGAGCGAAAGGTGCTGCTGGTCCTCGATCAATTCGAGCAGTGGCTACACGCCCGCCGAGGTGAGGAGAACACCGAACTGATCGCCGCTCTTCGCCATTGCGATGGCGAGCATGTTCAAGCGATTGTGCTGGTGCGGGATGATTTCTGGCTCGCCGCCAGCCGGTTCATGCGTGACCTGGACATTCGATTGCTCGAAGGTGAAAACAGCGCCCTGGTGGATCTGTTCGATCCCCGTCACGGCAAGAAAGTGCTGATGGCTTTCGGGCGGGCTTACGGGGCGTTGCCCGAAAAGATCGGCGATCTCACAACGGATGAACTATCATTTCTGGATCAATCCACTTCAGGTCTAGCTCAAGACGGAAAGATCGTCTCAGTGCGGCTGGCTCTCTTCGCCGAGATGGTCAAAGGGAAACCCTGGACCCTAGCCACGCTCAAAGAGGTGGGCGGTACAGAGGGAATCGGTTTGACGTTCCTTGAAGATACCTTCAGCGCCTCAACAGCGCCTCCCGAGCATCGCTTTCATCAGAAAGCCGCCCAGGCGGTTCTCAAAGCTCTGCTGCCCGAGACCGGCACCGACATCAAAGGGCAGATGAGATCACGCCAGGAATTGCTTGAAGCGTCCGGTTATGGGAACTGCCCCAGGGACTTCGATGACTTGATCCACATCCTCGATCCCGAACTTCGCCTGATCACGCCCACCGACCCGGAAGGTTCCTCAAGTGAAGGTCAGCAGACCACACCGAGCGGGCAATACTACCAACTCGCACACGATTACCTCGTCCACTCCCTGCGAGACTGGTTAACCCGCAAGCAAAGGGAGACCCGGCGAGGAAGGGCGGAACTGCGGCTCGCAGAACGGTCGGCGTCGTGGAACGCCAAGCCCGAGAACCGCCATCTACCGTCTGCCTTGGAGTGGGCAAACATACGGCTGCTGACGAGGAAGAGGGACTGGTCAGAGCCGCAACGGCGAATGATGAAGAGGGCGGGGCGTGTACATGGTCTCAGGACGCTGGGATTCGTCATGTTGGTCTCCTTGATCACTTGGGGAGGGATCGAGGGCTATGGCACACTACGGGCTTCGGCTCTGGTGGAGTCACTCCAGAAGGTAAGCACACCAGACGTTCCTGCCATCGTCAAGCAACTCTCGGGCTACCGCCGCTGGGCTGATCCCCAGTTAGTGCGTGTGGCACAAGGAACCGACGCTCAAAGGCGGGAACATCTGCATGCCAGTCTTGCCCTTCTCCCCGTCGATGCCTCCCAGGTTGATTACCTCTTCAACCGTCTGCTTTCCGCCACGGAAAACGAACTCCCGGTCCTACGTGATGCCCTGAAAACCCACCAATCCACCCTGACACCGAAACTCTGGACCGTGCTGGAGACAGCGAAACCGGGCGATGTCGGTTTACTTCCAGCCGCCAGCGCCCTGGCAAGCTACTCCCCGGATGACGCCAGGTGGGAATCAGCGGGCGGCAAAGTGGCTCAGGCTTTGGTATCGGTCAATTCCCTCTTGCTCCGACCCTGGATCGAAGCCCTGCGTCCCGTGCGTGGCAAGCTGACGGCCCCGCTCGCCACGATCTTCCGGGATAGGAATCGTTCCGAATCCGACCGGGCGCAGGCGACCGACATCCTGACCGACTACGCCAGCGACGATCTGGATCTGATCACCAACCTCCTGATGTACGCCGACCCCACGGCGTATGCCGATTTCTTCCTCATCGCCCAGCGGCAAGAGGCAAAGACTCTACAGTTTCTCCGGGCGGAGATCGCCAAGAAGGCAACGATACCTGACAGCGACAAGGACTCAGAGATGGATAAGGATCGCCTGGCGGAACGTCAAGCTCGGGCCGCAATCACCTTGCTTCGCATGGGGAAAGCGGGTGAGATCATACCCTTGCTGCGCCACAGTGCCGACCCCCGACTGAAGAGTTTCATCGTCAACTGGCTCAACCCTCTCGGAGCCGACCCCAGGGTGATCGCCGCCGAACTCGACCGCATCCCGGCAACCCCCAAGCCACCCCCCGCACAGGGTCAGCAGTTCATGGATGCCGTGCTGTTCCATCCCGAAACGTCGAAGCGGCGGGCGTTGGTCCTGGCGCTCGGACAGTATGGAGAAGAGAGACTCTCGGCAGAGGACCGGAAGCCGCTGATCGACAAGCTGCTCGCCCTGTACGAGAACGATCCCGATGCCGGCATCCATGGGGCGGCGGAATGGACCTTGTGGAAGTGGGGGCAGCAGGAGAGTCTCAAAGAAAAAGATGCGGCGATGCGAGGGAAGGAGCCAGGCGAACACCGCTGGTACGTGAATGGCCAGGGTCAAACGTTTGCCCTGATCGACGGCCCGGTCGAGTTCCAAATGGGCTCGCTGCCGAATGAGGCAGGTCGTTCACTGGATAATGAGACGCTTCACCGCCAGACCATTCCCCGCCGGCTCTTCATCGCTGCCAAGGAGGTGACAGTCGAGCAGTTCCAGCAGTTTGTGCGGGCCGACCCTACGCATGAGCAATACGGCACCCCCCAAAACCTTTTGGATCAATACAGCAGTCCCAAGCAAGGTGGTCCGATGATCGGCGTTTCCTGGTATGCTGCCGCTGCCTACTGCAACTGGCTGAGCCGCAAGGAGAACCTGCCCGAGTGTTACGAGCCGACGGACGAGGGCCAGTATGCCGAGGGGATGAAGATCCGGGCCGATGCCTTGCAGCGGACGGGCTATCGGTTGCCTACCGAGGCTGAATGGGAGTATGGGTGCCGGGCGGGGGCGATGACCAGCCGATATTATGGCGTCTCGAAGAAACTGCTCGGGCAGTATGCCTGGTATATGGACAACACATTTGGTGATCAGGCCCATCCGTGCGGCACCAAGCTGCCAAACGATCTTGGGTTGTTCGACATGCTAGGTAACGTGTATGAGTGGTGCAACGGCCGGTATGAGGACTACCCGCCCGACAAAGGCGGGAATGTTAATGATAATATAACACTATCTGACTCTATTAAAGACGCACACCCTCGTCTCCTTCGGGGCGGGACGTTCTTCTATATTCCGGCGTACGTGCGCACGGCGGTCCGTCGCTTCGTTGCCCCGTCGTACCGGGACATCTGGATCGGTTTCCGCCTCGCCAGGACTCACCCCTGATTCACTTTACTTCTTTACCACTTCCGCCTTGTAATTGTTAACTGAACATGTGACAATTCGATTGCGTTTCCGAAAACTGTTACCCGGCGCAGCCGGGGCGGAACCGAAAAAGCGGATGCTAGTGCCAATTTGGCAGTCGATCATGCGTTGAATCACTGATGGAAACTGGGTTTCGGGCATGGTGAATCGGGCCGCCGAGGACACACTGCGAGGGAAACCAACATTCTCATTATTATATCCTCGCACCTGCAACAGTCAATGAAAAAAGACCAGGAATTGATCGTGATCACCAAGACTTACGACCTGATCCTCTGGTCGTGCAACCACACGAGTAAGTTTCCCCGCAACCACCGCTTCGTGCTGGGCGAGCGGATCGAGCGAAACCTCTACAACCTGCTCGAAACACTGATCGCCGCCAAGTACACCAAGAACCGCCAACGATTGCTCGAAGACGCCAACCTGGCGCTGGAAGTCCTCCGGTTTCCGATGGGACTCGCCAAGAGTCTTCAAGGTATGAAGGCAGGGCGAATCCTTGAGGGCAGCCCTTTCGTTCACCGGACGACCTGATCAGAATCAAGGGCATCAGCGATCGTCGTTTAACTCAGAGCCACTGGCATGTGACCTTGAGGTGAGATCGTGGACGAGATGCGGAAAACCGACAAGCTCTTTCTGATTCTCCACCGGGCAGGCTGGTCGATCGGCGACACCGCCTTTGCAGGCAAGGAGGGGATCTCCTGGCTGGTCTTTGGAACGAAGGGCGATCACTCAATCCGAGCAGAAGGAAAGAGCCAGGAAGAGGCTTGGTGGAAACAGGCTTGCCGCCAGGCTGAGGAGATGGGGCTGATTCAGTCCATCTGATGGTATCTTGCTACCGCAACCAGACGCCTGTCGCCCGCTAGTGAATGACTTCGATGGCAAACTTGAGCCACACGGCGGTTGCGGAAGAGGAAACCTACAGGCTCGCCCAGTTCCTAATTGCTGGTGATCCAGGTTTTGATTCTGGTCCAAGTGTTTGGGTGATGGGCTTCGTATTGTGCTTTTTCTTGTGCTTGTTTTCTGATTTCTTGGAGGATGTGGTCGGCTTCGGTGGGGTTGTAATGGATTGTGGCGAGGTAGCTGGCTTCGGCTTGGGCTTGTCGGGCTAGGTTGAGTTTGGTTTGGAGTTTGGTGAGTAGAGTTCGGGCGGTGTGGGCTTCCTCATGTGTGCATCCGTTTTGGATTGTGTGATTCATGAGGCTATCTATTTTGTTTTGGAGGTTGTGGGTGTCCATTGCCATTGACTCCAACTGATACGAAAACGGGGCCGGATTAACCTCTCGCTAGCCCGAGAAGCTGGCCGTCCCCGCTCGGGGAGACAGACTGAAAACCGAGGCCGGCTGGCCCGCATCAACCAGCCGACCCCGAACCAGGGGAAGCTAAGCGACGACCCCTGATTGGCTTAAAAAGCGGGGCCGGCCCTGGATCGTCCCGGAGTAGCCTGAACTTGGTCACGAGATTGGGGCGATTATCCATGACGCCCAAAGACATGGCTTATCTCCTTCGACCGAATGGCGGTCTGATTAGTTTACGTGGCTAGGTCATCTACTGCAAACGACGTGGATGGGAAACAACAACAGGTTGACTGATTACACCGGTACTCTGGTCTTGAAAGGAATCAAAGAGGCTGCCCATGGACATCTTAGGCTCGTTCAGATTGACTACCCGCTGACTGTGATCGGATGATGGAAGCGACTACGATGTCCAAGCCGAGTCGAACCAATGACGAGCAATACCCGCATAGACCTGAAAGTTCCCTTCGTCGAGAAGGACCAAGCCAAGGTCTACGGGGCTCGCTGGGACCGGGAAAACCAGACATGGTACGCACCCCTGGCACTGACCTCGAAAACCTCAAACGGCGGCTACCCAGGGGCGTCGTTCCCGAAGCCTCGGAGCCAGACCCGACCTCGGCGAAGAATGCCGAGAAGGGTATCGCCCTCACGGAACTACTTGGGCGGGTGAAGGGCGTCATCGACGAGGGCTTCCCCAACGCCGAATGGGTCCGTGCCGAGATCAGCGAACTACATGGCAAGAACGGACACCTGTATCTCACATTGTGCGAGCGGAACGACCAAGGTGACATTCTCGCTCAAACAAAGGGGATCATCTGGAGAAACCGAGCACAGTCCATCACCGCCAGGTTCGAGGAAGCCACCGGCGAGGGACTCAAAACCGACATCAAGATTCTCTGCCTGGCACGGGTCCGGTTTGACCCGCTTTACGGTCTGGATCTAATCATTGAGGACGTGGATCCTTCCTACACCCTGGGCGACCTCGCCGCCAAACTCGCCAGGATCAGGGAGAAGCTCCAGCAGACCGGGCTCTATGAACGTAACAAGCAACTCCCAGCACCGGTTGAGTTCGTCCGGGTTGCCGTGATCAGCCCCGAGAC
>JGI12270J11330_10003393_pt1 | contig 11423 bp, 3 predicted proteins | sample PeaSoiMetSII2010_FD_11330 | JGI IMG/M metagenome (IMG submission 11330)
GTCATTGGGGGCGCCAGCAAGGCCGTCGAGCAAGCCATGGAAGTGTTCCTGAAAGCCGGCTATGAAGTGACGCCGTTGCCGGTCAGCCATGCTTTCCACACCTCGATTGTGGCTCCAGCCAGCGAGCCCTTGCGGCAGATACTGCAGCGCCTGCGCCTCGCACCGCCGCGGCTGCCGATTGTAGCCAATGTGAACGGCGAGTTTTATCCGACGGGCGCCGGCGCGGTGCCTCAGATGGTCGACATTCTCGCGCGTCAGGTCGCTTCTCCCGTGCAATTCGTCAAGGGCCTGCGCACTTTGTACGATGCCGGCGCGCGTGTGTTCATCGAAGTCGGGCCGAAGAAAGCGCTGCAGGGGTTTGCCGAGGACGTGCTTGGCGGGCACGGCGATGTGGTTTCGCTTTTCACGAATCATCCCAAAATCGGCGACATCCCCTCCTTCAACCAGGCGTTGTGCGGCCTGTATGCAGCGGGATTGGGCCGCGGCCAGGCCGAAGCCATCCGCGAGGTCACAGCGATGCCGGCAACGTTTGCCGCGCCCGCTTCTTCTCCGGTGAAGGCGCCGAAGCCCGTGCTGTCCGCCGCCTTCACCCCAGCCTCGACGACTGCCCCAACGGCGCCCGAAAACGGCGATCGCTACCTCGAGCTCGGACATATGTTTGCTGATGTTCTGGAGCGCGGCTGGCAGATGTATCACGGTAAGAACGGGGCCGATCAGCCGGTGGCGATTACCGGAGCGGCCTTGGGACTGCCGGGAACGGACCACATCTTTGATGATGGGAACATCGGCCGCATCCTGCGGGGCGACCAGTTCATCGCCGCCGTTCCCGCGCAATTTCGCCGTGCGATGGCCGATAAACACATCACTCGCCTGGTGAAGAGCAGCGGCGGAGAAGCGACCTTCGAAACCATCAATGACGTAGCCGAGGTGATCAAGCTGGCGGGCCGCGGCGGCGCCTTCGACCTGGAAAATGAATTCGGTGTTTCCTCCGATCGCCGGCTCGCGCTCGACCGCACTACTTGCCTGGCGATCGCGGCTGGGATTGACGCGCTACGCGACGCCGGCATCCCGCTGGTCATGCGCTACAAGACCACGAGCAAGGGCACTCAGCTGCCGGAGCGGTGGGCATTGCCAGACGCCCTGCGCGACGATACGGGTGTGATTTTTGCTTCGGCCTTCCCGGGTTACGACTCTTTCACCGGAATCATGTCGCACTATTATGAAGATCACGCTCGGCGTGAGCAGTTGACTCTGCTGGAAAGCGTGCGCGTCCGGGTGGCGGAAGGGAATGGCCATTCGACAGTTGGGCAGGAGCTTGACCGGCGCATCCGGGAGTTGCGAGCCGGCATCGAGAAGGAGCCTTTTGTCTTCGACCGCCGCTTCCTGTTCAAAGTCTTGGCGATGGGGCATTCGCAATTCGCCGAATTCATCGGCGCTCGCGGCCCTAACACCGCAATCAACGCCGCGTGCGCGAGCACGACCCAGGGCGTGGCGCTGGCCGAGGACTGGATCCGCGCCGGGCGCTGCCGCCGCGTGGTTGTCATTTCGGCGGACGACGTCACTTCCGACAACATGATCGAATGGTTCGGCGCCGGCTTTCTGGCCAGCGGAGCGGCAGCGACTGACGATGTGGTCGAAGACGCCGCCATCCCGTTCGACCGCCGGCGGCACGGCATGATCATAGGCATGGGCGCCGCAGCCCTTGTGGTGGAGAGCGCCGAAGCTGCACGCGAGCGCGGAATCCAGCCTATTTGCGAAGTCCTGAGCGCGGTGACAGCCAACAGCGCTTTCCACGGCACGCGCCTCGATGTCGAACACATTGGCCAGGTGATGGAGAATCTGCTGGCCCAGGCAGAAACGCGCTGCGGAATTCGACGCCAACAGATAGCCCCACACACGGTCTTCGTGTCCCACGAAACCTATACGCCCGCACGCGGCGGCAGCGCCTCGGCGGAGATCAATGCGTTGCGCCGCGTCTTTGGCGACGCTGCGGATCAAATCGTAATCGCCAATACCAAGGGCTACACCGGCCACGCCATGGCGACCGGCATCGAAGATGTGCTGGCGGTGAAGTCACTGGAAACGGGATTGGTGCCGCCGCTACCCAACTTCAAGGAAGTCGATCCCGAATTGGGGGCGTTGAACTTGTCGAAAGGTGGCAAGTATCCGGTCGAGTACGCGTTACGGCTGGGCGCTGGGTTTGGCTCCCAGATCAGCATGACGCTGTTGCGCTGGGTAGCCACGAAAGATGGCGTACGCCGCGGTCCCAATGCGCTGGGCTACGCTTATCGCATTGCAGACACCGCCGCGTGGCAGAGCTGGCTCAACCGGATCGCGCAGTATCCGACCGCCGATCTGGAAGTGGTGCGGCGAACTCTGCGTGTGCGGGATCAAGGGGCCCCGGCGCGGCTTGCCGAAGGCACGCAGCGTGCGCGGGTCATCGCGATGCCAGCCCCCGCACCCCGGATGCAGCAGCCCACTGCGACATTCCACGCGACTCCAGCGACAGCGGCGTCTGCCGCCGTGCTCGTTGTGGACGAACCGGAGACGGCCAGCACAAATGGCTATCCGATCGACGTGTTCGATTTGGATGTCGACACGGAAGAAGACGTGGACGGCGAGACGATCATGCAGGCGGAAGCGCTGGCTACGATTCGCGAAGCCAATGGAACCGAGCGGGAGGAGGTGGCCCCGCCGCCGACAGAGCCTCAGCCTGTCGCCAGCCAAGCGCCGGCAGCCCCAGTGACCGTGGCGAAGGAAGAAGCGAAACCTGTGACACCGGCGCCGGTGGAGATCCCTGCCCAGACTGGCGATTCGGTGAAGGAACGGATCCTGGCCCTGGTTGTAGAGAAGACCGGCTATCCCCAAGACATGCTGGACCTGGATCTCGACCTGGAAGCGGACCTCGGCGTCGACACGGTAAAGCAGGCAGAGATGTTCGCGGCCATCCGCGAGATCTACAACATCCCCCGGGACGAGAGCCGCAAGCTGCGCGACTATCCGACGCTGGCCCATGTAATCCGTTTCGTCTACGACAAACGTCCCGATCTGGCCGGCGGCGCTCCACCCGCGAAGGCAGCCGAAATCCCAGCGCCAGTCGCAGCCACAGCGGCAGTTGCCGCGATTGCGGCGCCGGTAACGGCGCAACTCCCCACCGACGACTCGGTGAAGGAACGGATCCTGGCGCTGGTGGTCGAGAAGACGGGCTATCCCAAAGACATGCTGGACCTGGATCTCGACCTGGAAGCGGACCTCGGCGTCGACACGGTAAAGCAGGCAGAAATGTTCGCGGCCATCCGCGAGATCTACAACATCCCCCGCGATGAGAGCCGCAAGCTGCGCGACTATCCGACGCTGGCCCATGTAATCCGCTTCGTCTACGATAAGCGTCCTGATCTGGCCGGCGGCGCTCCACCCGCGAAGGCAGCCGAAATCCCAGCGCCAGTCGCAGCCACAGCGGCAGTTGCCACGATTGCGGCGCCGGTAACGGCGCAACTCCCCACCGGCGATTCGGTGAAGGAACGGCTCCTGGCGCTGGTTGTAGAAAAAACCGGCTATCCCAAAGACATGCTGGACCTGGATCTCGACCTGGAAGCGGACCTCGGCATTGATACCGTGAAGCAGGCGGAGATGTTCGCAGCCATCCGCGAGATCTACAACATCCCCCGGGACGAGAACCGCAAGCTGCGCGACTATCCGACGCTGGCCCATGTAATCCGCTTTGTTTACGACAAACGTCCCGATCTGGCCGGCGCAACTCCACCCGCGATGGCAGCCAAAGTCCCAGCGCCAGTGGCAGCAACGGTCACTGCATCCCCAGCCAGCAGCGAGGCAACTGGTCCTGTGCCCAGCGTCGCACAGGCGCCCACGGAGAATTCCATCAAGGAGAAAGTGCTGGACATTGTGGCCGAGAAGACCGGCTATCCCAAAGACATGCTGGACCTGGACCTCGACCTGGAAGCGGACCTCGGCATTGACACCGTCAAGCAGGCAGAGATGTTTGCAGCCATCCGCGCGACGTATGGCATTCCGCGTGACCAGGACCTCAAGCTGCGCGACTTCCCCACGCTGGCGCACGTGATCAAGTTCGCGGTCGATAGGCAGCCGGGAGCGACGGCGACCCCGGCTGTCACCGTTGCCGCTACGCAGCCGCAACCCGCGGCGGTCTCGCCATCAGCAGCTCCGGCCCCGGCCACCGGTCCGCGCCCGATCCTGGCGCCTCTCGATGCCGCGAATCGGATTCCGCGCCGGGTGCCTGTCCCGACCCTACGTCCTGCACTGACCGTGTGCAAGACAACGGGAGTCACGCTAGCTCCCGGCCGCCGCGTGATCATCATGCCGGACAGCGGCGGAGTGGCCGAGGCGCTGGCCAAGCGGCTCCAGAGTATGGGCGTCGAGGTCCTTAGTGTTAATGGCACGCCTGATGCCGACGCGCTAAGCGCCCGGCTGAGGGATTGGCTGGCCGCCGGTTCCATACACGGAGTCTATTGGCTGCCGGCGCTCACCAAAGAGCCCCTTCTCAATGATATGGACGCGAGCACCTGGCATGAGGCCCTGCGGGTGCGGATCAAGTTGCTGTTTACGACCATGCGCGCGTTGTACGAGCAGGTTGCGACGACAGGCACTTTTCTCGTTTCCGCAACACGCCTGGGCGGACAGCACGGCTATGACGAAGCCGGAGCAGTCGCTCCGCTGGGCGGCGCGGTGACCGGCTTCACCAAGGCCTACAAGCGGGAGCGGCCGGAGGCGCTGGTCAAGGCGGTCGATTTCGAAACCCAACGCCAACCGCTGGAAATCGCTGAAATCCTCATTGAGGAAACGTTGCGCGACCCCGGCGCAGTAGAAATCGGCTACCAGGCAGAGCAGCGCTGGACGGTGGGGTTCGAGGAACGGCCCGCCGCCGATGGCAGGCCGGGTATGGCGCTGGACCAGAACACGGTATTCCTGATCACCGGAGCGGCAGGCAGCATCGTCACGGCCATCACCGCCGATCTGGCGGCGGCTTCAGGCGGCACGTTCTATCTGCTCGACCTGGTGCCGGAACCCGATCCGAATAATCCCGATCTCAAGCGCTTCACCAGCGACAAAGATGGGCTCAAGCGCGACCTGTTTACACGCATACAAGCGCGCGGCGAGCGTGCCACCCCGGTTCGGGTTGAAAAGGAGTTGGTGGCGCTGGAGCGGGCGCAGGCCGCCCAGAGCGCCATCGAGGCAGTGCGCGCGGCCGGCGGCACGGCACACTACTTCAGCGTGAATCTCACCGACCCCGAGGCTGTCGGCAGGGTCATCAAGCAGGTCCGGGAGCGCAGCGGGCGCATTGACGTGCTGCTGCACGCCGCCGGGATGGAGCGCAGCCACTTCCTGCCGGACAAGGAGCCGCGCGAATTCGATCTGGTCTTTGACGTCAAGGCCGACGGCTTCTTCAATCTGCTGCACGCCATCGGCGACATGCCGCTTGGGGCAACGGTTGCATTCAGCTCGGTTGCCGGCCGCTTCGGCAACGGAGGCCAGACGGATTACAGCGCCGTCAATGACCTGCTGTGCAAGATCAGTTCGAGCTTGCGCACGACGCGGCCGGGCACGCGCGCCATTGCCATCGACTGGACGGCCTGGGGCGGTATCGGCATGGCCACCCGCGGTTCCATTGCCAAGATGATGGAGGTGGCGGGCATCGACATGCTGCCCCCCGAAGCGGGCATCCCCGTGATTCGCCGCGAGCTGACTGCCGGCGCCACTTGCGGTGAAATTGTGATCGGAACGCGCCTCGGCATTATGCTGAGCGAATTTGACGCAACCGGCGGACTCGATCTGCAAGCAGTGCAAGCTTCCGCTGAGAAGCAGTCCCAGGGGCCGATGCTCGGCAAGGTTGCGGGGCTCGGCGTTTACAGCGGCTTGACCATCGAGACGACGCTCGACCCGAAGGTTCAACCGTTCTTGCGCGATCATCAGATTGACGGCACGCCCGTGCTGCCCGGGGTCATGGGCATCGAGGCGTTTGCGGAAGCGGCGCGGTGGATGCTGCCCGGGTGGCACGTGGAGTCCGTCGAAGAGATGAACTTCCTCGCGCCGTTTAAGTTTTACCGCAATGAGCCCCGCACGATTACGGTCGAAACGGTCTTGCATTCGGCCGGAAACGCCGTGGTGGCGGATTGCCGCCTGATTGGTCGCCGCCTGCTCCACAACCAGGCGGAACCGCAGGTAACGACGCACTTCACGGGACGGGTGCGGCTGGCGAGACAACCCCTCGTCGCGGTACCCGGGCCGGCGCTGGCGGCGCCCTCCGGATCAGTGTTCGAAGCGGCCGACATTTACCGCATCTACTTCCACGGACCCGCGTACCAGGTCCTGGAACGGGCGTGGTGGGATGGGAACCGGGTGGTTGGCCTAATGGCGAAAGGCTTGCCAGCCAATCATCTTCCAGCCGATAGACTGGCGCTCGTGTCGCCGCGGTTGATTGAATTCTGCTTGCAGACAGCCGGTTTGTGGGAACTCAAGGTGCAGGGCTGGATGGGACTGCCGCAGCATATTCGGCAAGTCTGCCTGTGGGGAACACCGGATCGGGCTGAGGGCCGGCTCTATGCGGTGGTGACTGCCGATCCCGCGCAAAAGGGCTTCGACGTGGAGGTTCTCGACGAAGCAGGAAAACGGTATGTACGCGTAAGCGGCTACCGCACGGAAGCGCTCCCCGGCAAGGTGGATGCCGAGTCGTTGAAAAAACTGCAAGCAGTTGCATGACGCGATAAATGGAAACGCATTGGCTGGAACAGACCGAAGCCGATCTGCCGGCGCACGATGATTGGCTGAGCCCGGAGGAAGCCGTCCTGCTGAGCCGCATGCGGTTCGCGAAACGGCGCGCCGATTGGAGGCTGGGGCGCTGGACCGCCAAATGCGCCGCTGCGGCATGCCTGAATCTGCCAGGCGATCCGCGCTCCCTCCGGGAAATCGAAGTACGTCCGGCCCCCTCGGGCGCACCCCAGGTCTTTGTCCGCAACCGATTCGCGGCGGTCACTATTTCTATCAGCCATCGCGCCGGAGTCGCGGTTTGTGCCATCGTGATGGGTGGCGCGCAGCTCGGTTGTGATCTCGAATTGATCGAGCCGCGGAACGGGAGTTTTGTTGCAGACTACTTTACAAGCGAAGAGCAGGAGCTGATCTCGCGCGCGCCCGAAGAGGACCGGCCTCGGCTTGTGAGCCTGCTCTGGAGCGCGAAGGAGAGCACGCTCAAAGCGCTGCGCGAAGGGCTGCGAATGGATACCCGGTGCGTAGCTGTGACGTTCAACACCCGGACGGATTACGAATATGCGGCTGGCGGGCTTAGGCAACACTCCGAACTGAATTGCTGGCGGCCGCTGCAGGTTGGCTGTGCCGGAGGCGAAATCTTCCACGGCTGGTGGCAGAGTACGGGCGTGTTTGTGCGCACCTTGGTCGGCTCCCCATCACCACTTCCACCGCTTTTCCTTGAGGGGTGCGCCCCGTCCGCCCGGCCAGCGACCGTTTAAGCGCTCGCCGGGAGCACAATTTCCTTCTCTTTCGCCGCGGGTTTCGGCGCGGACACGGGGCTGGGCTTGGACGGCTCGCGTCTCGGCCGGCGCAAGCGGATCCCGGCGGCTTTCTGCAGTTCCGCAAAACTCAGGCTGAGAAACTTTTCCAGGCGGTGGAGACGCGGCGCGGCCGGCGCATCCCCGGTAAATCCAAAATAGGCGGTGTCGTCGTAGCTCAGCATGGCGCAGTTGAGTCCCATCTCGCCCCCGATGGGGACGTAAGGGTACCAGCGCAGAATCTTGTGACCGAGCAGATAGAGCGGAACTGGCGGACCGGGCACATTGGTACAGATGGTGTTGCACAAGCTGATCGGCAACTGGCTCACCAGCGGACCGGCGAGCGCCTGCAAGGCCGGCGGAATCATGCCCAGCAATGTGCCCCCCAGGCCGACAAACTCGGCGGCATGGCCAGTCTTGAGAGACTGTATTCTGTCGTGGACCGCAGCCAGCAGTTTCCGCGGATTGCGCACGTCCAACGGGACCGAGACGGAAAAAAACGAGATGCGGTTGCCGAGATCGCCGGGATTGCCGTTGCCGCGCGTATTCACGGGCACCGCGATCCTGAGCAACCGCCCCTTGAGCTTCGCACCTTGCAGTTCCACATACCGCCGAAGGGCCGCGGTGAGCACCGTGATCACAACATCGTTGACCGTCGTTCCGGTGGCCTCCCGGATAGCTTTGATCTGCGCCATCGGAATCTCGCCCCAAGCGATCTTCTGCGGGCCGCGGCAAACGACGTTGAAGGGCAATCGTTCGGCGGGGGCGGGAATTTCCGGCAGCAGCCGGCTGATGTCGGAAGGCGACCACTGCGAATCTCCGGCGCCGTTCTTCTGTGCAAAGTCAAGGACCTCCTTCTGCATGGCCAGGAGCCGCTGCACGATCGAACTGAAGGAGTTCACCAATCCCTCCACCGCGGAGGTTTCAGCATCGCGCGGCGGCGGACGGTGGAAGTGCGCAGTTTTTTTCGATGACGGATGCGAAATCGGCTCCGGATCCATCAAGACGTTCATCATGCCAACGCCGGCGATGCCATCCGCCAGGCAGTGATGTATGCGAACGACGATGGCGGTGCGATTGCCTTTCAACCCCTGCATCAGCGTGATGTCCCACAGCGGATGGCGCCGGTCCATCATGACGCTCAGGATCCTGGCGGCTGCAGCTTTCAAATCGGCGTCGGTTCCCCGCTGCAGCCTGACCTCGCGGACGTGGTTGCGGATATCGAATTCGGGATCATACTCCCAACTCGGGAGACCGATGTTCAACGGAGGGATCACGATACGCTGGAGGTAGCGCGGCATGAGCGGAAGCTTGGAACTCACGAATTCAATGCAATCGGCCAGGGAAATGGTGCCGTCGAACACGGCCACGGAGGCGATGTTCAGGGGCATTCCCTGGCGTTCCAGATATAGAAAGAGCGCGTCCCCCTCGGACATGCGGTCATTTTCGTGGAGCTGCGGCATAGCCCTCGCCTCAAGACAAGAACGAAAATCGTGATGCCAGCTTCGCCAGCTTGAGCACCTTGTAAACATCGCTGTTGACGCCGCGCAACGCCAGCTTGACGCCTCTGCCTTCAGCGATGGCGGCGAGATCTTGCATCGCGCAAAGGCCAGCCGGATCGACCCGGCGCACGCCGGAGAAATCCAGGACTGCATGGCCGTTGGCCTTGTCCAGCCTCTCACCCGCCTGTTGCAGGGCAGGGGCCACGCTCTCTCCGTCGATCTTAAACATCACTGCGATTGTTCCCATGCCAGTAAGCCTTCCTTATGCGGTTCGTTCCCGGGAAGCACGCTGAGTTGCGGACCGTCCCCCGTAAGCGCTCCACAGAAGCTCTTGCAATTCGCTCAGCAGCGGCATGCGAGGGTTGGTGCGCCAGGAGGGATCCTCAAAGGCCATCTTGACCAGGTCGGGCACAGCGCGCTCGAATTCTTCCCTGGAAATCCCCAGCTCGGCGATGGAACGCGGAAACGCCAGTTGATCGAGCAATTGTTCTATCGCCGTAATTAGTTTTTTCACTTTTTCTTCCACCGTACTCCCGCCCAGGCCGAGCAGGTCCGCGATCAGGGCGTATTTATTGTGCGCGGAATAGGCCCGCTGGTTGGGCGAGGGCATGAACTTGGTGGGCACAGCGGCGTTGTAGGCAATCACGTGCGGCAGCATGAGCGCGTTGGCCCGCCCGTGCGCAATGCGGAAGCGCGCGCCGAAAGCATGGGCGAGCGCGTGATTCACACCCACGGACACGTTGGCAAACGCAATCGCCGCAATGCAGGCGGCGTTGTGCATCATGCAGCGCGCTTCTTCATCACGCGGGTGCTCGTACGCGATCGGGAGATACTTGAACGCAAGCTGAATCGCCTGCATGCAGTTGGAATCGGTGTAGGGCGAAGCGTAAATCGAAACCGCAGCCTCCAGGGCATGGGTCAGGCAATCAATGCCGGTGTCGGCGGTCAGGCCTTTCGGCATGGACATAACGAACTGCGGATCCACAATCGCCACATCGGGAGTGAGCGAATAGTCAGCCAGCGTGACCTTGCGCCCGCTCTGCTTGTCGAACAGGACGGCAAAGGGAGTGACTTCGCTGCCCGTGCCGCTGGTGGTTGGGATGGCAATCAGCCGCGCGCGGTTCGTCTTTTCGGTTGGGTACCGGACCACGCGCTTGCGGATATCCAGGAAGGGCGCGGCCAGTTCCTCCAAGTCAGCCTGCGGCGATTCGTACTTGAGCTTCATGATCTTCGCCGCGTCGATCACGGACCCGCCGCCGAGCGCGATAATCTGGTCCGCATGGTAGAGATTGAGAATCTCCACTCCTTCCATCACCACTTTGGCCTCGGGTTCCGCGTCGGGGATCACCGAGACGTGGACGGGAGTTTGCGCGGGAAGGTAGCGCCGGACAATATCGACGTAACCCATTTGCTCCAACGCCGGGTTGGTGATGATGATGGTTGAACGCGATGCGAACTGGCCCAGGTTTTCCGCGGCGTTCATGTTGAAGTAGATCTGGTTGGGAATGCGGAACCACATGTGTGCCGGCGTCCTTCGAGCCACGCGCTTGATGTTGAGATAGTGGTAGACGTTTACGTTGTCGGTGGTGCTGTTGCCGCCGCCGGTCCCGCATCCAAACGAGAACGTGGGAACCATGTCGTTATAAACGCCGCCCAGGGCCCCGATCGATCCCGGCGAATTCACGATGATCCGTCCCGCGTTGACCGCCTCGCTGAATCTCCGGATGATGTCATCGTTCGTCGAAAAAATGACCGCCGTGTGCCCCAGCCCGCCGGCGTGGTTCACGTCCACACAAACCCTGAGGGCCTCATCCACGGATTTTGCCCGATACACCGCAAGCACCGGGCACAGTTTCTCGGCCGACAGGGGATATTCGCGGCCGACGCCTTGAATGGGCGCGATCAGGAGCTTGGCGTTGGGCTTGACCGAGAGTCCAACCGCGCGGGCGATATCGGTGGCTTTCTGGCCGACGACCAGGGGCTGCATGAACCCGGTCGCGGGATCGATTACCGTGCGCGCCAGCAGCGCCGCCTCTTGCTCGTTGCAGATGTGCGCGCCCAGGTCGGCGAATTTCTTCAGCACCAGGTCATAGATTTCATCGTCGATCACCACCGTCTGCTCGGAGGCGCAAATCGTTCCGTTATCGAAGGTCTTGGAGGTGATGATGTCCACCACCGCCATGTCAGGATCCGCGGTTTTCTCCAGATAGACTGGGGTATTGCCCGATCCCACGCCCAGGGCGGGCTTGCCTGAGCTGTAGGCCGCTTTCACGGCGCCCGGACCGCCGGTGGCATCAATCAGGCCCACGTCCTTGTGCCGCATGAGGTAGGCGTTGTCCTGTAGGTCGTGCGCTTCCAGGCAGGTGAAAACTCCTTCGGGAGC
>JGI12270J11330_10003395_pt1 | contig 11421 bp, 14 predicted proteins | sample PeaSoiMetSII2010_FD_11330 | JGI IMG/M metagenome (IMG submission 11330)
ACCGTCGCATAGAGCTGGCCAGCCATGGGGCGCGCCTCTGCCCGGAAATGCCACCCTGCGAGCGCAGCCACCACCAGAAGCACCAGCGCGATCCACAGGCCAAGATGGCTGCGGCGTTCATCATCTTCGAGAAGATAACTGGCGCGGTCGCGTTCAGGCTCCGTACCCAGGCCCAGAAACGAAGGCCCGGTTATGGCAGGCCGTGGGGCTGCGGGACGGGGTGGCAGTGGCTCGGCGTTCAGCTCGAGGATCGATGCCCCCGTCGAAGCCCTGGCCGGTTGTGCTTCCTTGTCCGGCGAAACGGCCTCGGCAGGTTTGGCGGGCGGCGTTTCCAGCGGGAAGCCGCACATGCCGCAGTAGCGATTCGGTTCCGGGTTATCGTGATGGCAGCGGCGGCAAAGCAAACGCATCCCTCCCCGGCCAGAGGTATAGGTTATTCGATGCCGGTGCCGGCGGGCTGTGCCGCCTGTGGTTCCCCCGTAAAAAGAGAAGGGACGGCGTCGCGGCCGCCCCAGATGGTTGCTGATGCGGGAGACCGCATCCGCTTACAGAGGTTGTACGTTCTCTGCCTGCCAGCCCTTAGGTCCTTTGACGACATTGAACTGGACGGCTTGCCCTTCCTGCAGGCTGCGGAAGCCTTCGCTCTGAATCGCTGAGAAATGAACGAAGACATCCTCGCCGTTCTGCCGGCTGATAAAGCCGTAGCCTTTGGCGTCGTTGAACCACTTTACAGTTCCTTGCTCCATACGTGTTACACACATCCTTGTCTTGATTTTGCGCTGAGATGAATCGGGAGGTACTGCGTGAGGCAGATAACGCTATTCAGCGGATGCTGCTCCAACCGCCGCTTCCATCTAAGGCAATTAAAGTATACCCAAGCCCTGTGCAAAAAGCCAGCCATGGCGGGGTCTTAGTTTTGTTCGCTAGGCGATCTTTTTGCGTGTCTCACCGGGCGCACTCCTACAATGGCGCTGGTATGCCCGGCACCGCCATCGAGCCATTCTTGGACGAAACCTGCGAACCTCGCGTTCGTGGATTTCTGCACCGCCCGGTGTCTCCGAACGGTGATGCTATGGTGCTGACGCACGGCGCGGGCGCAAACTGCCAGTCGCCCTTGCTGCTGGCGGTCGCGGAAGCGTTTGCCGAAGGTGGAACGACGGTCCTCCGCTGCGACTTGCCATTTCGCCAGATGCGCCCGCACGGGCCTCCGGGCGCGGGCAGCGCGGCGCGCGATCGCGAAGGATTGCGGCACGCGGGGACGGCGATGCGGAGGATCGTCCCCGGGCGAGTGTTCCTCGGCGGACACTCCTACGGCGGACGCCAGGCCACAATGCTGGCTGCCGACGATCCCGGCGTGGCCGCTGCGCTATTGTTGCTGTCCTACCCGTTGCATCCGCCCCGGCGTCCCACGCAATTGCGGACGGCGCACTTCCCCCAGCTCCGTGTGCCTTCGTTCTTTGTCCAAGGCACGCGCGACGAGTTCGCTTCGGTCGCGGAGATGACCTCCGCACTGGAATTGATCCCGGCGCGAACCAGGCTGCTGACGATCGAAGGCGCCGGTCACAGCCTGGCCGGACGCGGCGAGCTTGCCGCCGTCGCTGCCAAGGTGATCAGCGCTTTTCGGGAGTTCATCGGCTAGGCTGCACGACCATCTTTCCGAACCCCCCGCGCCGTCCACACAATCGAAACCTCGATGAGATTCGATCTCCATCAGGAGGTTCCCATGCGCTTGCTGGTTCAAGTGCTGCTGGTGTGCTTTGCCGCCCTGCCGGCGTTTTCTGCCGATGGCAAGTCAGTCTCCTACAAGAGCGGAGACGAGACCGTCAGCGGCATGCTGTATACGCCCGCGGGCAAAGGCCCGTTCCCAGCCCTGGTGGTCATCCACGAATGGTGGGGCCTGAACGACTGGGTGAAGGAACAGGCCGCAAAATTTGCCGATCAGGGCTACGTCACGCTGGCGGTGGATCTTTATCGCGGCAAAGTGGCGGCCACTCCCGACGAGGCGCACGAACTCAGCCGCGGACTGCCGCACGACCGCGCCGACCGTGACCTGCTGGCGGCTGCCGATTACCTGCGCTCCCTGAAGAATGTGGACCCAGCGCGCGTGGGCTCGATCGGCTGGTGCATGGGCGGAGGATACTCGCTCGACCTGGCGCTGGCAGACTCTCGACTGGCCGCCACCGTGATCAACTACGGACACCTGGCCACGTCGCTGGATAGCTTGAAGAAGATCCGCGCCTCTATCCTGGGCATCTTCGGAGGACAGGACCGCGGCATCCCGGTGAGCGACGTGCGCAGCTTCGAACAGCAGATGAAGCAGCTCGGCAAGCCCATCGAGATCGTGATCTTCCCCGACGCCGGACACGCCTTCGAGAATTCCACTAACAAGACCGGTTACAGGGCGGACGATGCGGCCCAGGCCTGGACGAAGACGGTGGCGTTTCTGCACCGCACTCTACAGGAAGGCGGGCGCTAGGCAGGCACGGCAAAGGATTTAAATGGGGGAGGGTCTCCGCCGTGGGTCAGGTGGCTGGCGTCCCGCTACGGCCAGCGCTTGTTGACGTCGCCATTGGCCGGCCCCGCCACCGGCAGGACATCCAGAACCGGCTCGTCCAGACTCATGGCCGCCGTCTCCACGTGGCGCTGGATCGGGTCGAGGGCCCTGGCGTGCTGGTTCTGGCCTTCCTCCTCCAGCAGGCGCGCCGCAACGCGCAGCAGCTTGATTTCGCGGGTCAACTTCTCGATCTCGGTTTCCTTGTCGCGCAGAACATCCTGGATATTTTTCATCGCACCCTCATTGCTGACTATAAGCGGGTTAGTGCCGGTCTGGGACATGACCGAGGTGCACCGTCCCTTGGCAGGGGACTGAGCCCTTTTGGTCATGTTTTTCCCATGGGCTGCTTGCTACGATTGTTTTTACCCAAGAGCATCTTGACGGGAGAAATCGGGCAATGGGTTCGGCCCAGGGACCAGTGACATCGGAACTAGAGCAGGCGCGCAGCGCGCCGGAATTCGGAGCGCACACGCCGCTGGCGGAAAAACTGCTGGCGGTGGCCATTCGCGCGCAAAACTTCACCGGGTCCAGCGGCGTCGCTATCGCTTTGACCGAAGGCCAGGAGATGGTCTGCCGCGCCAACTGGGGCACCAGTGCGCCCGAGGTCGGCGCCAAGCTCAGCAGCGAGAACAGCTTCACCGGGCTGTGCGTGCGCAGGGGCGAGCCGCTGCGCTGCGATGATGCCCAGAGCGATCCGCGGGTCGATCCCGAAGCTTGCCGGGCGCTGGGGATCAGCGCCATCGCGGTCGCGCCGGTCCGCCGCGGTCTGAAGGTGATCGGCGTGATCGCCGCCTTCTCCGATACCCCGCATGCGTTCACCGACAAGCACCTCCTCATCCTCACCACGCTTTCGGAGGTCATCGTCGAACTCCTGGACGACCCACATCCGGTTCGGCCCCTGCCCCAGGCGGTGGAAGCCGCCGCTTCCAACCTGATGCGCGCGACCGGAGTTGCGCAGGCGCCGGTTGCGCCGCGGGTGGAGAAGTCGGCAGTGACGAGCGTGGCGCAAGAGCCGGCCGCGCCGCCGGTTGAGGAAGTTCCGCTGGTCGCGCCGGCAGCGCCGGTTCCGCTCGATAAGGCTCCGGAGCCCCCCACGGCGCGCGACCGGGCCTCGGACCAGCTCGCGGGAAGCAAGCCCGAGGGAAGCAGCCCCGACGGAAGCAGGAAAAAGGAAGACGAGATTTGGCCGTCCGCACTGGACCCCGGTCCGCTACCCCAGCCACCCAAGACCGCGTTTCCGCCCCCGCGAAGCCAGACCGGCCTCGGCGGGGATCATGCTCCGCCACCGCAACAAACCAAGACTGTGCCTGCTGGGGACGCCGCTTCCGCACGGCTCAAGCTGGTAAAGCCGCCCGCAACCATGCCGGCGCCCGATTTCGGCCCCGAACTCACGTTCAGCGGCTTCGAGGCCGATGCCAGCCCGCGACGTCGCTGGTTGCTTCTGGCAGCGGTTCTGGCCATCTTCGCTATCCTGGCGGCCGCAGGCTGGCGTTTGCAGGTGGCAAGAAACGCCAGTATGGCAAAGCATGCTCCGGCGGCCGCGGCTCCGGGGCCTGAGGCGGCTCACCCGCAACCCGAGCTGGCGCAGCCCACTGAACCAGCACCCGCCGCAGCCGAGCACGTCCTCGTCAGTTCTCCGCCGAAGGCCAGCGTCGGCCCCTCTCCGGCAAAAGCAGCGCCGGCTTCGGAGCAGCTTAGTGAGGTAGGGGATGTGACCATCCGGCGCGGCCCGCAGCCCGTAGTCGAAGACGCCGGACCCGTACGCCGGCCGGCCACCGGCGCGTCTCGCCCCGCGCGGGCGCCCGAGGCCCAAGCGCCGCAGCTCGCGCTCGCAGCCCCGGATTTGCCCGCAGCTCTGGCCAAGCCCACACCCACCGCCGTTACCGGGCCGGTATCGCGCGTGGTTCCGGCACAACTGAATCACCGTGTAGAGCCGCCGTATCCGGACGCGGCCCGCCGCCTGGGAGTCTCTGGCAAGGTGGTAATGAAAGCGACCATCACCAAGGCCGGTACCGTGGGTAGCGCACGGTGGGTGAGCGGCAACGATATGTTCCGCGACACCACCCTCGCCGCTGTCAAGCAGTGGCGCTACAAACCGGCCAGCTTGAACGGCCAGCCGGTCGAATCCGACCTCGAGATCGTGCTCCAGTTCAAAGGTGCGCCCAACCAGTAAACCCGCTCTCCCCGATCAAGTCGGTTCGTCAGCACTCCCGCGGCTCATTCGACACTGCGATAGCCCATCAGCATCAGTGTCCGCTGCGAGAAGGGCACGTACAGCAATGCGGCTGTGGCGGCGAACGCCAGCCCGATGCCGAGTTGGTGGACGGCAAGGAACGGCGCCAGGGCCCAGAGTTCGTCCAGCGGAAAAATGAAGGGAAACAGCTTGCGGAATTTGGTCTGCAGGCTGCTCGAATCGAAGCCCACACCCGCCAGCAGGTAGAGCCTGGTGGGAATGCCGACTACCGCAGTCACCAGCACCAGCGCCAGGATCCAGTACGGGCGCGAGACCATCGGTTGCACGACCCTTTCGATCGACCCCAGCTTGGCCAGCGAAATCAGGTAAAAGCACAGGTACATCACCTGGATCAACCCAAAGAGCAGGCGCACGGTGCCGCGCGATACGCTGGGCAGCTCGTCGGGGCCGGTCAGCAGGGACGATTGGCTGGCGGAGGATTGGCTCGGCGCCTCCTCTGAACTCGGGGAAGCGGGCGCCGGCTCGCCGCCAACCACCTCCACCGGAGCGATGAAGCGATATCCGCGGCGGGCCAGCGTCTCGATGAACCGGGGGTTGGAGGCGGTGTCGTCCAGGGCGTCCCGCAGTTTGTTGACCGCGGTGTTCAGGCCGTGATCGAAATCCACAAAGGTGTCAGCCGGCCACAACGCCTGCCGGACCTCCTCCCGGGTGACGATCGCTCCCGGACGCTGGAGAAGCAGCAGCAGCACGCGGAAGGGCTGCTCCTGCAGCTTTAATTTCCGTCCGTTCTTGCGCAGCTCGCCGGCAGCCGCGTCGGCCTCATACATACCGAAGCGGAAGACGCGGTTTTGGCTGGTCGCAAACTCCATGGAAGCTCCGCCGGAGCGTCAAGTTTACACGCCGGGGCGCGCCCAACGAGTTATCCCTCCGCCCAATCGGCTGTGGTTACAGCACTTATCAAATGACCTCGGTTTGACGGCGTTTTACCCGCCGTGCATTGAAGTGACCGCCGAGCCTGGGCGAAGGTGGCAGCAGCCCGACCTTCGCTGCAGGAGAAGCCTATGTCCGCACGGAACCAGTTGACCGAACCCGAGTACACCGACATGGGAGGCTCCGCGGCAACGCAATTCAAACCCGGCGAACTGCGCAAACTCTCCTTCACCAATGCCCAGCGCGTCCAGGAAAGTCTCTCCGCCGGCGTCGAGAAGAAGATTTTGCTGTGGCTGGCGGCGCGTACCCCACGGCGTGTCAACTCCGACCACCTCACGATGCTCGGCTTTGCCGCGCAATTCCTGGCTGGAGCTGCCTACGCGCTTGCCGGAAGGAACAAATACGCGCTGCTGGCCGCCACGTTCTTCATCGGCCTGAACTGGCTAGGCGATTCCCTCGACGGCACACTTGCGCGCTTCCGCAACCAGCAGCGGCGGCGCTATGGCTTCTATGTCGACCACATCATCGACACTTTCGGCGCCGGGTTCCTGATGGGCGGCCTCGCCATCTCCGGATGCCTGCACTGGGGCGTCGCCATCGCGATGCTGATCGCCTTCCTGATGCTTTCCATCGAGGTCTATCTGGCCACCTACACGCTCGGTCATTTCCAGCTTTCGTACTGGATCTTCGGCCCGACCGAGATTCGCATTCTGCTGGTCATCGGCAACATCACGCTGCTCTTCCGGCCCACGGTGCATATTCTCGGCCATGCGTTCCGGCTGTTCGATCTGGGCGGTGTGATCGCGAGCGCCGCAATGGGAGTGATGCTGGTTGTTTCCGCGGTCCGGCACACCGCAATGCTCTATCACCAGGAGAGGATCCAGTGACCACCGGGCGCCGCTGGCTGAAGTTCAACCTAGTTGGGGCCATCGGGATCGTGTTGCAGTTGGCGGTGTTGGGAATCCTGAACGGTGCCCTCAAGCTGGGCTATCTGCCCGCCACGGCCCTGGCCGTCGAGGCGGCGGTACTGCACAACTTCGTTTGGCACGAGCGATTCACCTGGGCCGACCGCGCCAGCGTCACCCGGCGGCAGACGCTCCTGCGGCTGGTTCGCTTCAACCTCACCACCGGTGCAGTCTCAATCCTGGGAAACCTGCTGCTGATGCGATTGCTGGTCGGCCAGGCGCACTTGCCACCTCTGGCCGCCAATCTGGCGAGCATCGCCGGGTGCTCGCTGGTGAACTTCCTGGTGAGCGAGTACCTCGTGTTTCGGGCCGCCGGGCAGGCGGTAAGGCGCTCTGCAACAATGGACTCTGGGCCCTGAGCGTAGCGAGGAACATTGCGGAAGACTGGCGGAGAGGGAGGGATTCGAACCCTCGATACAGGTTTTGGCCCGTATAACGGTTTAGCAAGTCTTTTCGGGCTGCTGAGTTAAGTGACTGAAAACGAAGGCAGAAATCCTGCAACCCCTTTTGAATTCTGCAACTTGGTTCCTGTGCTTAGTTGTTGCAAGCTGTGCTGCTATCCGCCGAACTGCACGAGGGGTCCCCACAAAAGTCCCCACGAGCAGTGGGACATCCGGGACCGATCCCCCGCTCGGATATCGATCTACGGAGAGTGGGGTGGCTCAAGGCACAGGACGTATGATGAATCTGACAGTGAGGCTCAGATGAAAACACCCGAGAATCTCAAGCATAAAATTATTGACGATGCGCGCCGGTTATCTGGTGGAGGCGCTAGCCTGGAGATGATCTTGCTGTTTTTTCGGGACAAGGGGTTCGACAAAATAGATTCCATCAACTCAGTTCGCGTACTCTATGGCAAATCGATGGCCGATGCCAAGAACGTAGTGGATCGCAGCGAAGCGTGGCCTGATCGATTCCGCAGCGATATGGAGTTCCGTGAGAACGCTTGGACGGCTTTGCGCGAGATTGCAGCTTCACAAGACCCGAACCTTCCGAAAATAGTTATCGAAGGTGACCCGGACGCGTCGTGAGTCGGAGATTGCCTTGAGGGCGCGCCCCACCCGAGCTTCTCTTGCTCGGGTGGGGTTTTGATCTAGCCTCTGATGATCCACGACGATGAAAAGCTTCAAGGCAGAGTTTGCAGCCAGCCATCCCTTCTGATCCAACTGGCTGGCCCGGCTCCCTCGGGCGCTGCCACATTCGTATCAGCCTGGGTCTCATTGACTACGCAGCCGGATGCGTTGCGGCGTGCACGCGCTGAAGCGTCCGGATTGCCACCTGCGTGTAGATTTGCGTGGTCCTGATATCAGCGTGCCCCAGCATCTGCTGAATGCAACGGATGTCTGCCCCGTTCTCGTGCATCAGCGTAGCCATACTGTGACGGAACAAGTGGCACGCGCCGCTCTTGCCAAGCTTCGCCCTGGCAATGTACCGCCGCGCAATCCACGTCAAATGGTCACGACTGAGCGGGTCGCCGTGCTTCGTTAAAAATGCTGTAGTTTCCTCGGGACTGCGGGCCAGCAACGGACGCGCCTTTTTGATGTACGTACGCATCCATTGGAGCGCAGTTCTACCAACGGGCACATAACGATCCCGTTTGCCTTTGCCCTGGCGAACAAAGATCAATTTGCGGTCGAACTGTAGATCGTGAAGTTTCAGGTTGACCAGTTCCAGCCGCCGAATGCCGGTTGAGTAGAGAACCTCCAGGATGGAGCGGTCGCGCAGGCCAACAGCTTTCGTGTCGTCAGGCTGCGATAGTACCCGCTTAACCTCGGCAGCCGACAGGATGTTTCTCGGCAGCGGTCGGCCCAATCGGGGCCCGAGCTTGACACGCGGTACGGTTAGCGTTACGAACGTACGTAACGTTGCGCGGGAGTGTCGGCCCGATGTGGTAACCAACCCAAGTGGCACACCCATAGAGCGGGAGTCAGATTATTTACCCCGTTTGGTCAGCGAGCGCATCATCACGGCTGAAGCAAACCACTGCCGGTTCACCGGCAAAGAACGGGATTCGGAGTCCGGGCTGGATAACTTCGGGGCAAGGTACTACGGGTCAAGCATCGGCAGGTTCATGAGCGTAGATCCTTCGGGACTAAGCATCGAACAATTCAATCCGCAATCCTGGAACCGGTACGCCTACACCTACAACAACCCGCTGAGGTTTGTCGATCACAACGGTAAATGGCCGACCGAAATCCATAACCAGATCATTGACGCGGCGTTTCCCGGACTGTCAGTAACCCAAAGGAATGAGCTGAAACGTATAAGCGCCTGGGTGGACCGGGTCCCCGGCGGACAAACAAAGGCGCACAACCACGAACACGCGATGAAGTCGCCAGGCGAAGACCCAGCAGCTGCACGGCGGGCGATTGACCAAAATATCCAAACTCACGAACAAGCAGCGCAGAAAGCACAGGGCGGCACGCCGGAGCATGCGAGCGAAATCCAAAAGGGCGCCCTTGATGAATTCGGGCAGGCGGGGCACACTGTAACAGATCGGACTTCGCCTGCTCATACAGACGCAAACGGCAATCCTCGCGACTGGAATGGCATCCCTACGACACCGGGCCAAGCGGAAGTCGTAAGTCAGCACGAAGCAGAAGAGGCAACTGCAACCCCGGAACAATTTGAGAACGCAGTTGTGGCTATCCAGCAAGCGTTTAAGAACACATTTGGGGACGCTGCGTTTCAGGAGGCGACTACAATACCCAATCCTCCACAGAACGAACAAACGAAGGAGTAACGAGCATGAACAAGATACTGAAGAGCACCGCTGCGTGCTCAGTGGCGTTGGCCCTCGCAACGTCAATCTTGGTGGGGCTGGCAGCGACCTATCTGCCGTACAGCCGTGTTAGGGACCGAATCATCGATGCACTCGCGACCCCTGGTGCGTTGTTGGTCGGCCTGATCTATCCTCAGGGTGTCCACACCGGAACCGGCGCGCGTTTTTGGGGTATTGCTGTGCTCACCTCTAATTTTTTGGCCTATGTTCTGTTCTGGTACGCCTGCTTAAGACTCTGGAGGTACTTCCTCACGCGTAGGCACGAGTACGATGCTACGAACCCAGCAGCACGACGCACCGTCAGGTGAGACTTGGAGCCTGAATTTTCTTACAAGTTCACCGGCAGAGACCGTTTGGGGGCAGTCGTCCCGCATTGTGTTTGGTTGATGAGCCAGGAGGTGCACCATGGCTCACACAACCGGCATTTGCAGTCCGCGCCAAGTTCCCCTCGCTCTAGACACGCTGCTCAAAGACCACTTGTATGCGTTGGACGTAAAGGGCTACTCCCCGTACACGGTTCGGAACCGTCTGGTTCACATTCGATTCTTCGTCCGCTGGTGCAAGCAGAGCGGCATAACCACCCTTCCCGAAATCACGCGAGCAGTGCTGGAACAGTACCAAGAGCATTTGTTTGAGTACCGCAAGAAAAATGGCGCACCACTCACGGTAGCGTCAAGGCACGCACGCCTGGTGCCTCTGCGCGTCTGGTTCCGGTGGATGGCACGAGCCGGGCATGTCGTGCGAAATCTCGCTGACGAAATTGAGCTGCAAGAGAGGCGGGGTCTACCGGTACGAATTCTGGTTCCGGGGACAACGCCTTCGTCAATCCACTGGGCTCAATAACAAGACCGCTGCGCTTCGCGCAGAGGCCATCCGCAAGGCGGAACTGGCAGAAGGGCGGGCGGGAATCGCAAGACCGAAGACCTGCCCGACTTTTGAGAGTTTCGTCACAAACGAGTTTCTTCCCTGGTCGGAGAAGCAGCATGAGGCACACCCGAAGACGTACCAGCGGTACAAAGTCAGTTCAAAACCGCTGATCGGGTTTTTCGGGAAAATGCCTCTTGATGCAATCTCTTCTGGGCAGGTGGAGAAATTCAAATTGGCTCGGGCCAGCGAAATATCACCCGCAGGAACCAACCGGGATTTGGCGGCACTGCGGTTCATGCTGAATTTCGCTATCCGGCAGGAGTACACCGGGCGCAATCCGGTTTCAGCGGTGAAGCTCCTGCCAGAAGGTCCGGGATGTATGAGGGTGGTTTCTCACGAGGAGCAGCAGAAATACTTGGCAGCGGCCAACCCGCTGCTTTGCGATGTCGCGATGCTGATTCTGGAAACGGGAATTCGACCGGATGAGGTTTACAACATCAGATCGGATGACGTGCACCTCGACCGGCATTATCTGTTCGTGCCACGCGGGAAGACAAGGTTTGCCCGCCGCAACGTGCCGCTGACGGATGCTGCTGCTAACGTCCTGAAGCGCAGATTGCAGAGTGCGAGAGGGCCATACCTGTTCCCGCATCACAACGATCCGACGAAGCCGCTCGGCTCGGTTCAGAAGCAGCACGACCTTGCATTAAAGATGTCGAGGATTCAACCCCGATTCCGCGTCTACGACTTGAGGCACACGTTCGGGTCTCGCCTGAGCATGGCTGGAGTGGACTTGCCAACGCTTAAAGAGTTGATGGGGCATTCACATATCTCAACAACGATGAGATATGTGCACCCCACCCCGGAACACAAGCGCGAGGCCGTGCGGAAACTGGAGCGGTTCAACGCTGAGCAAGTGGTCGCTCAGTGCGACGGTCCAGGGTCCCCACAAAAGTCCCCACAGGCCACCGTTGGGGCAGTTCGAGGCAAGGTTGAACGAGGTGCGCAAGTTGTTGATTTGGCGGAGAGGGAGGGATTCGAACCCTCGATACAGGTTTTGGCCCGTATAACGGTTTAGCAAACCGCCGCCTTCAGCCACTCGGCCACCTCTCCGGCGTGCGGACACCAA
>JGI12270J11330_10003396_pt1 | contig 11420 bp, 5 predicted proteins | sample PeaSoiMetSII2010_FD_11330 | JGI IMG/M metagenome (IMG submission 11330)
CGACCGAAAGCAAAGCGATTTCTTATGGAACCGCGCAAGCAGGCGCGCAAACGCTTGCTGCAAGCAGCTTAAGGGATTTCCGAGTGCCATTCCTGTCAGCAATGTATTTGCGGTCGGGCGATTCGATGGTCTCGATCGGCTCGTTCACCAGCACGCGTGCGTCGCTCTTACATTTCAACTTGGTGGCCGCCATCCGGGCGCTGATGGGGGCTGTCCAGTTGACACTGGAGCTGGGAACGGCCGTCGCAGCCTGGGGTTTGTCTCAATCGTTGCGCAGTGACCCTGCATCGAAATCCGCTGAAGCGGGTGAATCACGCCGGGGTTTATCCGGCAGGCTGGCCATCTATATCTCCCTGGCCTTCTTTGTGCTCAACGTCCGGCAGCCGGTCTGGACGGCCTATCTCGCGGTTTTGAATCAGTCGAATCTCCTTCGCCAGTTCGTCCTGAGCAACGATGTGAGGACTCCGCCCTCGCACCGCTCGGGTCTCCTCGCGTCCCCGGGGCCCAGGACCGACGGGGATTTCGAGATGTCGTTTTCCGCCGCTTTCCATCTTGCGGCCTCGAATCAGGTTTTGGAAGCCAAGAAAGCCTATCTGCGGATCATCACCATGGCGGAATCGATCGGTCATGGATCGGAGAACGGGGGGACCAGAAAGCATCCGCAGGTCCTGGCACTTAACAACCTCGCCTGGTTGCTTACTACATGTGAAAATGTTCATCTTCGGGAACCTGAGCAGGCCCTCTCCTATGCAAGAAAAGCCGTCGAGCTCGCGGCCGATGAGGGGACTTACTGGAACACCCTGGGAGTGGCCTATTATCGTGTCCAAAACTGGGACGAGGCGACCAAGGCCCTGGGTCGCTCCATGGAGCTGAGTGGCGACGGCGAAGGCGACAGTTATGACTGGTTCTTTCTGGCCATGATTCACGCCAGCAAGAATCAAAAGGAAGAGGGCCGGCAGTGGTATGACAGGGCCGTCGCCTGGTACCACAAAACTCGACAAGGCGATCGAGAGCTTTACCGGTTTCAGGTTGAAGCCGCGGAAGCCCTGGGTATTCCCAGGGCTTCCGCTCCGATGGTGACAACGCAGCCCAAGCCTGGTGGGGCCAGCGCGAATCCGCCCACCATCCACCGCAAGTTGGGACGGATATCGAATGTCGCCCCGGGCGATGGAACGACCCCGGAATGACGGGCCATTGGCGGATGAGTGCAGCCACCGGACCGATATGCATGGCACCGACTCATGGATTCCGTGCACCCTTTGCTTCCTGGGTTCGTGTTGACGGTTTGAGCCGATCCGAGCATACTCCCCAGGACCCGACCGAGTCGGTCCTGACGGTGACCCTCCCGGCGCGGACTCTCTGAATCTCACCTCAGGCCGCGGCTGGACGAGGACGGGTCTTGGCTGCTGGCGTTCCCAACCTCTTTCGCGGCCGCTCCGTTCGCCCGATCCCTCAGAGCAGGACACGGATGTCATGCGACAGGCTTTCTTGATCGCCCTCATGCTGCTTGTCCTGAGCGTCTTCGGCAAGACGCTCGGTGCCGCAACTGGCGCCTCCGAGATCCTCGACCAGGCAAGGACGCTGGTGGCCAACCGCGAGTATCAGAAGGCTGCGGCGATGCTGGAAGAAGGACTTCCGGGATCGCCGCTGGCCGACCGAGGCGACATGGTCGGCCTGCTGCGCCAGGCTTATCAGAACCTGATCAGCCAGGCCGAGGCCGCCGGCAAAGCTCGCGAGGCCGCGGAGTATCGAGACAATCTCGCCATCCTCGAACAGGTTCCTGCCAAGCCCTCCGTGAACCCGGCGAGACCGAACCCAGCCCATGCGCCCGACCCGTCACCTGCTTTGCCGGCCCCGGCTGCGACTGACCCGCGGCCGCAACCGGCGGATTCTCTCCGTATTCCCCGATCGTCCGCGAGCCCCGATCAACAACCGTTCAAGGAACCGAGCTCACTGCCTGAACCCGCCCCTTTACCAACCCTCGAGGAACCCGGTTCGGCCGGCATCGATTCTCATCCGGTCATCCCGCCACCGAACAAGGTCCCGGCTCGCGGCAATCCGGCTCTGCAGGCCGGGGCCGGGATCCGGGGGCCAGGCAATGCGACCACTCCTGCCGGAGCGGGAGAAGAGCTTCATTCCCGGCCCGAACACGACGGCGAGACGCCCGCCGGCTCGACCCAGCCCCTGAGCTCAAATTCAGAGCTGGCCCAGGCGGATCAATGGTTCACGGACAAGAAATACGCCGAGGCGGGCCAGGCTTACGCACGCCTCGCCGCGCAAAATCAGCTTCCGGTCCAGCGCAAGCAGGTCTGGGCATACTGTCGCTGGGTTGCCGTGGTCGCGCTCATCAATGCCCATCCCAAGTCGGACCGGGAGTGGGACGACATCGAACAGGAGATCCGCAGCATCCAGAAGTTGACTCCCGGGAACTGGTACGGCGAGTATCTGCAGAACCGGGTTGCGGAAGCACGGCGGGGACGTGGCTCCGCCCGCGCTGGCAGGCTCGTCGTCCGTGGTTCGGCTCCCGACGAGAACCCGCCGCCCAAGTTCCCGCGCCTCCTGGCCCGAGCCCGGCCGGCCCCGGTCTCGCCGCGGGAAGCAATCTCCGGCGGTGCAGGCGAACAACCCCTGAGCCTGGCCGGAGCGGCTGCTCCACAAGACTCGCACCTTGAGCCGGAACCAGCAGCTCCCGGCGGGGGAGCCCCAGCTCCAGTGGGCGACCAGGGAAGCCAGCCCGGCAGCCCCGCCGGCGCGGTTCCGGTGCAACAATCTGGCCAGGAGAGCGGTGTTGGCGCGGCGGAAAGCACTCCCGCAGCGCCCCTGCCCCTGGCATGGCACGTTCGCGAGACCGCGAACTTTCGAATTTATCATACCGATCCCGTCCAGGCCGAGCAGGCGGCCCAGGCCGCCGAGGCAGTTCGCACCCAACAAGCCAGGCGCTGGGGAAGCTCGGCTGCTCGCGCGCCCTGGTCGCCCCGGTGCGATATCTACCTCTATCCCACACCCAAAGACTTCGCCCAGTTGACCGGACAGCCCGAGACCTCTCCCGGCTTCTCGACGATGGGAGTCAACGGTAACAGAATCGTCGCGCGGCGCGTCAACCTGAGGGCCGATCACCCCCAGTTGCTCACCGCGATCCTGCCCCATGAGGTCACGCACGTGGTGCTTGCCGACCTGTTCACCCAGCAGCAGATCCCGCGCTGGGCCGACGAGGGAATGGCCGTGCTTGCCGAGCCGCCCGCTGAGCAGGCCAGCCGCGCCTCGGAGCTACCGAGCCCTGAGGGAAGGGCGCGTCTTCAAGCTCAGTGAGCTCATGGCCATCGACTATCCCAGTGCCGAGGCCTGGAACCTGTATTACGCCCAGAGCGTGTCGCTGACACAGTTCCTGGTGGCGCAGGGTAGTCCCGAACAGTTCGTCGGCTTCGTGCGCGGCGCCCAGCGTAAGGGTGTCGAGATCGCCCTCCGCGAGTCTTATCACATCGAGGGCTTTGCCGAGCTGGAGAACCGCTGGCAGACCTTCGCCCGCCGCCAGGCCGCCGAGATCGCGGCCTCCAACCGGGACGCCCCCTCCGCATCCAACAGGACGAGGCGGGAATGAGTGATCATGCCATGGAACAGTCGGCCGCGAGATCGCTCGCCCGCAACCACTCCTCAAGGGTCTGCCCGATCGCCGCGGGATTGAAGTTGACATGAACGTCGACGAGCATTTTTTCATCTGTACCGAGGTGAACCCACCAGCCCGGACCGCCCGGGTCGAACCCACGCTGAAGGGCGGCCACCCCCGAGAGCATCAGACGTAGACGCTCGGCCTGGCTATCGCCCGCGGCGGTGCTCACGATCACGGGCCGCCAGCGGCCCCGCTGGTCGCGGTAGATCGCCTCGGAACAGCCGCGAAGTACGGTCGAGTGATTTTCGTCGAGCGGCCAGGCGATGGTCCACTCGAGGTTGCGCTCGATCGGGCGTCGGGCTCGTGCCGCATCACGGAGTTCCTGGAACACAGGTGTCGCGAGCCAGGGTTCCAGCCATGTCACGGCCTCGGCAATCAGGGAGGAACTGGCCGCGGGCGCTTGTCGCGCGCCCACGCGGGCGCACGCCTCGGCCAGCGGCTCGCCGCGCAGCAGTCCCTTGTCGGCGATCATCGCCCGGATCAAGCGGTCCAGGCGCGCGGCTCGGGGAGACAGCCGGCGAGCGGGATCGAAATCGATCAGCCCCGGTCGGGGCGATGGCCGGAGAACCTGTTCGGGCTCGCCGATCTCCGTCTCCACGATGGCGCGCTCGATCGCCGATAGTCTCTGAGCGAGGGGCGGGCGGGCGTGCTTACCCTCCGCTGCAGGCGGCGTCGACGTCGTGACGTCTATTCGAGGAGCCGGCCATGTCTCCGGCAGGCCAGCCAGGCAGCGGCCGGTTTGCCAGTCGAAGCGATCCCAGAGAAGCTGCATCGCCGGCGACTCGGGCCTGGGGTCCGCCGGCAATCCCGAGGAGAGAATCAAGTGATCCCGGGCTCGCGTGGCCGCCACGTAGAAGAGCCGGATTGCTTCCCGGCGGTTCTCATCCTCCTCGATTGCCCGGAACGACAGCCAGCCCAGGCTGTGTTCCGACAGGGATTCTGCTTCGCCGCCTGGTCGCGTGGGTAGTGGGGCAACGGGGCGTACCACGAGCCCCAGGTCTGGATGAAAGCCCAGCCACTGGATTCGGGAATCGCTCTCGCGATTCAAATCGGGAATCACCACGATCGGGAATTCCAGCCCCTTGGCCTGATGAATCGACATCAGGCGAATGTTGGTGCTTTCTTCCTCGGTTGCGGCTGCGAGCTCCTCGCGAGGGGGTTCATCCAGGAAACCGCGGAGCCGGGCCACAAGGTCGGCAAGTGTGAAGCCACCTTGGCGATCGAACTCGCGCGCGATGAGCAGAAGCTTACGAGCATTCGCCAGCTTGCGCGCGCCGAGAAACTCGCAAACCAGCGACGCCTCGAAGCCCGACTCATCCAGAATCTGAGTGACGATCGCGGCCAGACCGACGCGATCCTTGATTTCGCGCCATCGGGCCAGCAGGGACCTGGCCCTTGCCGTTTGGTAGCGGTCGTGCGGAGAGAACTGAAGGATNTCTTCAGAACGCTCGAGGCCTGCGATCAGCCCTCCGGGGAAGGCGCGGGCAAGCCAGAACAAGCCGTTGTCACTGAGCGAGAAAAACGGACTCCGCAGGGCTCCAGCGAGTGCGACCTCGTCGCACGGGTCCTCCACGATCGATAGCAAGTTGATCACGTCGTGAATCTCTTGCTGCGCGTAGAAGGCNGAGCCCCCCAGCGTGTGATANTCGAACCCTNCGTCGGCCAGGGCGCGCTCATAGATCGCGACGTCGGTCATCGCCCGAAACAGAAAAGCGATGTCGCCAGCGTGTGCGAGTCTCGGCTCCCTGGTATTGCGATCAAGAATCGTCCAGCCGGCCTCGAGCTGCTGGCCGATCCAGCGCGCCAGCGTGCGGGCTTCGTTTTCGCGCCGGTCGTGGGCCGTCGTCTTCACGCCTTCGGCGAGCTGCGGCTCTGTGGGTTCGGGAGGAAGCGCCCAGACGAACGTGACGGCTGGTTGGCCGGTCAAGTCCTTGCGGACCGGAACCAGGCGGTGTTCCTCCTGGTCTGCCGGTTCCTCACCGGGCCGAGCCGCGGCGAAATGCTCGGCGAACAGAGCGTTGACGAAGTGGATTACTCCGGGGACGCTGCGAAAATTCTCGGTCAGGTTCTTGCGGCCCTCGTCGGGGAACTTATCGCGCCACTGGTCGAAGATTCCTGGTTCCGCGCCCCGAAACCGGTAGATCGACTGTCTCACGTCGCCCACGACAAACATCCGGCCACGCTGGAATTCCGCTCCAGCCAGCATTTCGAGGATCTCGGTCTGGACCCGATCGGTGTCCTGAAACTCGTCGACCAGCACGAACTCAATGGAATCGCTTTCCCCCGCAACCGAATCGGACGCAAGGATCTCAGGCCGTTCGCGGAGCAGTCCGTGGGTCTTGACCAGCAGATCGTCAAAATCCAGGCCGCTGCGCCCTTCCTTGATCGACTCGTAGACTCTCCGCACCTGCTCGGCCAGCCGTGCCAGGTGCAGGCTGGTCCGGGCCGACTCGCGGGTCGATTCGTCGTCCCAGCACAATTTCTCTTGAATCTGTTTTATCTTTTTTCGCAAGCCCTCGAACTCGTTTTTCACGTCATCTTTGATCTGGCCAGACGGCCAGACATCGCTTCCTCTCAAGTCGTTGATGCGCGCAAGCTCCCGGGTCTTTTCCAGCAGATCGTCGGAGCATCGTGCCGATTCCAGCTCCGGAAGCCGGCCCAGCATGTCCCGGAGGCGATCCTGCAACTTGGGGTGAGAAGCATCGATCCTGCTCAGCAACTGCCGGCAACGACTCGCCGCTGAAGACAGACCCAGGAGAGTGGCGAAACGTCCCCGCTGGTTCCAGACCGATTGCCAGCGGTCCACGACCTGCTCGACAGTCAGTTTGGTCCACTCATCCAGGTCGCCCGTGGTCCTCATGGCGACGAGCAGCCCCATGGCCTCTCGGATCTGGGCCAGTCCGTAGTTGCTGGCCAGGGCGATCAGATCCTCGTTTCTACCGGCAAGCAGGCGCCGAAGTGTGATGCGCACGGCCTCGTCACGGAGCGAGCCGGCGATTGCGGCATCGAATACGGTGAATTCAGGATCGATTCCAATCTCGATGGCGTGGGTTCGCAGCAGGTGCGCGCAGAACTCGTGAAACGTGCCGATCGGCGCTGCTTCCAGTGCCCGGAGCACCAGGCTCCAGCGCTCGACTTCATGCCCCGCGCGGAGTCGAGCGCGGCAAAGTCGTCGAATTCGCTGGCGGAGCTCGCGGGCCGCCTTTTCGGTAAAGGTCAAGGCGACAAGGGAACTGAGCGGACGACCCTGCTGGCCCTCGATCTCGCGCCGGTACCGTTCGGTCAAGACAAGAGTCTTCCCACAACCCGCGCCGGCCCTCAGGGCCACGCTGGTCTCTTCCACTTCAAGAGCTGCACGCTGTTCTCGAGTCAGCGGCGGGCCGGAGACCTGGGCATCATTCATGACGCAGGCCCCGGAGCAGCCGCCTCGGAATCATCCGATGAGTTTTTCTTCATCGAGTCGCCCCCTCCCTTGCCTCACTCACTTCGACCACGGCGTGATTGAATGCTCAATTGAAGATCGTCGTCTTCGCCACGCCGTTTACCGGCCAGACGAACCTGGCGAATTCGGCAGATCGACCGAAAATCGCAATAGCTCTCGCATCCCGCCTTCCGAGAATCCACGGCAAAGACGCCATCCCGAATGCGATCGACGACGCCCAGGACGTGAGCCTCGAGCTCATCCTTGACCTGTTGCCAGTCCGGGAACGTGAGCTCCTTGTACCCGTCCTTCTTCAGTCCCCAGTAGCCCACGCCGGCTGGCCCGGCGGCGTCATTGCCCAGGATAAGTTTCTCGACCGCCATCGCATAAAGAAGGAGCTGGAGCATCTCTCCCCTCTTCACTTCGGCAAGGGAGGGGACCGAGCCGGTCTTGTAATCGATCACGCGGAAGAACCGGCCTGACGGAGTCTCGAGCAGGTCGATCCGGTCGATTCTGCCCCGGAGCTTCACGACCCTGTCGCCGCTGCCAATCTCGAGCATTGGGTAGGGTGTATCATTGGAACCGAAACCCTCCTCGAAAAGATGGGGGACGGGTCTCGGTCCGCCCTGCTTTTCATAGTCTTCGCGCTGAGCCAGGTAGAAAGCCATGATCCGCTCGGTCCGGCGACGCTCCATCGTTCGCAATCCGGCCTCAAGGTCAGACGCCTCGGCCGGTTCTCGCCCCAAGACCTGGTCGATCGCGGCTGGAACCAGGTCCTCGATCTTTTCCGGGCTTCCTCTCTCCTTGATCAGGCCTTCGAACTCCTCCAGAATATCGTGGATCACGCTCCCCCGCTTGGTGAAATCTTCGTCCAGCTCGTCGCTCTCCTCCTGTGGCTTGAGCTTCAGGACAACCCTGCTGAAGAAGTGAAACGGGCAGGCGATGTAGGTTTCGATCTGGCTCGGGCTGTAACAGAACGTGGCGCCGAGATCCGACTTGACCAGAGCGATCGCGGTCGGATCGCTGAGTACTCCTTCAAACGCGCTGAAGGGCGTTCCCCGCAGCCGCCGCTGGAGTACGCGCAAGGCCGCGGCGGTTGCTTCCAGCACGTGACGATGCAGCGGATTTCGGGCCAGGCGGCTGAGCTCGCGATTGTCTCCCTGCTCGCTGGCCAGGGCGGCCGCACGAACCCTGGCGTCGGCAGGTGTCCCGGCCATTTCGGCAGGTTCGATCAGCGCCGGATGAAACCGAGAGTACGCCACGTGGCAAGCGCCCAGAGCTTCCGGAGTCAGCCGGCCCAGGAAGTGGTCGAGAAACCCCGCCCGCAGAAGCTCCTGACCCTTGCTGTCGGTCGTCGGATAGATCAAGGTCAGGCTGGACCCCGCGGAACCCAGGACGCGCAAAAAACGGCACATCTCTTGCCCATATACCGTGCGGCAAGAGAGATCTGGTGCCTTGCCTGCCCGCAGCGCCAGGAATGGCTCGATCGATCCTCGCTCAGGGAAGGATCCCTCCACCAGGCCGGCGAGAATGACGTGATCCGCCCTGGCCCCCGCCGCCCTGCCGACCGTCGTTACCCGGATCGAACCCCAGGCGGAAGTGGTTGGGTCGATGCGAATCTCGGCCACGATCGCATCCATTTCCTCCACGAAGTCAGACCAGGACATCGGCTCGAGTCCCCGTCCCAAACGGTCCAGGACATCGGCGTGATCGTCAAGGGAATCCCAGAGCGTATCGAGGGATGTCGCGCCGGCCGCGTCGAGCCCAAGACCCCGGGCGACCTGGCGAAGCTGAGCGACATGGCCTGGCCATGGTCGCGCTTGCTCCATTGGGATCAGCAAGTCGAACAGTCGTTCAACCAGATCGCGGGCCTGCCTGATCCGTTCAGGCGGGTTCCTTGGATCACGAGGTTGCTGCAAGGCCCGATCCAGCTCCTGAAGCAGTTGCGTGTGGCCCCGGAACGCGGAGGTCGCCTTGACGGCCGAGGCGGCGGAGGCAAGAGCCAGCCGATCACAATTCGGCCAGGCCGGGCGGACCTGCCCATTTCTGAGCAATCGCACTACCTGCTCTGTCTCCCACTCCTGGAGCGGGAGGCGCGCGGCCATTCGCAGCGCCGACACGGCGGGCTCGGCCTGAAGCGATCCGCGCTCATCGGCATGGGCGTTCAAACCCCAGGAACGCAAGACTTCGACGACGAGATCGGCCTGCTCACTCCATTTGCGAAACAGGATCAGAATCTCCTCGCCGGGCACCCCTTCTTGAAGAAGACCACGAACCTGGCGGGCCACCAGCCGGCCCATTCCCTCTCCTTGCGGCACCCCCTTGACGGCCAGGCCCTGGGGGGCCGACACCGTGGGCCCGCTTCCCGGAGAGTCGCGGAAAAGCAGATGTTCCATGGAACGCAGCCCGGCCGGCCGCTCGCCCGGGCAACTCAGCTCGGTCTCGACAAATCCCTGGTCGAGCAGTCGGGCGCGAACCGCGGCGGCCGCGAGATAAACCTCTCCGATCGCGGGGTCCGACTCGCATGTCAAGGCGACCTGGACCGGCCCGCCCCGCCGCAGGGCATACTCCAGCACACGAACCTGGGCGGGCGTGGATCCCTCATATTCGAGAAACGTCCACGACTCCGGAGGGTTCGACCGGGCTTTGGAGCCCGGACGATCAGCTCGGACCAGGTACTTCGACGCCCAGACCGAGATCCCCGCGTCATCCTCGGCGCCGAGCTGGGCCAGCAGCTCACGATAACGAACGTAGATCGTCCACTCCGCGGCTGCAATGGGATCAGAATCGCCAGGTCCGATTTCGCGCTCGCGCGGAGGACGCTCGGCGATCGTCCAGGCCCGGATCCGGTCCCGCAGCCTCCGGCGGTATCCCGGCCAGTCGATGACCGCATCGATCGAGCGGATCAGGCCCTGGTTGTGGACCTGTGTCACCGCTTCGCGAAAGACTGCCCGGGCCGCTGACTCCGAAAGCCATGACGGTCCCTGGCTGACCCGGCTGAAGATCTCACGCCAGAGATCGTCCCAGGAGTGGACCCGAGGCTCTTTGCCCCCGGCCCTGGTCCTGATCGCCAGCTCGCGGGCCACCTGGTCGCGCGCTAGCGGCGTGGGCACGATCCAGATCCCTCCCGGCTCGCCCCCCAGCTCCGCCAGCAGGCAGTCCCGCAGCGCGGCTCCCGGCGGGCCGGTCCAAAGCCTGTGGTGGGCGGGCATCGAGCGATCCTCCGTATTTCGACGAAACAACCAGGACCACGATCCCCAGGATGATCAAGTATACAGAAAAATACCATAGCCGCCCGGCCCGAACAACTCGTATCAGCCAGATAATGGCCATGTAGCCGACGATTCCGGCCACGATCGTCGCGACCACAATCCGGGCGATGCCGTCGGGCGTCAGCGCCAGCGCGCGGGGGCCAGCGAGCGTATCCTTCAGTTCGGACAGGGCTGCCCCGGAGATCGCGGGAACGGCGATCAGGAGGCTGAAACCGACGGCCCAGACAGGAGAGAACCCCAGTGCCAGGGCCGAGGCGATGGTCAGGGCGCTGCGGCTCACGCCGGGCAACGGGGCGAACATCTGGGCCAGGCCGATCAAGAGTGCGTCCAGGAAGGTTGTCTCGGCAGGCCCTTTCTTCCCTGCCGTTCCAAGCAGCTTCAGGCTCACCAGCAGCAAGACGGCGGCCGTGATCAGGAACCCGATGCCGGCCGCTTGACTGCTCTCGAAGGTCGCCTTGATCCAGCGGATGAAGAAGAGCTTAAGGGGAATCAGGGGCAGCGTGGCGACAATCGCCAGCAGCCCCACCCGCCAGACCGAAACGCGCTCGAAACCCTGGGGCACGTCCTTTGCTCCCAGCAGGAATCCCCGCGCGCCGGACAGGATCGAAGCACGGTAATGGAGGAGAATCGCCGCCAGTGTCCCCACGTGGAGCATGATTTCGATAAACAGGTTGTCCTCGCCGCTGTGCGGTCTGCCGGTCAGCCAGCCGAAGATCTGCTGGGTAACGAGCAGGTGGCCGTCGCTGGAGACCGGCAAGAACTCGGTGATGCCCTGCACCACGCCGAGGATCAGAGACTCAATCCATTCCATATCAATCCCTCGTGGCCTGGCTGCGCAGAGCGGGCATCGCGTTTACAAGATAAATGGCACCGCTGTAGATCGTCAAAGCGACCGCCAGCCAGGTCGAGATGTCCCGGACCCGGAGCAGCCATCCTGGCGGTGACGTCAGGGATAGCCCCAAAAGTGCGGCGGAGATCGAGAAGCACTGCACCGTGGTCTTGAGCTTGCCGGCCAGCCTGGCCCCGAACGCTTTCCCCTGCCCTTCGAGCAGGCTGCGCA
>JGI12270J11330_10003397_pt1 | contig 11420 bp, 8 predicted proteins | sample PeaSoiMetSII2010_FD_11330 | JGI IMG/M metagenome (IMG submission 11330)
CCCGTTCTGCCTTGTCCATGCCTCGCCTCGCCAACATTGACTATCATGTTGGACCACGCGACATCAAACAAGTTGCAAAGCATTTATGCAAGTCTCAATAGTAGTTATCAAGGAAACGCATCTTCCGTTCTTTGGCGCGAACATGATGGAGTGGTTTATCTGGAATTCCATAAAGCACACGCCCCTCAACAGCTCATTTGGAGAGTGCTTTGCGAACAGCGAAAGCGGTCGCTACCCTATTATGGAGAACTCGACAACATTGCCGCCGCGGAGGATCCGAATACGCCAACTCTTCCGATATGGGTCGGTGATGTATGGCACAACAACTTTGGCAAGAATGCGGCTGGCGAGCTCAAGATCAGGGACTATGCCGATGTTGATCTAGCCGACACGCTGGCCAATGCGCGCTTTACCGTAAGGCGTGGCAGAAATAGGCTGAGTGTCGACTCACCGTATGCGAGCGCCCGCCAGTCCTGGAGAATCGCGTCGTCGGCCACCGGTCGGCAAACAGGTAGCGGATCTCAAGCTCGCCCATGCCGTGGTCGGTGATCTCATAGTCGTCGCTCATCAGGACGCCAGCCAGCGCCTGCGTGGGTGCGAGGCCCAGCTCGCCGAGGCGGCCGAGTGGCAGCATGGGTATCGGTGGGGCGGAGGCCGAACGGACTCGCGCCGTACGCAAGGCAACCAGCCCCTTCAGGTCGTCGTCACTGAGCTTGGTCATGTGCCGAGGGTCTGCCCCCACCGAGTCTAGGTCAAGAGTAAGGCCGTGTCAGTCTTCTGTTGCCTCCGGCTGGCCTGGAAGGTCACCGTACAGGAGGGGCCAGCGGGTGTAGGCTGCCGAGGCGGCGCCTGGGGCGTCTGGTGCCCTCAGGTTGGCAGCTGAGGCGGGAAGGGGCCTACGGCCGACCCCCTCAGTAAGTTGCACTCAAGTTGCACTTGGGATCGAAATGCCGCTGGCGCAAGGCTTTGGCGCACGATGGATTCATCGGCACTCATGGCGATTGCGTGCGATTGCGTACGCCCGGCGTGCGGGTGATGCGACTTGAGTACCCGATACCAGTCGCGCAAGGCGGTTGCATAATCAGCGATATGTTCGAGGCAGTGGCTCGAAAACACAGCATCCTGGCTGCTATCTGGGAAAGGTAACCTGCGACCATCATATCCGGGATAGTCAAGATCAACGCCGATGGCTGATTTTGTTATGGGTACATTCTCTTCGTTGCCACCGCGGTATCCAATGTCCAATACCGCTGTTCCGGAGAGGAATTTTCCGTAGAAGCCGTCCTGTAAACGCCTTCTTACCGACTTAGCAGCCTCGGTCCCAACCCTTCCTGAAAGGATGTCCCAGTGCTGCTCCTCGAAGTTTCCCATCCGCCAGATTTTGGCCCAATATTACCTCTCTCGCAAATATTGCAGCTTTAGAACTTGCTCCATTTTTTCCCCATCAACCGCGTATCAGAATGCACCGCTGCTCATTGCTGTAGAGCGCCTTGATCTGAGCCTTAGTCATCTGGAGTGGGTAGACGATAGCCGCCTCCGCGATGTTCCCCGTTATTACGTCCTACGCAGTTCGGCTACTCAACCCGGCAGACCTGTCAAAGCACTCGCTCCTGATCGCTGGCCATTCGTATACAGCTTGTCGCGGCCGCGGGCGAGCTGACGGCGAAGGAGTCAACTTTGATAGAGATGCACCCCCAAGATTACCGAGGTATTCCATACTCAAAGTCACCCCCCGGAAGTCGTATCGTGCTGAGCAGGTTAGTATGTGTCCGGTCTACAAGTGTGACGCATAAGATAACTGTCGAAACTGACACATTGACCCCTTCTGCGATATACCGCCCGAGCGGTTTTCTTAGCTTCTTAATTTCATGCTCGTACGCTTGCTGAATTGAGAAGAGATCGGATGCCAGTGCCATCTTTCACATCACCCAGTTGCGCTCTTGTCGCATTGCGGAGAAGGTCATGTCGGCGGCAATTCCTATTCCAGATGTGATTCTGAAACGGTGATTGAGGTTCATGCCTACGGCTCTCATATCTTCCACACCGCCAATGACGAGCTTTGGAACTACGTGAGGCAATTTTCGGCGTTCAACAATTACCGCCACCGTGTCTTTACCAAGCACAGAAATGACATTTCACGATGCCCATAAACTTGATGACGATTAATCGCTTTTATTCAAACACTTTAGTCCTATTGGCACCGCGAGCGACAAAGCAACTTACAAGCTGTACAGCGCACTTGCTGCCGCGAAAGAACGAGTTCTCTTTGGCGGCAGACTAGGAACGTATCGATACCTTGATATGCATCAGGCAATTCGTGCGACGATGAAAGCGGTCGAAAAATAGACTTGTGCCCAAGATTGCTCGGTTCAGAGGAAGCGAGTCCAACAGTTAGTTCTGCATACTCGAAGGCGCGAGGCTTTCGGGCACTTGCTCAAGGGTTTCGAGCGCCGCGACAAGCCAGTCAATATCGATGTGGAAGTATGTCTGATTATATTCCTTGCCCTGGTATTCATTTAAAACGGGACTAATTAGCGCTCCATAATCTGAGCCCATAACAGATGCCAAATTTTGGAACCAGCCGTATTGGACTGCACCGTAGAAGGGATGGGAAAGCTCGATAATTCTTGGATAAAAACCTGAGTAAATCATGTTGGTCAACGCCGCGCCGTGTGAGCCGACAATTACTCGAGCATTAGAAAATGCGCGACGTTGTTCATCATACGTCATTTTTCCAGCTTCAATCACCGCAAATCCAAGGCGAATTAATGCGACTTGCAACGCTTCTTCATTGTCTATGCCTCGACGACCCGCGTGAGACCGATTGCAATATATGAGCCTCGGCGCTGACGAATCGCATGGTAGGCGTAGCACTTTGAACAACTGTCTGAAGGCCGCAGGCCATAGCGGCCCACTATCGAGACTGAAAGTTGAGCTTACCAGGAGATTCTTCAACAACAACGGGTGCTTTATAGCCACAGGATTGATAATTTCGACGCGACATTTTTGCTGAATCACATTCAGCGCAACGTTCTTCATCCCGGAGCCCATGTGATCTAACCCATGGGGACAAAACACCCTTAGCCAGGAGGTTCCCGTAGTCCTCAATATTTCCATTAAATGCAAATTGAGCCAAAGAATGAATGTAATGTTGTGGACGTGCCAATGCCCATAGTTGTTCACACTAGAAAGGATAACGTTAAGGCATTCGGAGGACTCAAGTTCCTCGATAGAGTCCTCCCGATACTCAACAAGCACGTTGTCAGCGCCGGGCAGTTTCTCGATCTTCTGAAATTCACTTGAATATGATATTCCGTCACGACTTGAATGACCTACAGTTTCAGCAATGCAATAATTGAGGTCATCAATTGAAGCAAAAGCCACACCAGAGGCTAGCAACGTACATTCCGAGAGGAAGGTGATCAACAAATCACTTGATATGTATTCGTCCTGCGCGAAGAACTGCCGATATATGGGCGGAAAATCTACCGCCGTCTTCTGCTGGAAACGCTTTATGCTGTTAATCGCAATTCGACACGAAGGATCGGACTTCAACGATGTCACTGTCACCGATCTATCACCAATAGCTGTGAACCAACTCGCTATATCAGTGAAAATCGTGCTGATAGATGATGCCGTTACGCAACGTGCATCGGGTTTTTTGCTCATGCGCCGCTTCCAGGGTGGGTGGCATTGCTGCTATAAATAAAACTGCTGAGAAATCTTACTGCAGATCGCTATCTGTGGACACTGCGGTTTCCCCACAGGCAACAGTTCTTCCTTGAATAGAAAAATCCGAATCCATCTGCACGGCGGCCAGCCGATGTCCGCTAGGAGCATAAACAGGTGTATCTGTCGAACTGAGACGGTCTTCCCCAGGATGCATTATGCGGTCCGCTTTTTTGTGTTCATTTCCCATCAAGCCCGCTCAACTACAGAGCGCCAGTCGTCGTTTCGGACAAACTCCGATCACGTCAGGCCCAAATTGGCTTGGTTCCTCCGCGAACACCTGTGCGTGATGTCATTGCTGTGTCCGCCGCGGTGCAGTAGCAGCGCGCCTCGATCTACGGGGTCCGGAAGTTCACGCCGCGCCGCCGAGACACAGCCGGTGCTGCGCTACGCTCACGGCGGTGTCCGACGTCATGAACGCGTGTTTCAAGGCCTGGCGGCGGTCCAACGCCGTATCGAAGCGTGTAAATTGCACGGAGTCGGACTCGGCAATTAGCTAAGCTGGTCGACTTCCGTAGTCTAGTTAGATCCATAAAGAGCATCCGTGGCGCGGCAGAGAAAATTGATAAAGACATTGGATGCGCGCGCCACCACCAGACCGAATGGCGCGCAGTACTGATCCATGTCGCTCTCTTAAGCGCACAATCTGTCACCCAACTGTAGCGGCGCCCGTGCAATAGCCGCGCTCCGATCTAGGTAAATTTGACCATTTCATCAGATGCCCCGTCTTGGAAGTAGTCCGAGCCGAATCCGTATTTAAACGCGTGCATGGACTCCGCACAGTTCTCCTTAAACGTATTCCACATTGCTGCGTCCCAGTCGATCTCCGCTGGATCAACGACGCAAGAGAGAGAGGCTCCTGTCCGTTGCGGCCGTTCTGAACTGAAGAACTGACCGACGCTGTCAATTTCGGATTCATCGAGTCCCAGGAACCGCCCAAGTTGTGCGCCAGCAGCTCGCGGTTGCTGCGCCAGGTGCAGCAGATCGACCTCGATTGCGCAGCCGCGTAGTTGCTCCCGTACGAGACGCCAAGCTGTCATTGCCGAGGCCCAATCCTTGCAGTGCAACGCGAAGTCAACGCCGGGAAACTTTGTCTGTCGCGACTTAACGTTTTCAATGCCTCTTCTCTTCATGAATATAAACCTGGCCCTCGGCCAGATTTTGCGAAATCTCGGGGCGAGATAGACCGCGTCGGAATTCGGCGTTTTCTCAACCCAATATTCCTGCCGGTAACAATCCGCTGCCAGGTCGCGGAAAAGGTGGTCAATGGCGTCGTCGAAGTATTGCCGAGGAACCCTAGCCACCATGGTGCGACGACCAAGTTCATCCGCCTTCCTGCGGTAGAATTTTTCTAAGCAGACAGAGAAATGTGCCAACAGGTCTAGCGCGTGACCTTCTTCCTCGCCCTCAAATCGAGGTAATCGAAGTAACGCCTGCGTCACGGCACTTGTCCCTGATCGCGCGGCCCCAAGGATAAAAACAGGAAACTTTCTATCATCAGAGGTGCTTCCTGCAAACGCGAGCGTCGGTCGGTCGGTCTCCGGCTCGGCAGCAGGTCGTGAAACCGGGCTTAGCTCACTTCTCGCCCCCACGGGCCCGACTGCAATGGCACTAATCCGCGACAAGTCCGTCTCAGACAACGGTCTCTCGAGGTTCAGGATAAAGGCGTGGTTTCCCCGCCCGACACCCGCCCGCTCCAGGTCATCGCGATATAAATTCGCCGTCGTTATGCCTAAGCGGCTTCCATTGCAAAATATTTCAATCTCAAGAAATGCGTCTGGGGATTCCGCTTCATAGGCCCAACCTCTCACTTGGAACTGATCAACGGATTCGATAAATCCCTTAATCATGCGGTTCAGGCTCGGCCTCTTGGCACCGTAAAATCTTCCACGTGAAAATAGACTTCTCTGTACATTGCCGTCGAATCTGTTTAGGGGTCAGGCATCCCGTCATCAATTCAATTTGAAGCATGCATCCTTAGACTTCGCAGCACTATATCGTTTGGGGCCCTACTCCCTGTTTCGCACATTCGCATGTGCAAGGGGCACCTACCGGTTGTGCAAAGTCAGGTTGCCCAACGCGACGTCCCATTCAGTCACATCGAGATGTCTTGATCCGGGCAGGCACATTACTCGACTAGTGCTGGTCGCTGTGCACTAGACCAGCGGCGGGAATGCACTCCCGTCGCCTGAGCTGGAAACCTCTGTTCACGCTCAGGATATCTCTAGATCCAAATCCGAGCACCAGACTCATGTGTAAGTTCACCACTGGGTGCTTTCTGGTGAAAGCGCAGCAGAGACAACCGTGAAGGCAGCGCGAGGACCCTAACGGCGCTGCCGGCCGCGGCGCGGATGCGGCACAGTGCGCCGGGACTGATCAGAATCGCGCTACCCCATGGTACCTGGTGACGATCGACGGGTAAGTCCGGGGAAAGTGTCGCGCTGGCAGTGCGCAGCGCCGCCGCGTGGCTCCAGCGTGACAGACCGTCTGGCAGAAACTCCGGGAAACGATGGCCTCCTCGTACGATCTCCACCGCAATCGGCTTTTCGGTGGCTGGGAATATAACGCCCAGGCATTCGGCTGGAGACGGCAGTTCCTCGATCGTGCTCATTTGGACGAATTCGTCCTCGTCAGAATCCACGACGTCCGCACGCACGGCGACCGGATTGTCATCGAAGACCGCACGCATTAGTTTAAGGACATCTTCATCAAACACCGTGTCCGCAACCGTTGACGTCAATTCGCCATTCATCGGCTTCCCGACACGGGGCGCTGTTCCCTTCATATGACGGATCAAAACCACGACACCGTCCTGGATGAAGCGAGCGACGCAATTGGCCTCGGTTGGCGCCACCACTCCGATGTCCGTGCGGCCTTTGAGCAATGCGGATGCGTCGGTGCGATCGGTCCATAGGCCGCCATAGACGCTCGCTGATCGACCAGCGCGCGGATAGCGCTGATACAGCGCACGGAAGTAGTCACGAAACCCAGCGCCCGCCCAGCGACGCAGTTCCAGATCGGTGCCCCCGAGCACCACCTGGACAAAGGGCAGGTACAACGAATCGACCTCGTTATTGAATCGGATCTCGAATCCGCACTTACCATCACCGAGCCTGGCCGCCGCAAGATCGGGCCGCAGCAGATTGGCTACGGCCTTACCCACGACCTCGTTGTTGATCACGGCCTCTACCGAAAGCGGCTCCTTTTGACCATCCGAGTAGATCCAACCGGTCACGCGCTTATTGGTAATGGTGTCTACCGAGCCGCGAATCATATCGACCTTCCTCAGACTGTTTGGGCTACTCGCTCGGACCATTGTAGGGCAAAGCTTATTTCCGGACGGTTTCGTCACGCAAGACCAGGAACAGCATAGGCTGTGCCAACTCGTTCGGCGCTTCGTACCTGGGCAGGCGGGAGAGCTCTCCACAAGCAGCGCCGCCTAGGGAGGGCTGCACGCTCGACCAACGCGTGGTCGCTGCAGAGGATCATAGCGCGTGTTGGCGAGCTCGGAGGACCGGATTGCCCCACTTGCACCAAATCGCGGCGCAAAGTGACCTGTACCTGTGCGACGTAGATGACCTAACGGCCTTACCTTCAGCAGAGGTGGCGTCGCCAGACGGCGGCGCCATGGCCTTGGGTGTTCCACATTCCGCACCTATCACAGCGTGCCCGCAAACTCCTTCGAGGCGGGCGCCGACTGCAGCAGCGAAGCATAGAGCTGCGCATAACGGTCGGTGATTTCAGCGACCGTCGCCGGCGACTGGATGGTGCCGGCAATGTCCGCCAACTGTTTTGGTGTCGCAGCTAATTCCAGCAGCAGAGAAGCCAGTGCAACGGAATTGCCCACGGGGAAATGAAACCCATCGAGGCAGTCGCGCACCTTCTCCGCCATACCGCCGATGTCGGAACAGACAATCGGTCGCCCATTGCGCAGCGCTTCCTGAATCACGACCGGGGAGTTTTCCCACCAGATGCTCGGAACCACGATGAGGTCGACGGACTGCATGAGCCGATCCACCCGGTGTTGGTCGTAGGCGCCATAGAACTTGACGTTACGGCCTGCCTTCGCCAGGCGCGCCAGGAAATCGGCCTGAAAATCGGGTGGCTGCCCGCTGTAGTCGCCGTAGATTTCAAACACGACGTTGTGCGCTTCTCGGTCTTCCAGGATCTCGGCCGCCTCGAGCAGTATGTTGATTCCCTTCAGGTACGAGATTTGCCCGAAGAATCCGACACGCAGCAGATCGTGGCCGTTGCCCGCCTCCGCGGCAGCCCGCTCGTGCAGGGACGGTGCCGTGACGTTCTCAATGACCGAAATGCGCTCCTTAGGGACTCCCCATGCCGCGTAGCGCTCCGCCAGAAACGCGCTGGGCGCGATGAAGCGGTCGACCAGCTCAAAGAACCGCTGAATATAGAGCTTCCTGAGAAAGAAATCCGACGGCGTGATGTCCTTGAAGCATCGCGTGCAACGCGTTGGATTGGCCTCGTAGCAGAGCGTGCTGTTTTGCCTGGTCACCATCTGTCCATAGTGATGACACAGCGCCAGATACTCGTGCAATGTCAGAATGATCCGGCAATCTGGCAGCGTCTCGCGTACGTGCAGAAACGCTTCGACGCCAAAGTTGAGGTAATGATGAAAATGCAGAATCCGCGGCTGCAGCGTTTGCAGCAGGGCGCGGAATTCGCGCGGGAACTTGGGGTCGGCGTTGGAAAACCTGAACCAGTCGAAGGCGGCGCCGGCATAAAGGTATTCTCGTTCTGAAAACGGCTGACAGATCGTCGCCCCCAATTTCTGATTCATCTCATCGCGCACGCAGCCCAGAAACCACGGCTCATAGTCCGGGCGCACGCGCAATGCGCTGAACAGCTCGAAGGCCGCGATCTCGGCGCCGCCCTTGGAAAGCTGCGGGTGGCTATGGGCGGCGATCAGAACCTTCAGCGCTGTGTTGGGCGCAGCTTCAGCCACGGGCTGTTCCCTCTACGCCGATTCGGAAAGCAGAACAGGGCGCGGTGTCGAGACATCGAACCAACGCCGCTGATGCACCCAGGCGTTGTAGAGCGTCAGATTCATACGCCAGCTCTGACCGGGCGCCGCCTGCGATTTTCGCTCCAGGTGATAGAGCTGAACGTCATGATCGACGGCGCAGGATAAGCCGCGCTCCTTCGCCCTCAGGCACAGATCGGAATCCTCGAAATCCCCGACGATGAATGCCTCGTCGAATCCATTGAGCGCCAAAGCCAATGCGCGCGACATCATCATGCACGCGCCGGTAATCGCATCACAGCGTTGCAGCCCTCGTGTATCGGACGGACGGCGTCCCTTGTTGAGGTGCTCGATAAAGGTCCAGTTGCCAAATTGCGGAATGGGGCGATAGAAGCACCCCTCGTGCTGAATCGAACCGTCCTCGAACAGCAGCTGTGCACCGACGATGCCGATCTCCGGATTCTGGTCGAGCCTGTCTACCAAGCGTTCTACCCAATCTTCGGTGATCGGAAATATGTCTGAATTCAGGAAGCAGATATATTGCCCGCGCGCGGCTCGCAGCCCCACGTTGTTGGCCGGCCCGAATCCGCGATTCGTCGGCAACAGCAGCAACCGGAAGGGGATTCGGAAGCGCTCAAACACGGACTCCGCCAACAATTCGAGCTCGCGCCGCTTGGTGGGATCATCGAGCACGTAAATGATATCGAGCTCTTTGAAACCGCCGTGGCGAGAAAAAAAGGCCATCTGATACTCGACGAAGTCGACCCGACCATAGAGCGGGATAACCAGAGTACATGTCGGGCGGCCGGGGGCTTGGCCGAACGCAATCTCTGCCGCCGCAGCCGGCTCTTGCAGCCGGGCCACGTTGATCGAGGCGATCGCGGGCCCGAGCACCTTGTCGAAGGCCGGATCGATATCGCCGTAGCGCACTTCGATGCCTTCCAGGATGCGCCGGATGGCATCGATCCCCGAGCGCTTTGAGATTTTGAAGTTCTTGAAGCCGACTTCGCCGTTTTGGAGCTCCACGTCGATGTAAGTCACATCGCCACTGGATATAGCCCCGGATACATAGGCAATGAATCCGCAGTGGACCTCCGAGAATCCAAATTTCGGACCCACCGCGGCGATGACATCGGGTCGGTCGATGCGGATCGAATCCGACAGCACCAGCTCGCCGGACAGCGGTCCGGATCGCACGCGTATGCTGCGAATGGTCTCCGGCGACGAGAGATGCCAGCCCTTGAGCAATACACCCGATGGCGGACAGGCAATCGCCTCGTCAATTTCCAGCAACACCGCCTCACTCAGGGCGGACAGCGTGTCCTGACCGGTGAATCCACGGCGCGAGGTGATCGACAGCAGATGCAGTCGATTCCGGTTCGCGAAGGCCAGGTCGACCAGATTCGGCCGCACGCGGTCGACCAACTCCTGATCGATCAGCCGCACAGTGCTATGGCCCGATTGTGCCTGGTACTGGACGCCATCCAGAGAGAAGGTGATGTGCTGCAGATTGCCCAGCACGCGACTGCTGCTCGGCAAGTATGCAATCACGCCGATCGATTTTTGATCCAGATCACCGCGCTGATAGAACGCCAGGGTCGCCCTGCCCTTGTTTTCGCTTTGTTCATACTTGGCGATGAACTCAACCGGCTCAGACTGATCAGTTCGGTACGGCCGTGCCACCCATCCGGTGAATAGCCACCCGCCAGCAGCACTCGAATAACCGAAGATGTCGACGTAGCCCGGAAAGGGCGCCACAGTGACGTTTGATCCGCCGTTGGCGGCGAACTTTTCCCTTGCACCGTTGACTGTTGAAGTTGCGGCCGCCGCGCCTTTGGATAGATCCTTTAAAGGCTTCATGATTGCGGCCGGGTCCTGCGCTTCTTTGCCCGACGCATCAGCCGGCTCCGGGTCCGCACTTCGGGCTCTGCGCGCTGCCCGGACGATCCTGCTTTGCAGACCGTTCGGCTCGGCGCCGGGCTTTGGCGTCAGACCGCGATTGACGCCAACGGTGAGGTAGTGCACGAGCGCATTGGCCGGGGTTTCCCCCAATGCCTCGCATTGGCTCAAGTAATGCGGTGTGTCGAAGCTCTCGCTCGGGTTGCGTCGCTCGTGGCAGCCCCGTTCGAGATAATGCATCAACGGATCGATGTTGAGTGCGGCGATATCGGGATTGGCTCTGGCATAGTACTCAGCGTCGAACAGGCCCGAGTTCGCCAGCAGTTCGTACTCTCCGAATACCATTGCCACCCCGGCGCTATCCCTGCGGAACGTTGTTCAATCAATCAGTGGGCGATCTGTAATCGCGCCTGCAAGAATACTGCAGTCCACGGCGCGTCCGAAATTCGCATCGACGATACCCGCGAATCATTCGTCTTCGGCCGCAAAGATCCATTCATTGCGTGGTCATACAGTACGTTTACACTCCGATCCAAATGCTGATTACCATTGAACATAACGTTGCCCCACGAAGATACTGTGCAGCGCTCGCAGGGGCCAATAAGGTGCATGTAAAAAGTGCTGATTCAATGTCGCAATACGGCGACATAAAAATGCTGTGAATTCGGTTTTCTTTTGGCGAATTATATTGTGTTGTACGTCCCAATATTGCTAGAGTCTTTGCAGCGCTGTCCATAGCAACCGCGTTAGCTCCGTCGGCGACCACTCGGTCTTAAGACACGGCTGCAGCAGTCTGGGTTTAGATATTAGG
>JGI12270J11330_10003400_pt1 | contig 11412 bp, 8 predicted proteins | sample PeaSoiMetSII2010_FD_11330 | JGI IMG/M metagenome (IMG submission 11330)
CCTGCTCAGGCATTCCGAGCGGGCACCGGACGGGATCACAGCAACAGCCGAGTCGGGGCAGACCGCGGCGCCGGACCAGGCCGGGTCACCGGGCCAGGCCGGGACGCCTGGCCAGGCCAGGACGCCGAGCCTGACCGGGACGCCGGGCCAGGCACTGGCCATGGCCTCGGGTACGGCCGAGGCGATGGCCCGCGGCGGGATCTACGACCAGCTGGGTGGCGGATTCGCGCGCTACAGCGTCGACCGGGACTGGGTGGTACCGCACTTCGAGAAGATGCTCTATGACAACGCGCAGCTGGCCCGGGTCTATACGCACTGGTGGCGGCGCTCCAGTGCGGACCTGGCCCGGCGGATCGCCTGCGAGACCTGCGACTGGATGATCGCCGATCTGGCGACCAGCGAAGGAGGATTCGCCAGCGCACTTGACGCCGACAGCGACGGCGAGGAGGGCGCGTTCTATGTGTGGACGCCGTCGCAGCTCGCTGACCTGCTCGGCGCCGAAGACGGGAACTACGCGGCGAAAATATTCGCGGTGTCGGCTGCCGGCACCTTCGAGCATGGTCGCTCGGTGCTGCAACTGCCCGCCGATCCGGCCGACCAGCAGCGGCATCAGCGGGTCAGAGCCGAGCTACTGGCCCTCCGCGCCACCAGGATCCGGCCGGCCAGAGACGACAAGGTGGTCGCGGCGTGGAACGGTCTGGCAATAGCTGCGCTGGCCGAGGCGGGGCTGCTCTTTGACCGGCCGGATTTTGTCCAGGCTGCGCAGCGAGCGGCCGAACTGCTAGCCGGGGTGCACCTGTCAGGCAGCCGGCTGGTCAGGACCTCCAGGGACGGTGTGGCCGGCCAGAGTCCGGGAGTGCTTGAGGACTACGCCTGTGTCGCGGCTGGGTTCCTGGCTCTGTCCGGAGTGACCGGTCAGGCCCAGTGGGTGGCGCTGGCCGGACGGCTGCTCGACACCGCGATCGACCGCTTCAGCGCACCGGGCGGTGGTTTCTTCGACACCGCCGACGACGGCGAGCAACTGATCTACCGGCCGGCCGACCCGGCCGACGGGCCAACCCCGTCAGGAACCTTCGCGGTGGCTGGCGCGCTGCTGAGCTATTCGGCGCTGACTGGCTCGGAGCGGCATCGGCGGGCCGCTGCCAGCGCTTTGGGGATGCTCCCGGACATCGCGGGCCGGTATCCGCAGGCGGCCGGCTGGGGGCTGGCGGTCGCCGAGGCGTTCCTGGCCGGCCCGGTCGAGATCGCGATCATCGGTCCGGCGGATGATCATCGGACCCGTGCGCTGCATCAGGCGGCCGCGTCCGGTGCACCGCCAGGAGCGGTCTTGGCGCTCGGGGATGGCGGTGACCGGGAGCCTGGCGTTCCGCTGCTGGCCGGCCGAGGACTTGTCAATGGCCAGCCGGCCGCCTATGTCTGTCGCGGCTTTTCCTGCCGGCTACCGGTCACTACTCCGGAGCAACTGCGAGCTTTGCTGGGATCCTGACCGGCTGGGACTGGACCGGGCACTTTGGCCTGCCGTTCGGCCGACTGACACGATCTGATCATCAGGCTGTCATCCGCAGGCTGCTCGTGAATGCATAATTAGATCCGTTCCGGGAATGCCGCCGGTAGCAGAGTCTGGCTGCTGCATCGGCTTCCCCGCAGGGCTCAGATCGGGCATAATACCTAAAAGCGTGGTCGGAATTGTCGCCAAGCGGAAGGGACCTAGGTTGCGCTCCTTGGCGCGTCGCCTGCTCCCCGTGATCGCGTTTTTCCTCGTCCTCGGCCTGGTTCTGGCGGGGGTGGTCAGGCAGCCCCAATCACAGCTCGCCGCGCAACACCGGGGTCCTGGCGTCAGCGCTGTCGGGTCAGCCGGTGCCGCCGGGAAGGCCTCAACCCGGACGACAGCCGGAGTCAGCCAGCTAGTCGGCGCTATTCCCGGCGTCCCGGCCGGGCCGGCCGATCCGTGGCAGCCAACGACTGCCTGGTCGGCCACCACCGCGATCGCGGCCAAGCCGCTGCCCACCTCATCGGGCGGCTCAGCGGTCCCGCCGCTGCGACGGCTGCTGCAAGCCGATCTGCTCGTGGTAGCTCCAGGGCCGCTGGCCGCAAGGCTGGCCGCCAGCATTCGCCGCCTTGGCGGCGTGGTCGCCGTCTTGGCTGTGGACGCGGGCCGGATTCAGGTGAACGGCGTCTTCGTAAACGTCCTGGGCGTGGATCCATCTGCGTTCCGCCCTTCGCCGCACGGCCGACGGCGCGATCGGCCGCGCTGTGGCAGAACGTGGCCGCGGGCGGAATGGCCATTTCCTACACCATGGGCCGGCAGGACAAGCTTTCGCTGACCAAACCGGCGAAGGTGACCGGAGCCCGAACCATGATGCTGCCGGTGGCCGGGTTCGGCACCGTGGGCATCGGCGGTGTGGACGCCGTGGTCTCCGAAGCCGTGGCCCGGTCACTCGGACTGCCGGCCGGGAACGCGATCGTGATCAGCGCACCGCATGCCAACCTGGCCACGCTCATGGTCAAGATCAAGACGCTGATCCCGGCGCACGCGGCGGTGGCGGCGCTGGTGACGCAGACGATCGCGGGCAGCACCGAGGTGGTGACCGGCGCGGCAGGCGGCGTCGGGCTGACCGCCAGCCAGGGTCCCGGGCTGAATGGCACAGAGCTGGTGACGTTCCTGGCCGCGGCCAGGAGCCGGATCGGCATGCCGTACGTCTGGGGTGGCAACGGTCCGACCGAATTCGACTGCTCCGGGCTGGTGCAGTGGTCGATGGCGCAGGCCGGAATAGTGATGCCCCGGGTGGCTGCCGATCAGGCGCGAACCGGCCCGCTGGTGCCGCTCAGCGAGCTGCAGCCGGGCGATCTGCTCTTCTATCACACCGACCCGACGGCGCCGAGCTACATTTCGCACGTGGCGATCTACATCGGCGGTGGTCTGATGTTGCAGGCCCCAGAACCTGGGATGGACGTCCAGGTCGTGGCCGCTGACTTCGGTGCCGGGTTCGCCGGAGCGGTCCGGGTCTACCCGCGGGTGGCCGCCGCGGTTGCCGGGAGCCCAGCCGGCTAGCTGAGTCCACGGGCGCCAGATCAGCCGACGCGCCGATCATGATCGTTGGGTGCTAACCGCTGATCAGCCGACGCGCCGATCATGATCGTCGGGTGCTAACCGCTAGCGCGCACGGCTTCTTGCACATCGCCGGAGGCTGTGTAATCATAATTACATGAGTACAGAAAAAGAAGAGCAGGTCTCGACGGCCGAGAAGCTTCGCGGTTGGTTCACTGGCCGGATACCCGGCGACTGGGTGGACGGCACGCTCGACATCCGGATCGACCGCGAGGAGATCACCGTCATCGTGCCGATCCCGACACCGCAGACAGCCGAAGGTGCGACCGAGGCCGAGCGCGCCGCTGCGGCGGAAGGCCGTAGCCGCCGGTTCCGTGAAGAGACCAGGCAGCAGCGGATCGAGATCGCCCGCGAGGCCGAGCACGCGTTCGGCCGTAAGGTCTCCTGGGGCGTGCTTTGCGCTGGCAGCAAGGTGATGTTCACCACATTCTCGGTTCCGGTCATGACCAGGCTCAGGCAGGCCGAGCGGATGGTGCTGGACACCCTGGTGGACGCGGGCGTCGCCCGGAGCCGCAGTGACGCGCTTGCCTGGTGCGTGCGGCTCGTTGGCGAGCATGAGGACTCCTGGCTGACTGATCTGCGGGAGGCACTGCGCAGAGTCGAGCAGGTCAGGACGTCTCGTCCGCAGGCCTGAGGCTGGCAAGCCCCGCCGTCGGCGGCGGGGCAGCTCTGCCCGCCTGACCCGAGCGCGCTTGCGGCACGAGCACATCCGAGCAGGTCAGGACGCTGGCCCTGACCTAGCTCGCGCTGCCATTCCAGGCGTGGTCGTGGCTGGTCTTCAGGTCGCAGATCGGGGCCAGCCGCGCCGCTGAAGCCCACCCTGCGGCACCGGAATATTTGATCATGCCCTGGCCGGGGTACACTCCCGAGATCCCGTCAGTCCGGGCGTGTTTTGCGCTGCCCGACCTGGCGAACCCGCAGCTGAGCGTTCAGCGCAAGCGCCCTTGAGGAGGAGCAGCCGTGGTGTATGAGGTGAGGGCCGCGTCGGTGGAATGGAATCCGACCGCGGAGCGGCTCCGCGAGCTGACCGAGAAGATGCCCAACCGCCAGGTCACCGAATTCGGCAACGTCGTGGTCAAGGCACGAGTCGACTCGCGAAGCGCCCGCTCGACCTACGTCGTCGATGACTCCACCAACGCCACCAAGCAGACAATCACCCGCGAGGAGTATGACCGAGTCGCGGCCGGGCAGGACGCGTACATCTCCGGCCAGCATATGGTCGTCGTAGACGGATACATCGGCTCGGATCCCTCGTTCCGAACGAAGGCGCGGTTGATCATGGAGGCGGCAAACGCCAATGTCGCCGGCATGCAGCAACAGCTCTACTACCCAGTCGGTCCCAACTATGACCCGGCGACGTGGCAGCCCGACACGACCGTCGTCTACACGCCGAACCTGACTGCTCCCGGCTACCCGGACGACCGGCTGATCGCCGTTGACCTCCGCGACAACATCACCCGCGTGCTGAACTCGGACTACTTCGGTGAGTCCAAGAAGGGTGGCCTGCGGATGTGGAACAACATCGTCTACAACCGCGGCGGGCTCGCCCTGCACGCGGGCTGCAAGGTCATGCCGCGGGACGGTGACCCGACCTCGATCCTGATCGTCGGCCTGTCGGGCACCGGCAAGACTACGACGACGTTCACCACCCAGCTGGACAGCAAGCCGGCCCAGGACGACTTCGTCGCGCTGATGCCGAGCGGCAAGGTCTACACCACCGAGAACGGCTGCTTTGCCAAGACCTTCGGGCTCGACCCGAGGTACGAGCCAGCCATCTACTACGCGACCACCAAGCCGGACGCCTATCTGGAGAACGTCTCGGTCAGCGAGGACGGCACGGTCGACTTCTTCGACACCTCCTACACCAAGAACGGCAGGACCACCTGGCCGTTCTCCTATGTAGACCCGTGGCCGGGCAATGAGGTGCCGCCGGCGGAGTTCCTGCTGATCCTTAACAAGAACGAGAACATCGTCCCTGGGGTAGCCCGGCTGGACCGGGAACACGCCGCCGCTTACTTCATGCTCGGCGAGACAACCGGCACATCGGCCGGCGGCAAGGACGAGGAGGGAAGGTTCCTGCGAGTTCCCGGCACCAACCCGTTCTTCCCGCGCCACATGGCCGACATGGGCAACCGCATGCTTGAGCTGCTGGACAATCATGAGCTCAGGGTCTTCGTGCTCAACACCGGCCGGGTGGGCGGCACGGACGAGGCGACCTCGAAGAAGGTGACCATTCCCTACTCCTCGGCCATCGTGCAGGCGATCGTGGAGGACACGATCGAGTGGGTGCCCGACGCCGACTTCGGCTACGAGGTCGCTGCGTCCGTGCCCGGGGTCGACGACGTGGAGATCTTGCAGCCACGGCTGCTCTACGCGCGCCAGGGCCGTCAGCACGAGTACGACGCCATGGTCGCCCGGCTGAAGAAGGAGCGCAAGGAGTACCTCAGCGGGTTCGCTGGCCTCGACGACGCGATCGTCAAGTCGATCGGCTGAGCCGAACACCTGCTGCGGAGCCCCGGGCCGGTATCCGGCCCGGGGCTCCGCAGGTTGACCGGCCGGGCCCGCCGGCCGGGCGGCGTGGGGGTGCCGCAATCCGGTGCGCCGATGTTAACGTTCCGTTATGGGGGAACTACGTTGCGTAGATGGTTCGCTCCTTCGCGTCGCCGCGATCCCGTGCTTCGACCGGGCCGGTCAGCCGTATGAGATCACCCTGGATATCGCCAGGGACAGCCTGCATTTCGCGACCGTGGGCCAGCGATGCGGTCATCAGCTTGCGTGGCTGGTTTCCCGGGTCAGGGCGGCGCGGGAGGACCCTGAGCAGACGGCCAGCTGGCCGGATGCAGACGACCGGTTTCCCAGGCCGGACGTGCCGCTCACCGGGCCTGCCGCCCCGCCAGCCAGGCCGGCCGTGCCGCTCACCGGGNCTGCCGCCCCGCCAGCCAGGCCGGCCGTGCCNCTCGCCGGGCCGNCTGACGGCACCGCGGCGCTCGTTCAGCCGGGNCTGACCGGATTCCAGCCGGGGGAGCTCGAGTACTTCACCTTGCGGTCCAAGGACCGCGGCGACNTGCCGGGCACCGGGGAGATGCGGTGCGCGCTCCGCTCCTTCGCGCAGTGGCACGATGACGGCCCTGGCGGCTGGCGGCTGAGCCGCCGTGCGCTTGTTGAGGCCTGGGGTGCGGACGGAACGGGAGTACGAGCTGTCCTGACATCGGCCGAACTGGTCACGTTCTTGGATACGGTTCTTAGGGAACCGGACGACGCCGTCGTGGCTGGTCCGTCCCCGGCCGCCGGCCGGGGGGCCGGGGGGCAGCCGCGGCAGTTCAGCTGGCCGGCCTGGTGGCAGCGAGGAAAGGTGCCGGATGGCTCTGCGCGATCCCCTCTACCGACTCTACGAGCGGCGGCTCGAACTGTACCTCTCGCGGTCGGGAGTGCCCAGGCACGTTGGGGTGATGTGCGACGGTAATCGCCGCTGGGCGCGGTCAGCGGGATTGCTCGATGTCAGCAGCGGTCATCGCAAGGGCGCTGACAAGATCTTCGAACTGCTCCAATGGTGCCGTCAGACCGGCGTCGAGGTCGTCACCTTGTGGCTGCTGTCGACCGACAACCTGGTGGCCAGGCCGCAAGAGGAGCTCGAACCGCTGCTGGCGATCATCGAGCTGACCGTCAGGCAGCTGGTCGCGCAGCGCTGGCGGGTCAAGCCGGTGGGCGCCCTTGACCTGCTGCCCGTGGAAACCGCGCAGGTCCTGAAGGACGCCGCCGAGGCTACCGCCGACTATCCGGGGCTGCTGGTCAACGTGGCTGTCGGCTATGGCGGCCGGCGCGAGATCGCGGACGCGGTCCGCTCACTGCTCCAAGAGCAAGCCACCAAGGGCACCACGATCGAGGAGCTGGCCGAGATCCTGGATGTCGAGCACATCGCCGAGCATCTCTACACGGCGGGCCAGCCGGACCCAGACCTGGTGATCCGGACATCCGGAGAACAGCGGCTCGGCGGATTCCTGCTCTGGCAGAGCGCGCACTCGGAGTTCTACTTCTGCGACGCCTACTGGCCTGCCTTCCGCAAGGTGGACTTTCTGCGGGCGCTGCGTTCTTACGCGGGCCGGCACCGCCGATTCGGCGTCTGAGCCGACAGAGTTGGCGCCGCCCCGCCGAGGTACTTCCGGAGAGCGGGTATCAAAAGGTACCTTCGATTCTGACGGGCGGTGTGTAGCCGCCCGGCGGGAAGGCCCTCGAGATCCTCGAGCTTCGCGTCCTGGCACGCAGGCGAGATGAGCGAAGGGCCGGCGCTCGGCCTTCGCTGGCCGGTCCCGGTCCCTCCGACACGCTTGTGTCCGAACGCGGCGCCCCCCAGGTGCCCAGGGGAGAGTGAGTGGCCATTTCCGCATCAGCCCGCACCCAGCGGCCGAATCGCACCAACCCAGCGCGGGGAGGCGCAGTCAGCTCCGGTGGTTCCGGCCAGCCCTCGTCGGCGGCCAGGTCCCGGCAGGCCCGAACTCCCGCGGCGAAGGCCGCCGGGGAAGGGGCGGCAGACCGCCGCACCTACGTGCTCGACACCAGCGTCCTGCTCGCCGATCCAGGCGCCATCGGCAGGTTCGCGGAGCACCGGGTCGTCTTGCCGGTGGTGGTGATTACCGAGCTTGAGGCCAAGCGCAACCATCCCGAGCTGGGCTTCTTCGCCCGGGCGGCGCTGCGTCACCTGGATGATCTGCGGGTTGATCACGGCAGGCTTGATGCCGACATCCAGATCGGCGATCTCGGCGGCACCGTCCGGGTCGAGCTGAACCACTCCGACCCCGCGGTGCTGCCGGCCGGCTTCCGGCTGGGTGACAACGACACCAGGATCTTGTCGGTAGCGCGCAGCCTGGCCGCCGAGGGCGAGAGCGTGGTGCTGGTCAGCAAGGACCTCCCGCTGCGGATCAAGGCTGCTGCGGTCGGCCTGGCTGCGCAGGAGTACCGCGCCGAACTGGCTCCGGACTCAGGCTGGACCGGCATGCGCGAGCTTGAGGTCGGCGCGGCCGAGATTGACGAGCTTTACCACTCAGGCACGCTGGAGTCGGCCCCGGCCAGGGATCTGCCGTGCCACACCGGCCTGGTGCTGATCTCCGCTGCTTCGGGCACCGGAAGCGCGCTCGGCCGGGTGCAGCCGGACAAGTCGGTCCGGCTGGTCCGGGGCGACCGCGAGGTATTCGGCCTGCGTGGTCGGAGCGCTGAGCAGCGGGTCGCGCTTGACCTGCTGCTCGACCCCGAGATCGGGATCGTGTCGCTGGGCGGCCGGGCCGGGACCGGAAAGTCGGCACTCGCCCTCTGCGCCGGACTCGAGGCGGTGATGGAACGCCATCAGCACCGCAAGGTCGTCGTCTTCCGGCCGCTGTATCCGGTCGGCGGCCAGGAACTGGGCTACCTGCCCGGCTCGGAGTCCGACAAGATGAGCCCGTGGGCGCAGGCGGTTTTCGACACCCTGTCGGCCGTCACCTCGCGCGATGTCATCGATCACGTGCTTGAGCGGGACATGCTCGAGGTACTGCCGCTGACCCACATCCGGGGCCGGTCGCTGCACGACTCGTTCGTGATCGTCGACGAGGCGCAGTCGCTGGAGCGCGGCGTGCTGCTCACCGTCCTGTCCAGGATCGGCTCAGGTTCCCGGGTGGTGCTCACCCATGACATCGCCCAGCGGGACAACCTGCGAGTAGGCCGCCACGACGGCGTGGTCGCGGTGATCGAGAAGCTCAAGGGCCACCCGTTGTTCGCTCACGTCACGCTGACCCGCTCGGAGCGCTCGCCGATCGCCGCCCTGGTGACCGAGATGCTGGAGGATGCCACGCTCTAACCAGCCCGCGCCTGGCCAGGCGCCGGCCGTCGGCGCGGCTGGGGCCCGGCCGCGGCTTCTTGCCGTGACGTTGCCGCCTCCTGACCCTGGCAGTAGCTCCGGCGCGGTACCGTGACCAGCGTCATGAGCGACATCTGCGATGCTAAGGACCAGGCGGGCCTGACCCCGGAATCACCGGCGGCGGTTGCCGAGACCGGCGTCGCCGAGCCCGTTTCGGTGATAATGCCGGTCCGTAATGAAGAGCGGCACCTGGCCGAATCGGTCAGCCATGTGCTGGGCCAGGACTATCCGGGTGACCTGGAGCTGGTGCTGGCGGTCGGCCCGTCCAGAGACAGAACCGAACAGATTGCAAACCGGCTCGCTGCGGCTGACTCCCGGATCACGGTGGTGGCCAACCCGTCCGGGCAGCGTCCGAATGCGCTCAACGCCGCGGTCAAGGCGTCGCAGCACGCGATCATCGTCCGGGTGGACGGGCACGCGCTGCTGCCGCCCGGCTATATCGCTACCGCCGTGCGGACGCTGCGGGAGACCGGAGCGGTCAACGTCGGCGGAATCATGGCCGCCGAGGGGATCACGCCGTTCCAGCGCGCGGTCGCCTGGGCGATGACGTCACCGGCTGGGGTGGGCGCGGCCAGGTTCCACACCGGTGGCAGTCCCGGCCCAGCGGACACGGTCTACCTGGGGGCGTTTCGCCGCGAGGCGGTTGAGGGTGTGGGCGGCTACGACGAGCAGTACCTGGCCGCCGAGGACTGGGAGATGAACCACCGGATCCGGCAGGCCGGCGGGCTGATCTGGTTCCAGCCCGCGCTGCGGGTCACCTACCGGCCCAGAGCCACCGTCGGGGCGCTGGCCGCTCAGTACTTTCACTACGGCCGGTGGCGCCGGGTAGTGGCCAGGAAGCATGCGGGCACGATCAATCTGCGCTACCTCGCTCCGCCAACGGCTGTTCTCGCGATGCTGGCCGGGACGCTCGCCGGGATTGCCGGGCTTGCGGCGCTGGCTGCCGGGGCTGGCGGGCTGATGCCGGTGCTGCTGGCCGCGGGATTCGCGGTGCCCGCGCTCTACTTCGCCGGGGTGCTCGGGGTCTGCGTGATCGCGGCTAGGCAGATCAGCGGCCGGGCGCTGGCCTGGCTGCCGGTGGTGCTCACCACGATGCACGTGAGCTGGGGAGCCGGGTTCCTGACCAGCCCGCGCCACCTGCGGCCCAGCAGCCTGCCTTCGTGATCTGGTCGGCTTCGGCGGTCACCGGGTCGGCGGTCAGGTGGCCGGTGGTCTTGCAGCCGGCGTGCAGGTGGCCGGTGGTCACCGGGTCGGCTGGTCGGCGGAGAGCAGCGCTTCGGCGATCCGCAGGTCATCAGGGTAGGTGATCTTCATGTTCCGCTCGCTGCCAGGCACGACGCGAATCGGCACCTCAGGCAGGTAGCGCAGCACGATCCCGCAGTCGTCCGTCGCGGTGAACGCGCCCGGATCGGCCGCGGCTAGCTGATAACCGCGCCGGATCACCGAGAGGCGAAAGCCCTGTGGTGTCTGGCACCGGCCGAGCGACTCACGCGGCGGTATCGAGGTCATCACGCCGTCAGCTACCTCCACGATCGTGTCCGAGGTCGGCAGCACGACTCCCAGCGCCTGGCAGGCTGCCAACGCTGTCACGCAGTCCGCGATGATCCGCTGGTCGACCAGTGGCCGGGCAGCGTCATGAAACAGCACGTTGCAGTCCTCGCCTCGGCCGCTGAGCAGGTCGATGGCGCGCTGGGCTGAATCGGTCCTGGCCTCGCCGCCAGCGATGATCGCGATGACTTTGCCGTACCGGCCGCCGAGAATCTCGGTCGCCTGGCCGAGCAGGGGCGCGGCCATCACCACGACGATGTCCTCGATGCCCGGAGCCTGGTCGAACGCAGCCACCGAGTGCTCAAGCAGCGTCCGGCCGGCCAGCAACTGCAGTTGCTTGGGCGCGGTACCGCCGAGCCGAAGGCCGGAGCCGCCGGCCAGCACCACGGCGACAGTTCGCATGGCAGGACCTTACCCGGGTCTGTGCCGTGCCCGCCCGAGGCCGGATCGCGACGCTGCGTCGGATGCCGGGCAGATCCGCGTTGCGCAGACGCGCCGGGTTTGAACGACCTGTCAGCCTATCTCGCACCAGCTAAGTACGCTGAGTTATTGACCAATTACATTTGATCACCATCTCGTGCTCTGGAGGGTCTGATCGTCGCTGGACTTAAGCGGCAGGCCGACCGGACAGCCGGCTCCGGTGCCCGGGGTCGGCAGGGCACGACCGCGCCCAGCCTGGCCGACCTCGGCAGTTCCGTGACGCTCGCTCTTCAGGCCTGGTTCAGGCGGCTGACCGACTGGGCGGCCGGGCGCGCGCTGGCCCCTGGCTCGCTGTTTGGAATCTCGCTGCTGCTGGCGCTCTGCGCCACGGCCTGGTTCAGCGGCGGCACGGGGAGCGACAATCTCTGGGGCACGCTGGCATTGTGCG
>JGI12270J11330_10003402_pt1 | contig 11407 bp, 10 predicted proteins | sample PeaSoiMetSII2010_FD_11330 | JGI IMG/M metagenome (IMG submission 11330)
CCTCAAGCAGAGCGTCAACGGCCGTCGCGGTCACGCTGCCAGCGTAGGCGGTTCCGCCGACAACCGGGCCGATGCAGCGGCATCAGGCGTCGGTTCAGGACGGCGTCCGGTCAGGCGTCGGGATCAGGCACCAGCGTCGGCGTGGCCCTGGTAAGGGTCTGCTTCTTGAAGTACGCCGGTGCCTTGATCCGCCAGGTGACGGCGGCCAGTAGCCCGGCGACAGCCGCCAGGGTGCTGATCACGAACGCTCCGCCGATCTGCCAGTGCGGCGGGAACGGCATCGTCCAGTGCGTGTAGCTGTAAGCCGTGGCCACGTCGTAGGTCTCCCATAGGGCCCAGCCGCCCAGCACGTACATCAGCAGGCCGCCGACTACCGGCAGGATGCCTTGCATCCACAGGTCGCGGGCATTCCTGGTCAGCGTCTTGCGGTAGTACCAGGCACAGGCAAAGCCGGTAAGTCCGTAGTAGAACGCGATGTATATCCCGATCGCCGAGTATCCATCGAGAATCACGGTGTTGCCGGTCCCGACGAAGTTCATCACCACGTACAGCGCGATCGACACGACGGCCATGACGATCGTGGAGATGGTCGGCGTGAGGTACTTGGGGTGTATCTTCGCGAACCACGACGGAATGGCCTTGTATGCGGCCATGGACAGGGTCGTCCGCGCCGTGGGCAGGATCGTGGTCTGGGTCGACGCCGCCGCCGACGACAGCACCATGAGGATCAGAAGCCGGCTCAGGAAGGTACCGAAACCGCTGGTGCCGAAGATGGCGCTGCCCTGGACGGAGAGCACATCGAAGACGTTGTTGGGGTTCTGCAGGCCGCCGCCGGTCGTCCCGACGCCCGCGAACGACACCATGGAGATGATGACCAGCGCGTAGGTCACGAGCAGCAGCATGGTGGAGATGATCCCGGCCTTGCCGGGGGTCCTTGCCTTGTCCGCGGTCTCCTCGTTGACGGCGACCGCGGTGTCCCAGCCCCAGTAGATGAAGAGCATCAGCACGAGCCCGCCTACTACGGCTGAGAACGTCGCCTGGCTGTGGGCCAGTCCGGCGACCTTCGTGGCGAACGGGTTGAACCACGACAAGCTCGGGGTCAGGTGGCCGGCCGGGGCGTGGCCGGTGCCGACCTTGACCAGCGCGGTCACCGACAGCACGAGCAGCATGACGACCTCGATACTGAGCAGCGCCTTCTGGAAGTTCGCCGATACCTCGATGCCGCGGTAGCAGATGTACGCCATCGCGATGATCCAGGCGACACCGACGAGCAGTACATAGCCGCTGGACGGGTTGCTGCCGATGCCCTTAGCGCCGAACAGGAGGAACACATACTGGCCAGCTACCTGGGCCAGGCTGGCCATGACCAGTATGTCGGCCGCGATGATCCCCCAGCCACCCGCCCAGCCGGTCCGCGGTCCGAACGCCCTGGCCGCCCACGTGAATGTGGTCCCACAGTCTGGGTCGGCCTTATTGAGCTCGCTGTAACCGATGGACGTGAACAGCATCGGAATGAAGGCGAGGACGGCGACAGCGGCCGAATGGACGCCGACCGCGAGTACGACCAGACCAAGGGTGGCGGCCAGGCTGTAGGCGGGAGCTGTTGACGCGACACCGATCACCACGCTGGAAAGCAGCCCGAGCGCACCCGACTTGAGGCCCTTATCGAGCGGCTGCTCGACCGGCTGCAATGCTGACTCGGTAGTGCTCATAGCTCACCCCTCCTGAAGGTTTCCGGCCGGGCCGGGTGTGGCACGCTGAGGGCTGCGGGGCAGCACACGGATGCGTAGATCCTGGCACTGTTAGCCCCCGGTGCACAGCACCTGGGGTGCGACGGTTCTAGCACAAAACGCAGCTTCTGGCAACGATATTCGTTGTTACTGTGAAATCTCGCGACTGGTCCCGTAGGTGCTCACTCGCCGGATGATTAGGATCAGCAACATGCGAATTCTGCTTGTCGGGGCGGGCGGCGTCGGCACCGCGTTCGCCAGGATCGCCGCACGCCGCCAGTTCGCCGAGCTCGTCATCGGCGATTACGACCTGAGCAGGGCGCAGCGTGCCGCTGCGGCCAGCGATCGCTATCAGGCGGTGCAGCTGGATGCCAGGGACTCGGCCGGCGTGGCCGGTCTGCTCGCAAAGCACTCCTGCGACGCGCTGATGAACGCTGCCGACCCCAGATTCGTCATGCCGCTGTTCCGCGCCGCGCTCCAGACTGGGGCGAATTACTTGGACATGGCTATGTCGCTGTCTCATCCACACCAGGATGCGCCCTACAGCCAGACGGGTGTCAAGCTGGGTGACGATCAATTCGCCATGGCGCCGGAGTGGGAACAGCGCGGCAAGCTGGCCCTGGTCGGCATCGGAGTTGAGCCAGGGCTGTCCGACGTCTTCGCCAGGCACGCAGCGGACACGCTGTTCAGCGAGATCGACGAGCTTGGCGTGCGGGACGGGGCGAACCTGGTCGTGCAGGGCTACGACTTCGCCCCGACCTTCTCGATCTGGACCACGATCGAGGAGTGCCTGAACCCGCCGGTGATCTGGGAAGCCGACCGCGGCTGGTTCACCACACCACCGTTCAGCGAGCCAGAGACCTTCACCTTCCCGGCTGGCATCGGCCCGGTGGAGTGCGTGAACGTCGAGCACGAGGAAGTGTTGCTGATGCCGCGCTGGATCGACGCGCGGCGGGTCACCTTCAAGTACGGCCTCGGGGCCGAATTCATCGGCGTGCTGCAGACGCTGCACAAGCTCGGACTCGACTCGACGGATCCGGTCACCGTCGGCGGCGCGCAGGTGTCACCGCGTGACCTGGTCGCCGCCTGCCTGCCCGACCCGGCCGGACTTGGCGACAAGATGACCGGCGTGACCTGCGCGGGCACCTGGGTGACCGGGAAGGGCAAGGACGGCACTGCTCGCGAGGTCTACCTGTACCACGCGGTCGACAATGCCTGGACGATGGCCGAGTACGGATCGCAGGCCGTCGTCTGGCAGACGGCGGTGAACCCGGTGGTGGCCTTGGAGCTGATCGATTCTGGTGCCTGGTCGGGCGCCGGAGTTCTTGGTCCCGAGGCGCTGCCGGCCCAGCCGTTCCTGGACCTGCTGACCGACTACGGCTCGCCGTGGGACTGCGAGGAACGCAGCCCAGGCCAGAAATGATCATGGATCTAGGCAACCCAGAACGGAGCCCTGAGGTGAAAGAACTGCGCAACTTTGTCAGCGGGCAGTGGGTCGATCCGGCGTCAGGCCGGCAGGCGGAGCTGATCAACCCGAGCACTGGCGAGGCCTTCGCCACGGCGCCGGTTTCGGACGCCGCCGACGTCGATGCCGCCTTCGCCGCGGCTGCCGGGGCTTTCGAGACCTGGCGGGATGCCACTCCGTCGGAACGGAGCCTGGCGCTGCTGCGGATCGCCGACGCACTCGAGGCCAGGGCGGATGAGTTCGTGGCCGCCGAGTCGGAGAACACCGGCAAGCCGCTCGGGCTGACCGCGTCGGAGGAGATCCCGCCGATGGTCGACCAGATCAGGTTCTTCGCCGGTGCCGCCCGGATGCTCGAGGGCCGCTCGGCCGGTGAGTACATGGCCGGATTCACCTCGATGATCCGGCGCGAGCCGGTCGGCGTCTGCGCCGCGGTCACGCCGTGGAACTACCCGATGATGATGGCGGTGTGGAAGTGGGCGCCGGCCCTCGCTGCGGGCAACACGCTGGTGCTCAAGCCATCGGACACCACTCCGGTGACCACCCTGATGATGGCCGAGCTGATCGCCGAGCACACGCCGGCCGGCGTGCTCAACGTGATCTGCGGTGACCGGGACACCGGCCGGGCGCTGGTTGCCCACCCGGTGCCGCGGATGGTCTCGATCACCGGCAGCGTCCGGGCCGGCAAGGAGGTCGCCACGGCAGCGGCTGCCGGGCTCAAGCGGGTTCACCTGGAACTGGGTGGAAAGGCCCCAGTGGTGATCTTCGACGACGCCGATCCGGCCAAGGCGGCCGAGGCGATCGCGATCGCCGGCTACTTCAACGCCGGGCAGGACTGCACCGCCGCTACCCGGGTGCTAGCCGGGCCTGGCGTGCATGACGAATTCGTCGAGGCGCTGGTCGAGCAGGCGAAGGGCCAGAAGACGGGTGGTCCGGACACCGAAGCCGACTACGGCCCGCTGAACAACGCCACTCAGCTGGAGCGGGTCGCCGGGTTCATCGGACGGCTGCCAGACCACGCCCGGGTGCTGACCGGCGGCCATCAGTCCGGGTCGCGAGGTTTCTTCTTCGAGCCAAGCGTGGTGGCCGGCCTGAATCAGGACGACGAGATCGTGCAGCAGGAGGTGTTCGGCCCGGTGATCACCGTGCAGCAGTTCAGCGACGAAGACCAGGCGGTCGCCTGGGCCAACGGCACCGAATATGGGCTTGCCTCCTCGGTCTGGACGTCCGACCACGGCCGGGCGATGCGGATGGCCAGGCGACTCGACTTCGGCTGCGTCTGGATCAACACGCATATCCCGCTGGTCGCCGAGATGCCGCACGGCGGCTTCAAGAGCTCCGGCTACGGCAAGGACCTGTCCATGTACGGGTTCGAGGACTACACCAGGGTCAAGCACGTCATGTCCGCACTGGACTGAACCTGAGCCGGGCTGAGCCGCACCGGACGGAGCCGCACCGGACGGAGCCGCACCGGACTGAGCCGCACCGGACGGAGCCGCACCGGACGGAGCCGCACCGGACTGAGCCGCACCGGACTGAGCCGAGCCAGACTAGGCCGCAGTCATGCCGCTAGGTCTCCGGCGCGAATTTTGCGACCTGAGATCAATCGCTCAGCTCGTCTGGACCAGGTCAGCCACGTCCCGGTGCAGTGCGGCCAGTCCCTGGTCGAAGGTTGCGAGCCGACCACCGCGAACTCTGGCGAGTTGCGCCAGGTAGGCATCGGTTACCTGGCGGTGGCCGACAACACCAGTCATCGGCACATCCCCGTAGCCAAGGTCATCGGGCCAGAATTCGTGCCGCGGATCGGCCGATGTGGCTTTGACCAGTGCAGCCGCAGCCTCAGCCGGCAGGCCCTCGCGGATGACCAGCCGGATCAGGCTGCCCTGGGTGATCGGGCACGTCGCAAATCCGGCAGCGGTGGTGGTCAGCCACGCTTCCGCTGCCTCATGGTGGACATGATCAGCAACCAGCAGGGCGATCAGCAGATTGGCGTCGAGCAGCACGGTCACTGATCGTCCTCCAGCGCTCTGACGTCCTCGCTAGTGATCGTGGTGCCGAGGCGGATCACGGGCAGACCGGTGCGGGCGCTGCGAGACATCTCAGTCTGACCGACCGCACGGGGCTCGCCCAGGCCACGCCTGATCAGCATCGCGACCGTCTCGCTCAGTGTCCGCGCTGTGTCGCGCGCGATCGCCAGCGCCTGCCGGTGCAGATCCTCGGGAAGATCAATCGTTGTTCGCACCGCAACATCGTACCATCATCGCATCTCGATGCAGCGATGACTAAGGCGGCTAGTGCTCAGGGACAGGTCCTGAGAACTATCCGCGCCGATCTCGGGCTCGGCCGGGCACCGTAGGATCGGAAGCGTGCTAGACGACACCGAGGTCGGCCGGATCCTGGTCATTGCCGCGCACCCGGACGACGTGGACTTCGGCGCGGCCGGGACCATCGCGGGCTGGACTGACAACGGCATCGAGGTCATCTACTGCATCGTCACCGACGGCGACGCGGGCGGCAACGACCTGTCGGTGTCCCGTACCGAGATGACCGCGCTGCGGCGGGCCGAGCAGACGGCGGCAGCCAAACACGTTGGCGTGCATGACGTCCGATTCCTTGGCTACCCCGACGGCCAGGTCGAGGCCACCATCGGGCTGCGCAGGGACCTCGCGCGGGTGATCCGCCAGGTCCGGCCGGATCGCGTGGTCACCCAGTCGCCGGACCGCAACTACGCCAGGATCCAGGCTAGCCACCCCGACCACCGGGCGGTGGGGTCCGCCGCGCTCGACGCGGTCTACCCGGACGCGCGCAACCCGTTCGCCTTCCCTGATCTGCTTTCCGACGAGGGCCTGGAGCCCTGGACGGTCCGCGAGGTGTGGCTCTCCGCCAGCCCCCAGGCGCACCACTTCGTCGACATCACCGAGAACTTCGGGCGCAAGGTGGCTGCGCTGCGCGCGCACGAGAGCCAGACCGGACACATGACGAACCTTGAGGAGTTCCTGCGCGGCTGGCTCAGCCGGTCAGCCGCGCTCGCTGGGCTGCCGGAAGGCCGGCTGGCCGAGGCCTTCCAGATCCTCGACACACCCTGACTCACTTTTCCTGGGTGGTCTCAGCACGCTTTCCTGGGCGGTCTCAGCACGCCGGTGCCACTGGGGTAATCCCGGCATGGGCTGGGTCACCTTGTTCCGCAGACTTGATGCGTTAACTCCCGACGACCGGAATATTGCTATTAGCTAAACGATTCTTTGGGTCGCTCGACGGGCCAGGATGGCGCCTTCGCAGACGTCAGATCAACGGTATTAACGTCCCGTGTCTGATTCATGAATGATGGCTGAATGAATCTCGACATTCAGTTCGCTTCTGTTGCGCTCATCAGTCGGTACCGGGTACCTGGTCGCCCCGGAGTGGACCGTTGAACTGCGACTTCACCGACGCGATGAGGTTTGTTAAGCAAGAAATCACATACTCGCCTATGCGCGTTCCCTTGTCGCAAAACGCCGCCATCTGCAAGCTAGGGCCGTCGGCTATCCGGCCGGCCGGGAAGAGATTCCGCAGGCGCGCTTATCTAGTTCGCAGGAGGAGCAGAAGAATGCGCACGTTCAACAAGCTGATCGCGGCCACCGCTGTGGTGGTGTCCGCGGCGGCGCTGGCCATGGCCCCGGCCCTGGCCGACCCGATCACCGGCAGCGGTAAGGCCGTGACGCCGAAGTCGACCGATGTCGTCGGCGTTGGGTCCGACACGATCCAGAACCTGTTCGACCAGTTCTCGATCGACTACAACGCCTCGCACCGGACCGGCGCCCGGCTGTACAGCTGGGACGCGCTGAACCCGAAGACCGGCCTGGACGACAACATCAAGACCAAGAGCGGATGCTCTGCCATTCTTCGCCCGAACGGCTCGTCGGCCGGAATCACCGCCCTGACAGCCAACACCAAGGTCGGCAGCCACTTCTGCATCGACTTCGCCCGCTCTTCCCGCGGCCGGAAGTCCACCGACCCGTCCAAGGGCCCGGGCGGCGTTCTCTTCGTCGCACTCGCCAAGGATGCCGTCACCTACGCGACCAACAACGGGAGCAACGCGCCGACCAAGCTGACGACGGCCCAGCTGCACTCCATCTACACCTGCACCGCGACCACGTGGAACCAGGTCGGCGGCACCAGCACAGCCACCATCGTCCCCGAGCTTCCGCAGTCCGGCTCAGGCACCCGTGCGTTCTTCGAGACCGCGATCGGCATCACGGACTCGAGCGTCGGCGCCTGCGTCGGCCAGAGCGCCGAGGAGAACGAGGGAGTGAACCCGGTGTTCACCGGGGCGAACGCCAAGAACGTCATCTTCCCTTACTCGATCGGCAAGTACATCGCCGAGAAGTTCCACTCGGCCAAGTGCCTCAACAAGGGCTGCACCCCGGTCAAGGGCGTCACCTGCCACCCGAGCAAGACCCAGAACCGGTTCGGCTGCGACACCCACGGCAACATGCTGCTGCGCGAGATCAACGGCACCGCGCCGACCACCGGAACCGGCAGCAAGACCGTCATCAACCCGCATTTCAGCGCTAACTTCGTCCGGACCGTCTATGCGGTGGTCAGGTGGGCGAGCACCAAGGACCACATCCCCGCCTACCTCGATGGGTTCTTCGGTTCGGCCAGCCGCAAGGGCTGGATCTGCGGAAGCAAGACCGCCCATGCGGATCTGATCAGCTACGGATTCCTGCCCACTCCGTTCTGCGGCACTGGCTCCTAGGCAGCGTTCGTCTGCACGACCAGTGATGTGGTGCCGGGCCTGGCTCGGCACCACATCACTACCAGCAATTCCCGACCAGACACAAAGGAGTGCAGTACATGCGCATTACCATGGGCCGCTGGTCCCGCCTGGCAGCACTGGGCGTCGGCGTCGCGAGCGCGATCGCAATCGCCACCACCACCACGGGCTCCGCCCTCGCCGACACCGCCGACACCGGCGGTACCGCCAGCATCAGCATGGCCGGCTCTTACTCGCTGTCGCTGGCCAAGGCCGGCGTCATCGTATTCGCCTCGGGCACCGCCAGCGAGAGCTGGAACAGCGGCATCGTCGCCTACAACCTGACGGTGACCGGTGGCAACGGCGAGATAGCTAACTTCTTCGGCTCCGTCGACCTGGGCGGCCATCTTCGCGTCGTCAATGCCAAGAACGGCAAGGCCGTCATCCTCAGCAGTCTGTCCTTCAGCTTCGACACGGGCATCATCTCCGCCAGGCCGCTCGGCGGCACCGCCCGCGTCGCACTCGCTGATGTCGGCGGCGACCTGTCCACGGACTCCTCTCCCGGGCCGCCAGCTACCGAGACCTTTAGCTGTGACGGGCTGACCCTGGACAGCGCGGCCGCCAAGTACCTCGACAGCAAGCTCGGCACCACTGCCTTCAAGGCTGGCGCCGCCCTCGGCGGCTTTACCACCACCTACACCGTCACCATCACCTGACGTGGTACCCGAGGAAGGCGCCGCGCGGCCCTGATCTGCGGTCAGCGGCGCCTTCTTGGCGCTTCGAACGCGACGGCTAGCTCAGCTATCGGCGGAACTCACCGCCATGCCGCCTGCTGTTAATCGTTCATTCACCCCAGCAGCGGCAAGTCGTCAGACATATCGGCGAGCATGGTTCGGCCCGGGGGCAAGAGCCGCGGCGGTGATCAGATCCGGGCAGAGAGGGGGGCGGGCCAGCATGTCCGGCGCAACGACGTCGCCGCTGCCGCCGTTCTCGCCGGAACTAGCTGGCGACGACGTGCCGCGCGGCATCGTCTCGTCCGTCTCCGGCGGAGACAAGGTCTTCCGCGGCATCTTGCGCGGCTCGGGCATCACCGTGCTGGCCATCACCGGCATGATCCTGCTCTTCCTGATCCTGCGGTCACTCAGCGCACTGAGGCGCGCTGGTCTTGGCTTCTTCACCATCCAGAACTTCCTCCCCGAGACCAGCAATCAGTTCGGGGTCGCCGCGTTGCTGCCGGACTCGGTGCTGATCGCCCTGGTCGCACTGATCATCGCGGTACCCGTCGGCGTGGCGACGGCGCTGTTTATCTCCGAGTACGCGCCGGTCGCGCTGCGCCGGGTCATGATCGCGCTGATCGACCTGATGGCGGCGATCCCGAGCATCATCTTCGCCCTGTGGGGGGTCTTCTACCTCATGCCGAGGATCCTCGGACTGACCAGCTGGCTAGCCCAGCACCTGGGCTTCATTCCGGTCTTTCATTTCACCAAGCCGAACGTGGTCAGCTATTACGTTGGCTCGCCCTTCATCGCCGGAATAGTGGTCTCGATGATGGTGATCCCGATCATCACCTCACTGTCCCGGCAGGTCTTCTCCCAAGCGCCGCAGGGAGAGCGGGAGGCGGCCTACGCACTCGGCTCGACCAGGTGGGGCATGATCCGCGCCGTGGTGCTGCCCTTCGGCCGGGCCGGGGTGATCGGCGCGAGCATGCTGGGCCTGGGCCGCGCACTGGGCGAGACGATCGCGGTCACCTTCATCCTGACGCCGCTGACCTACACGTTCGACTACCGCGTGCTGGAGGGGGGCGGGAATTCAATCACCGCCGAGATCGCGAACTTCTATACCCAGTACGACACGAAAGGGATCTCGGCGCTGCTCGCCTGCGGTCTGGTGCTTTTCGTGATGACCCTCATCGTCAACAGCCTGGCGGCCATCGTCATCAACCGGTCACGGTCCGGCGCCGCGACAGCGGACTGACGAGCTAGCTGGCGAGGAGGTGACCCGGATATGGCGGCGCAGACGACGGCACCATCCAGCGACCCGCGGGTAGTCATCCGACGGACTACTCCTGAGGGAATGGCCACGGTGACCGGGGCGGCGACCGGCGCGCTCGGTTTGGTCTGGCTGCTCTACGAGCGCGTGCTGCCGTTCACCGGCGTGCTCGGCTTCTGGATCTGCTGGTACCTGGTCTTCCTGATCCTGTACCTGGTGATGGCCCGGATGCAGTGGGACCGGCTGGAAGCCACGAACCGGCTGACGGCCGTCGCCCTTGGCACCGGCGGTGTCGTCTCCTTCGTCATCGTCGCTGAGCAGGTCGGCTACACCCTGTTGCGGGGCTCGAGCGCGGTCGCGCACGTCAATTTCTGGACCCAGTCGCTGGCCTTCGCCGGGCCGGACAGCCCGATGTCCGTGGGCGGCGTGCTGCACGCCATCGTCGGGTCGCTTGAGCAGATCTTCCTGGCGACGCTGTTCGCCGTTCCGCTTGGCGTGGCGACGGCGCTGTACCTCGCCGAGGTGGGCGGACGGCTGGCGCGGATCGTGCAGACGATCGTGGAAGCGATGACCGCACTTCCCGACCTCGTCGCCGGTCTCTTCGTCTACGCCCTCCTGATTCTCACCTTCGGCCTGCAGAAGAGCGGATTCTGTGCCGCGGTCGCCATCGGCATCACCATCATGCCCATCGTCGCCCGGGCTTCCGAGGTCGTGCTCAGGATCGTGCCGGGCACGCTGCGGGAGGCGTCCTACGCGCTGGGGTCCAGCCAGTGGCGGACCGTTCTCGGCGTCGTGCTACCCACCGCACGGTCGGGCCTGGCGACCGCGATCGTGCTCGCGATGGCCCGAGGCATCGGCGAGACAGCACCGGTGCTGCTCGTGGCCGGCTACACCAAGGAGCTTGCGCTGAACCCCTTCAGCGGGCCGCAGACCAGCCTGCCCTTGTTCATCTTCAATGCCGTGCATGTCTTCGCGACGCCGCGGTATGACGAACGCGGCTTCGGAGCCGGCTTTGTCTTGGTAGTCGTGGTGCTCGCGCTGTTCGCGGTCGCGCGCCGGCTGGGCGGCTCGACACCGGGCGAGCTGACCAAGCGACAGGCCCGCCAGCTGGCCAGGGAAAGGGCGCAGGAATGACCACCGCGCGATCCGGCTGGCCGGTGCGCGCGCTAGGTGGCATTGTCGCCGTCGCGTTCGGCGTGCTGCTGCTGCCGTCCGCTCCTGCCTCACACGCGGCCTCCGTCGGTTCGACCGCGACTCCAACCCCGTCAGCAAGCTCGAGCAACAGCCCGAGTGCCAGCCCAAGCCCCAGCAAGAGCCCGAGCCCCAGCAAGAGCCCGAGCCCCAGCAAGAGCCCGAGCCCGAGTAAGCGCCCGAGGGGGCCGCACAGGAAGCCGCCAGGGACGACGGTGCGCGGGCCGCGGATGTGGGACCCTGCCCGGCAGCGCAAGTTCAGCTACTCGAGCACGGTCACCGTGAACCAGACCACCAACC
>JGI12270J11330_10003403_pt1 | contig 11404 bp, 12 predicted proteins | sample PeaSoiMetSII2010_FD_11330 | JGI IMG/M metagenome (IMG submission 11330)
CTCGCCCACCTTTATCGGCAGGAAGGACGCAAAGTCCTGATCGCGGCCTGCGACACCTTCCGCGCCGCCGCCATCGAGCAGCTGAAGATCTGGGGCGAACGCAGCGGCGTGCCGGTCATCGCGCGCGAGAGCGGAGCCGATCCCGCGGGCCTTGCCTTCGACGCCCTCGCCCGGGCCCGGGCCGAGGGAACCGACCTGCTGCTGATCGACACCGCCGGCCGGCTCCACAACAGGGCCGACCTGATGGCCGAGCTCGCCAAGATCGTCCGCGTGCTGCGCAAGCTCGATCCGCAAGCGCCCGAGGAATGTCTGCTGGTGTTGGACGCGACCGTGGGCCAGAACGCCCACCTGCAGGTGGAGACCTTTCGGGCGCTGACCAACGTGACCGGCTTGGCGCTGACCAAGCTCGACGGCACGGCGAAAGGCGGAGTGGTGGTGGCGCTGGCCGAGCGGTTCGGCCTGCCGGTCCGCGCCATCGGCGTCGGCGAAGGCATAAACGACCTGCGCCCTTTCGAGGCCGAGGCCTTTGCCCGCTCCCTGCTGGGCCTTTCGCCGGAGCCGTGAATACCCCGGCCCTGAATGAGGCCCTGCCGGGTTCGGCCCTCCATGCTATGGTCGCCCGCGCCGACAACAGCGGGGGACGGACCGGCATCTTGCTGAAGCCTCGGGAATTCGGCCCCAAGGAGCTTTGGGGCGAGATCGCGGCCGCGATCCGAAACCGGGGCCTCTGGCCGGCCGCGGGCGCCCGCGAGATCGCATTGGGCGGCGGACTGACGCTATGGGATGCGACGGGCCGCGCCAAGGTCGATCCCCATGCCTTGGGCTTCCTGCTGCGCTACCTGTCGCCCGGCGACACGGTCGTCGATGCAGGCGCCAATATCGGCATCTATAGCGTGCTCGCCGGCGCCATCGTCGGTCCCGAGGGCCGGGTCGAGGCCTTCGAGCCCAGCCCCACGCTCCGCCCCTGCCTTGAAGAGAACCTCCGCCGCAACGGCCTCGCCAATGTCCGGGTCCATGCCAGGCTGGTGGGCGGCCGGCAGATGATCGACCCCTTCGTCGACGGGCGGAGCCTCACGGGCCGCCGGCGCATCCCGGCGCGAGGCGACCGGCTGCACCGCGGAGCCCCGCTGCCCATTGCCAGCGTCCCGATCGACGACGTTCTGCAGAGTCGGCCCTGCGCCCTCGTCCACGTCGATGTGGCCGGCTATGAGCTGCGCGCGCTGGAGGGGGCCGAGGCTTTGCTTCGCCGGACCGATGCGCCGCCATTGTTGATCGCCATGGACAAGGCGCTGGCCGATTACGGCCATTCGCCCCGCCGGCTGGTAGGCTGGCTCGCGGCGCGGCGCTACGACACCTATTTTTACGATGGCATCTATCATCTTCTGATCCATTCAGCCGAACCGTGGCGTCTCAACCGCGTGGTCGTGGCCCTGCCCGAGCGTGTCCGCAACCTGGTCCTCCACCGCCTCGCCCAAAGGTCCGATCCAGGCTGATCGCCCAACTCCCAATCTCGGCGTTTGAGGCATGACTTCGTCGGTCCTGTTGCTGCTCCTGGTGCTGCTGGCCGCGATCCTGCATGCCTGCTGGAACGCCCTGGTGAAAATCGGCGGCGATCGGCAGCTGGCCGTGGCCATGGTCGTGCTCATGACCGGCATCGTGGCGCTCCCCTTCCTGCCCTTCGCGGCGATCCCAGCCCCCGCCAGCTGGCCCTTCATCGCGGGCTCGGCCACCATCCATATCGCCTACTACTACGGCCTGATGCAGATGTACGAGACGGGCGAATTCAGCCTGGTCTATCCGCTGGCACGCGGGCTTTCGCCCCTGTTCATAGCGCTCGGCGCCGCGGTGTTCGGCGGCGAGGCGCTGGGGCTCCGGCAGCTCGCGGGCGTCAGCATGGTCTCGATCGGCATCGTCAGCCTGATGTTCGGGCGCGGCTGGCCCCGGGGCGACCACGCGCGCTCGATCCTCTTCGCGCTCTTCACCTGCCTCACCATCGTGGTCTACAGCCTGGTCGACGGCTTCGGCGTGCGCCGGTCGCATTCGAGCCTGGGCTATATCGTCTGGCTGTTCGCCATCGACGGCATTCCCTTCGTCCTCATCACCTGGCGGCAGCGGGGGAATCGGCTCTGGACCTATGTCGCCCGGCATTGGCGGGGGGGATCGGGCGCCGCCGTCATGTCGACGCTTGCCTACGGCATCGTCATCTGGGCCATGGGCCAGGCGGCCATGGCGGGCGTCGTCAGCCTCAGGGAAACCAGCGTCGTCTTCGCCGCCGCCATCGGCAGCCTGTTCATGGGCGAGAGGTTTGGACCCTGGCGCATCGCCGCCGCCGTGCTGGTGGCGACGGGAAACGTCCTGATCCACTTGTAGAGGAATTGGCGCATTCGAGGCCTCATTTGGCCGGCACCGCGCGCACCAGAGGCAATGCCGGCCCGACGCCTAGTAGTCGCCCCATTCCCCCGGCGGATTGCTTTCGATCTTTTGGCCGGCCTCCCCGGCGCCGGCGCGATAGTGATCGAGGGCCCAGCGCACCGACGGAAACGCGATTTCGTCCCAAGGAACCGCCGTCCACTCGAACAGCCCCACTTCGGCGCTTTCCGGCCCCGCTTCCACATCGGGCGAAACCAGCGCGGCCCGGTAGATGAGCTGGACCTGGGAAAGCCTTGGGATGTTGTAAACGGAGAGGAGACCTAGAAGTTCGATCTTCGCCCGAGCCTCTTCCCAAGCCTCGCGCTTGGCGCCTTCGGCCGTGGTCTCATTGAGCTCCATGTAGCCCGCCGGAAGGGTCCAAAAGCCGCGCCGTGGATTGATCGCTCGCCGGCAGAGCAGAACGCGATCCTCCCAACGGCAGACGGAACCCACCACGACCCGGGGATTCTCATAGGCGATATAGCCGCAGTCGCGGCAGACGAGCCGGCTGCGGTCGTCGCCTTCCGGCACCCGGCGCTCGAAGCTCGCCTGCCGGTCCGCTGTTTCGCTCATGGCCCAATTTGGCGCCTCGCCTCGAGGCTGGCAAGCCGGCCGGTCCGGCGAAAAACCGGACTTGCAACGAGGTTGCGCAGGCCGCCCCGTTGCTGCATGTTCCCCTGCCTCGAAACAGGACAACGCCTAAAATCGGCCGCCGTCCGCCTGGAAATCCCGCGAGCCCGCCCATGACCTATGTCGTTACCGAAGCCTGCATCAAGTGCAAGTACATGGACTGCATCGAGGTCTGCCCGGTCGATTGCTTCTATGTCGGGGAGAACATGCTGGTGATCCATCCCGACGAATGCATCGACTGCGGGGTCTGCGAGCCGGAATGCCCGCCGGAAGCCATCAAGCCCGATACCGAGTCCGGCATGGACCAGTGGCTGGAGCTCAATCGCAAATATTCCGAGTCCTGGCCCAACATCACCCGCAAGGGCGAGCCCCCGGCCGATGCCGACCAATGGAAGGGCGTCGCCGACAAATTTGCCAAACATTTCAGCCAGAATCCTGGAAAACCTTAAATACAACAATAAGTTACGCCACTTATTGAATCTGGACTTCGAATCTGTTACTATGATGTCACAGTAACGGCTGCCTCGGCAGCCGGCATTGGCAGCGAGTGACACTTCCGTGCGGGCGTATTCCGCCCGGTTTCGGGATCAGGGGGACGAAACGGCTTGGCTCGAGGTTGCGCGGGCCATGAGGGAGGAGCTTGTGACTGCGCCCGGGCTTAGGTCGGCAATGAAAACGTCTCAACTGAAGGCAAAGGTCAAAAAAACCGTGAGCAAGGACATCGGATTCCGCAAAGGCGACTTTGTGGTCTACCCGACCCATGGGGTCGGCCGGATCATCAGCATCGAGACCCAGGAAATTTCGGGTCATAGCCTGCAGGTCATCATCATTCATTTCGACAAAGACCGCATGACGCTGCGCGTCCCCGTGGCCAAGGCGAAGAACTCCGGTCTGCGCCGGCTGTCGACGCGCAAGATCATGGACACCGCGCTCGCCACCCTCAAAGGCCGGTCGCGGGTGAAGCGGGCGATGTGGAGCCGGCGGGCCCAGGAATACGAAGCCAAGATCAATTCCGGCGATCCGGTCTCCATCGCCGAGGTGGTGCGCGACTTGCATCGCAATGCCGACCAGCCCGACCAGTCCTACAGCGAGCGCCAGATCTACCAGGCGGCTCTGGACCGGCTGGTGCGCGAACTCGCCGCGGTCGAGTCCATCGACGAACAGGCGGCGACGCAGAAACTCGAACTGCTGCTGAAAGCGGCCTAAACTCGCTACGATCACTTGCCGCGCTGGCCTTTGGAGGCCAGCGCGGCACAGTTGCAGCAGAGTTCGGGGGTCGCCCGTGGCCAGGGACCACGACAAGTTCGCCCTGCTCCATGCCGCCAGGCGCGTCTGGGCCATCGCCGCCGTCCATGGCGAGGCCGACCGGCTGGCACGGCTCCACGACGCGCTCGCGCCGCGCTTCCGGCAAGGCGACCGGCTCGTCTATCTCGGCAACCTGCTTGGCCGCGGCAACCAGATCCGCGGCACCCTCGACGAGGTCCTCGATTTCCGCCGGCGGCTTCTCGCCCGCCCGGGGATGTTCCTTTACGACCTCGCCTACTTGCGTGGTGCCCAGGAAGAGATGTGGCAGAAGCTGCTTCAGCTTCAGTTCGCCCCCAATCCGCGAGCGGTGCTGGAGTGGATGATGAACCAGGGCGTGGACGCCACCCTTGCCGCCTATGGCGGAGACCAGCGCCTGGGCATGGCCAGCGCCCGGGAGGGCGCCGTCAGCATGACCCGCTGGACCAGCACGCTACGCAGCACCATGCAGGGCTACCCCGGTCATTTCGAGTTGATGGCGGCCCTCCGACGGGCCGCCTATACCGACGACCATCGCCTTCTCTTCGTCAGCGCCGGCATCGATCCGGCCCGGCCTTTTTCCGAGCAGATCGATTCCTTCTGGTGGGGCGCGGACGGCTTCGGCCGGCTCGACGAGGCCTATGGCGGGTTCGCGCGCGTCGTGCGCGGCTATGACCCGAGCCATGGCGGGCCGGAGAACGGTCCTTTCAGCACCACCATAGACGCCGGCTGCGGCTTCGGCGGCGCGCTGGTCGCCGCCTGTTTCCTTCCCAGCGGCGATGTCGACGATTTGATCGAGTCGTGATCATCCGACCGGCCCTTCCCGCCGTATTCAAGGGGGGAGGAGAACCTGATCATGGCAGAACGCGCCGACGGCCGGTTGGACCAGGCCGAAACCCGCTTCATCCGCAATTGCATGCGGGCACCCTATCTCGACCGTGCGCGCGAGCAGGCGCTTGCGCTCGCCTGGCGCGACCAGCGCGATCAGGGGGCCTTCGGCGAACTGGTCCTGGCCCACTTGCGCCTGGTGGTCGCTGGCGCATTGCGCCTGCGCGGCTATGGCCTGCCGGTCGGTGACCTGATCCAGGAAGGAACCATCGGGTTGATGGAAGCAGCCACCCGGTTCGATCCCGACCGGGGCTTGCGCTTCTCCACATATGCCACCTGGTGGATCAGGGCCGCGATGCAGGACTTCGTCCTGCGCAACTGGTCGATCGTGCGCAGCGGCACGACCGCGGCCCAGAAGAGCCTGTTCTTCAATCTACGCCGCCTGCGCCAGCGCATCGCCGATCCGACCCGCCGGACCATGAGCGAACCGGAAATCCAGCGTATGGCCGATGCCCTCGGCGTGAATCCGCGCGAGGTCGAGGCGATGGAGCAGCGCCTGGCCGCCGCCGACAGCTCGCTGAACGCGCCGCTCGGCGAAGCGGGCGAGGAGAGCTGGCAGGACAGCCTCGCCGACGACCGTCCGACGCCGGAGGAGACCGTCAGCGACGCCGACGACCGGGAGCACCGCCATGGCCTGCTCGCCGCCGCCTTGGAGCGGTTGCCGACACGCGAGCGGCGCATCATCCAGGCGCGCCAACTGGCCGAGGCCAGCGTCACCCTCGAAGAACTCGGCCGCGAGCTGGGGGTAAGCAAGGAGCGGGTCCGCCAGCTGGAGCGGCGCGCGTTTTCGCGCCTGCGCAAGGACGTGCTGGCCGGCGCGGACAGGCCTACTGCACCGGCCTGCGCGCCTTGAGGGCGGCCGTCAGGGTCCCGTCGTCGAGATAGTCGAGTTCGCCGCCCACCGGCAGGCCATGGGCGAGGCGGGTGACGGTGATCGGCAAACCTGCCAGCCGGTCGGCGATGTAATGCGCCGTCGTCTGGCCTTCCACCGTGGCGCCGGTCGCCAGCACCACTTCCTTGATGGCGGGATCGGCAGCGCGCCGGACCAGCTGGGCGATGCCGAGTTGTTCAGGCCCGACGCCGTCGAGGGCCGAGAGCGTGCCGCCCAGCACGTGGTAACGGCCGCGGAAGGCGGCGCTGCGCTCCAGCGCCCAGAGATCGCCGACTTCGGCGACGACACAAATCACCCCCGGATCTCGCTTCGCATCGCGGCAGATGGCGCAGGGATCCTGGCTATCCAGATTGGCGCAGACACCACAGCTCTTCACCGTCTCCGCCGCCTCGGCCAGCGCCGTCGCCAGAGGCCGCATCAGCGAATCGCGCTTCTTCAACAGATGCAGCGCCGCGCGCCGGGCCGAACGCGGCCCAAGCCCCGGGAGCCGAGCCAGAAGCTGGATCAGTCGCTCGAGATCGCTCGCCGCCATGGGTGGCCGGGGGCCAGCCCTAGAAAGGCAGCTTCATGCCGGGCGGGAGCGGCAAGCCGCCGGTGAGCTTGCTCATCTCGCTCGCCATATGGGCTTCGACCTTGTCCTTGGCGTCCTTGGCCGCGGCGCGGATCAGGTCTTCCAGCACCTCCACCTCGGCCGGATCGAGCAGCTTGGGGTCGATCTTGACCGAGCGCATGTCGCCCTTGCCGTTGAGAGTGACCTTGACCATGCCGCCGCCGGCCTGGCCCGTCATTTCGATCCGCTCCAGCTCGGCTTGCATCTCGGCCATGCGCGCCTGCATGGCCTGGGCCTGTTTCATCATCTGGCCGAGATTCTTCATGAGTTCTCCTCCGCCTGCTCCGAGGCTTGTTCGGAATCGGCCGCGGGCGCGATCTCGAGGTTGCGCACGGCCTCGATCGCGCTGCCGGGAAACAGCGCCAAAGCCGCCTGGACCAAGGGATGGCGCTCGGCCTCGGCCTTGACCGCATCGGCCGCCGCCGCAGCCTGCTGTTCGAGGCTCGCTTCGCCGGGCTCGCCTGAGATCGAGACGATCCAGCGCCGCCCGGTCCATTCCCCCAGACGCTGGCCGAGCTTGTTGGCGAGATTGGCCGGGGCCTGCGGACCCGGCCGGAATTCGATCCGCCCCGCCTCGAAGCGCACGAGATGCACGTGCCGGGCGAGATTGGTCCTGAGAATAAGGTCGCCCTCGGCATCGGCCAGCGCCACGACCTCGGCGAAGCTCTCCGGCATGGGCCGCGCAGCTGGCGCCGCGCTGGGCAGCGCGGCCGGTGCGCTGGTCTCACCCACGGCCCGGGCGACCGGTGCGGGCGTCGAGGCGACGGGCTGAACGGAGGATGCGGCTGGCGCATTTCCGCCCGGCTCCGCATTGTCCAGCAGGCGCCGGGCAAGTTCGCCCGGCGGCGGCATGTCGGCGGCATGCATCAGGCGGATCAGAACCATCTCCGCCGCCTGGAGCGGCGAGGGCGCACCCTGGGTCTCGGCCAAACCCTTCAGCAGCATTTGCCAGCATCGGGTCAGGACCGGCAGGCTGAGCGCGCTCCCGATCGTCCGTCCGCGCCGACGCTCGATCTCGGAAGCGGCCGGATCATCCGCCGCTTCGGGCGCCAGCTTGATCCGGGTCAGCCAATGGGTGAGGTCGAGAAGGTCCTGGATCAGCAGCGCCGGGTCGGCGCCGGACTGGTAGAGCTCGCCCACGAGCGCTAGGGCCGGCGCGGCATGGCCCTTCATCAGCAGATCGAAAAGATCGAACACCCTGGAGCGGTCGACCAGCCCCAGCATGTCGCGCACCTTGTCCTCGCCGATCTCGCCTTCGCCCAGCGCCAGCGCCCGATCCAGCAGGGACAGCCCGTCGCGCACCGACCCGTCGGCCGCCCGCGCGATGAGGGCGAGCGCCGGCGGCGTCACCTTGGCGCCCTCGGCGAGGGCGACGCGGCCGTAATAGGCGCCGAGCGTGGCCGCATCGACCCGGCGCAGGTCGAAGCGCTGGCAGCGGGAGAGCACCGTCACCGGCACCTTGCGGATGTCGGTGGTGGCGAAGATGAACTTGGCATGGCTCGGCGGCTCTTCCAGGGTCTTCAACAAGGCGTTGAAGGCCTGGGTCGAAAGCATGTGCACTTCGTCGATGACGTAGACCTTGAAGCGCGCCTCGACCGGCGCGTAGCGCACGCCGTCGATCAGCTCGCGCATCTCGCCGACGCCCGTCCGGCTCGCCGCGTCCATCTCGATCACGTCGATATGGCGATCCTCGGCGATGGCCTTGCAATGGATGCATTGGCCGCAGGGTTCGGGCGTCGGCCCGCCCTTGCCGTCGGGGCCGATGCAGTTGAAGGCCCGGGCGAGGATGCGCGCCGTCGTCGTCTTGCCCACGCCGCGCACGCCCGTCAGCATGAAGCCCTGGGCGATGCGGCCTGCGGCGATCGCGTTGGTGAGCGTGCGCACGAGCGCTTCCTGGCCGATCATGTCGGCGAAGGTCGCCGGCCGATACTTGCGCGCGAGCACGCGATACGGCGTAGCGGTGGTGGGTGCGTCGGTCATGTGGGGCGCGGGCCGGTGGATCAGCGGTGGGAGACCGGACGACGACCCGCGCGGAAACTCGTTACGGCTGCTTCCTTCCGGACCTGACCGGGTTGGCGAGACGCACGCCCGCCGCCGGCCTCCCGCAGACAATATCGGGCCTGATGCCGGGCTTCGCAAGGGCGTTCGCAGCCGTCCGGCCGACGCCGCCAGGACGATTGCCGCAGGGCTGCCAGCATGCGAGGTTTCGAGCGATGACTCGCGAGGAAGCCAATTTCTATGTCACCTCGGCCCTTGATCGCGCGGGCCAACGCCGGCGCGACGAGGCCTGGCTGGCCGAGCGCCTCGCCGATCCGCAGAGCCTCCTGCTGCCNGTCTGGCGCGGNCAGAATCTGCTGCGCGANTCGGACCANCCCANGGCCGCCATGCTGGCCCGNNCCGAGGCGGCGGANCTCNTCNAGGCNGCNCCNGCGNTAGCNCTCCTNGGCCTGGTCGGCGANGTCGCCCATTTCGCCGTCGACGTGTCGCATCACGCTGAACCTCCGGCGCTGCCCGGCGCCCGCTTCGCCGACCTNCGCAGCGTGGGCGCCATCATGGGCCGCGAGGAAGGCGGGATGCTGGCCTATGCCCGCGGCCTTATCCATTGGCATCAGCGCCACCGCTTCTGCGGCGTCTGCGGCAGCCCGACCGAGAGCCGCGAGGCGGGGCATATGCGCCGGTGCAGCAATCTCGCTTGCGCCGCCGAGCATCATCCGCGCACCGATCCTGCCGTCATCATGCGCATCGAGCACCAGGGCCGGATCCTGCTCGCCCGCCAGAAGCAATGGCCGCCGGGCATGCATTCGGTGCTGGCCGGCTTCGTCGAGCCGGGCGAAAGCCTGGAGGACACGGTGCGCCGCGAGGTGGCGGAGGAGGCCGGCCTGCCGCTCGCCGACGTCGCCTACCACTCCTCACAGCCCTGGCCCTTCCCGGCCTCGATCATGCTGGGCTTTACCGCGCGCGCCCTCCACGACGCCATCGAGGTCGATGGCGAGGAGCTGGAAGAGGCGCGCTGGTATACGCGCGAGGAGCTGAAGGCCTCGCCCGAAAACGAAACCTTCCGCCTGCCCCGGCGCGATTCGATAGCCCGGCGCCTGGTGGACGACTGGATCGCCGGCCGGCGGTAGGGCGTCAGGCGTGCCGGCGCTGGCGATGCGGCCGTTCGGCCCAGGCGCGGCGCTCCTGCACCAGGTCGAGCCAGCGGCCGGTGACGGAACGGCAGAAGGCCGCACCCTCCTCGAAATGGGCCTCGACCGACCGGACGACGTCGGCGGCGACGATCTCGGCGAGCTCGCCGTAATGCCGCTCGACCGAGCCCCAGCAATCGCGGGGGAAATTGCGCGCGTCGGCCTCGGTCACCTCGAAATGGAACTGGAAGCCGTAGGTCGTCCGCCCGACCCTGAGGCCCTGGTTGGGGCAGGTCGGGTTCGACATCAGGCGCACCGCNCCCGCCGGCAATTCGAAGCTGTCCTCNTGGAGCTGCATGATNTTGCAGTCGGGGGCAAGCCCCTTCAGCAGCGGATCGCGCCGGCCGGCCGGGGTGAGACGCACCGGCAGATAGCCGATCTCGAGCCCGCCGAAAGGATAGACCTTGGCGCCGAAGGCGCGCGCGATGAGCTGGGCGCCCAGGCACACGCCCAGCACCGGCTTCGCCTGCTCGTGGAAGGCGCGGATCAGGGCCAGCATCGCTGGAAAGGCGGGATAGCCGGCATCGTCGCCGGCGTGCATCGGCCCGCCGAGGACGACCAGCCCGTCGAACCCCTCGGGCGCCTGAGGCATCGCCTCGCCATGATGCGGCATGCGGATATCGAGGCTGGCGCCGCGGGCGCGCAAGGTCTCGCCGACGATGCCGACGGGGGTTACCGGACAGTGCTGAAGAACCAGAATCGTCATGGCCTGCTCCCTTTGCCGCGGAAGATCCCGCGGATGATCCCGGAGCCGACGGACGTAACCCCGTCGCCGCGGAAATCTTCCGTGGCGACACGGCAAGGGGCTTCAGAGGAATGGAGGGCGGGGCAAGGCCCGGCTACAACCATTTCGAAGTCCCTCAAAGGTTTCGGCCATCGGGCCGGTGAAACCAACAAAGGACGCCAAACGTCGTAGCATAACCACCAGGGGCCATTGGCACGTGCGCGTGCGTCTGGCGCGGAATGTAAGACAAGCGCGCCGGACTTCAAGGCAAATCCTAGCGCCGCGGCGGAATTTCCTACTGCTCAGTGCGCCGGCGGAAGGGGTCGGCGGGATAGACGCCGAGGATGCGCACCTCGCGGGAGAAGAAGCTCAGCTCTTCCAGCGCCAGGCGTTCGGGCCGGCGTTCGGGATGGCCGTCGATTTCGGCGTAGAACTGGGCCACGGTGAAGGCGCCGTCCACCATGTAGCTTTCGAGCTTGGTGATGTTGATGCCGTTGGTGGCGAAGCCGCCCAGGGCCTTGTAGAGGGCGGCCGGGACGCTGCGCACCCGGAACACGAAACTGGTGATGACGGGGCCCTCGACCGGATCGGGATCGACCGGCTCGCGCCGCATGATGATGAAGCGGGTGGTGTTGTTCGCAAGATCGGCCACATTGGCGCGCAGCGACGTGAGGCCGTAGATCTGGCCGGCGAGTTCGGATGCGATCGCCGCCTCGCTCGGGTCCTGGCGCGCGGCCACGTCAGCCGCGGCCCCCGCGGTGTCGGCATGGACGATCGCCTTCAGG
>JGI12270J11330_10003408_pt1 | contig 11398 bp, 5 predicted proteins | sample PeaSoiMetSII2010_FD_11330 | JGI IMG/M metagenome (IMG submission 11330)
TCGGTGAAGGCAATGGCCGCGGGCCCGTCCCACGGTTCCATCAGCGAAGCGTGGTACTCGTAGAAGTCGCGCTTCTCCGGGCTGGTGTGCTCCGACCACGCCTCGGGAATCATCATGGCCATGGCGTGCGGCAGGCTGCGTCCGGACTGCACCAGCAACTCGAGCACGTTATCGAAATTCGCGGAGTCGCTGCCGCCGGGCGTCACGATCGGGAACAACTTGCTGATGTCGTCCTGGAACAGCGGCGAGGCCAGCGTCGCCTGGCGGGCCACCATCCAGTTGGCGTTTCCCTTGACGGTGTTGATCTCGCCGTTGTGCGCCACATAGCGATAGGGGTGCGCCAGGTGCCAGGTAGGAAAGGTATTGGTGGAGAACCGCTGATGCACCAGGCACAGCGCGCTGGTGACGTCGGGATCGGTCAGTTCCCGGTAAAAGTTGCTGATTTGCGGCGCCAGCAGCAGACCCTTATAGATGATGGTCCGCGCCGAGAGTGAGGGGACATAAAACATGCCCTTGTGCTCGAGGCTCGAACTCGCGATTTCGTTTTCTGTGCGGCGGCGGACCACGTAGAGCTTGCGCTCGAACGCATCCACATCCATGCCGGCGGCGCGTCCGATGAAGAGCTGTTGGATGTAAGGTTGGGAAGCCCGCGCGACGCGCCCAATGGCAGAACCATCCACTGGAGTGTCGCGCCAGCCGAGAACGGTCAGGCCTTCTTCCCGGATAATGCGCTCGAGCACTCCCTCGCATTGCAGCCGGTCGTGTTTCTCGACCGGGAAGAAGATCATGCCAACGCCGTACTCGCCCGGAGCCGGCAGGTTGAACCCCAAGTTTGCGCCCTCGCGCGCGAAGAACTGATGCGGAATCTGAATGAGGACGCCGGCGCCATCGCCGGTCTCGGCATCGCACCCGCTGGCGCCCCGGTGGGTGAGGTTAATCAGGACATGGATGCCTTTGACGATGATGTCGTGCGACTTCTCGCCATTGATGCTGGCGACAAAGCCGATCCCGCAAGCATCGTGCTCATGGCGCGGATCGTATAGCCCTTGAGGCTCCGGAAGTCCTTGGAAACGCTCGTCTTGGTTCATCCTACGGCCAACCTCTCCGCCCCTGGGTTCGTACAGACACTGAACACACGGTGCCGCCCAGCACCTGGATTGCGACAAATCACCAGATACTTTAATACCCGGAAATCAAGCCCTAGTACAGCGCACAATTTTGATTCAAACGATGCAAATTTCGAATACTCGAAAAGCTAGGGGCAGCGCAGTCCGGCCCCGGGGAAGCGACGTGGAGACCGCCGGCTCTCACCTACTCTGCAACCGGGCGGGCGGCAGGGACGAGGGTTGGGGAAGAGATTGCAGCCTGGGCGTCATCGCTAAGCTTCAGGGCTCCGACCGCCTTACCCTTCAAGTTCTTGATAAGGTCGAAGAGCCGGCTGGGATCGATGGGCTTCGCAAGGTAGGCGTCCATGCCGGCCGCCAGGCAGCGGTCCTCGTCCCCTTTCATGGCATGAGCGGTCATGGCGATGATGGGCACGTGGCCGCCGCTTACGTTTTCCCATTGCCGGATGGCCGCGGTGGCCTCAAAACCGTCGCTTACCGGCATCTGAACATCCATGAGCACCAGGTCAAATGAGCCTTGCTTGACCAGAGTCACGGCTTCCTGCCCGTTGTTGGCCACGGTCACGCGATGGCCCCGCTTCTCGAGCAGCCGCGCCGCCAGCACTTGGTTCACAGGATTATCCTCGGCCAGCAGTATTGCGAGAGGGGATTCGCGGTCAGGGCGACGCGCGGGTGTGAGGGGGGGCGCAGTCTGCGGCGGAGGCGCGGCGGTTCCCAGCGCAATGCGGATGGCCTGCAACAGCTCCGGCCGGAATATCGGCTTGGTCAAAGACGCCCGGATGCCCAGTTGCTGACAATGTGCGGCCCAGCCGGTCAACGTCAACAGAATGATGGGGACTCCGGCCAGAGCAGGGTCTTCTCCAATTCGTTCGGCGGTGGTACAGCCGTCCATCTCCGGCATCTGGGCATCCAGTAGAACCAACCGAAACGGCCTGCCGCTTGCGCTTCTTTCTCGCAGTTTCCTCAGCGCGTGGCCGCCGCCCTTCGCCCAACTAGGACACATTCCCCACCGGCGCAGCATTTCGACGAGCAGATATAGGTTGGTTGAATTATCGTCCACCACCAGCACGGGCAGATCCTGGAACGGTTCGATCGGGGTCACTGCCGGCCTGGTACGGCGGTCTCTGGGCAAGCCCAGCCGGGCGGTGAAATGGAAGACGCTGCCCCGGCCTTCCGGATTGCTGTCCACCCAAATCTTCCCGCCCATCATATGCACCAGGCGCGCGCATATCGCCAGACCCAGTCCGGTGCCGCCGTATTGCCGGGTGGTGGAACTGTCGGCCTGGGTAAAGGCTTCAAAGATCATGCGCCGTTTTTCGGGCGGAATTCCGATGCCGGTATCCCGGACCGTGAAATGCAAACCGACGTCGTTCTCGATTTCCGATTCGGCGTGCACACCCACCACCACCTCCCCTTGCTGGGTAAACTTCATGGCGTTGCCGATTAGATTGACCAGCACCTGCCGTAATCGTCCGGGATCGCCCACCACGCAGACTGGAACCCCATCTTTTATATCGCCGATCAGTTCCAGCCCCTTCTCGTGGGCGCTGAAACTCATGCTTTTCATGGTCTCGCCCAGGGTTTTCGGCAGGTCGAAATCGATCCGCTCAAACTGCAGCTTGCCCGCCTCAATCTTGGAGAAATCGAGCACGTCGTTGATCACCAGCAGGAGAGACTCGGCGGAACTCTTGACCATGTTCAAGTCTTCCCGCTGGTTGGGCGTGAGTTTGGTCTCCAGGACCAGATCGGTGATGCCGATGATGCCGTTCATGGGGGTGCGGATTTCGTGGCTCATGGTGGCCAGAAACGCGCTTTTCGCCTGGCTTGCCGCCTTGGCCGCCTCTTCCGCGCGTTTGCGCTCGGCGATCTCGAGCTGCAGATTCTCCTCGGCGTGTTTGCGCTCGGTGATGTCAATGGCCGTGCTTTCGATCACTTTCCTGCCGCGCGGGCCCTCCACCATCATGGCCCGCTCCAGAATCCAGAACAGAGTCCCGTCCTTCTTGCGCTGCNGGCACTCGTAATTCAGGACCTGGCCTTCGCTTTTCAGCTTGCCGAGGAAGGTGGCGTGCGATCCCGGAGCCGCGTAGAGAGCCGCGGCGGACCGCGCGAACGCCTCCCGCCGGGAAGCGAAACCATACATGCCGAGAAAAGCGCCGTTGCAATCGAGCAGCTCTCCCTCCAGCGTGGCCAGGGAAACCGCCGCAAGATTCCCTTCGAACAATTCCTGATACTGCCGGGCGACGCGATTGGCGACTTCGGTCTGGTTCTCCAGCAAGGTGAGGATCATGCCGAAGGCAACGAAGTATTTGGGCAGATCCCAAAACAGGCTATCGACCGGAGGGCCCAGGTGCAGGGCCCCCAGAACATCGGCCAGCGGGAAGACCACACCCCACGCCAGAAATGAAACAGACGTGAGGATCACTCCCGGCGACACCCTGCGGTGAAGCTGCCAGTAGAGAAAGGCGGTGATCGAAAAGAAGGCAAACTGCAGGTAGTCAATACCGTATGCCGGGTAATCGCCGGCCCGATAAACTACCCAGGCGCCAGGCGACAGGAACGAGAACACCAGCACCCTGATGGCGAAGCTCTTGCGGCTGTAATGCGTCAGGGTCAGCGCCGTGGCCGTACCCATGGCCAGGACCAGAGTGATTCGATAGAACCAGGGACGGTGGACCGCAAACACCATTCCCGTCCAGTAGAGGACCGCAGGCAGCGAGCCCAGAAGGATGAAAATGATCCGCCTGCGGGTGGTGGTGCATGCGCGCGAGACCGAGAAAAAAAAGCTGGTCCCGGCAAAAACGAGGGTGGAATGGGCCAGCCACAACTGCAAGGTGGGTGAAATCAGCGAAAAGCTGAGCAGGCAAGCCGCCGCGAAATGGATGAGGATGGCGATCCAGCCAATCATCCAGAGGGCAACTCGCCACTGGCGGTCGCGCAGATAGATCCAGGTGAACAGCGCCACCAGCAGCGCCATCACGCACAAAACCACGATATGTTGGAACTGCGCCGACATCGTCCAAGCGCTGCCGTTTCTCTCCACGGCTGGGATCGCCCCGGCCGGCTGCGACGGGAAGGGTTAGGGAGTCATGGATGCACCGCGCGATCCACTTGAATCTATCGGTCAACCCCTACGAAAGCTTTAGGTGCTTTGGTCACCAGCGAGTCCTCGCCGATTCGGCAGCCGTTGCGGTGTGTTTGCCATGCCGCTGGTGCAAATGCAGCCGAGTTTGCACCGCATCTGCTGCATTGATGAATTAACTACTTGACAGACTTCCCTGCGCCGTCGTTTCTTGCGTAAGGACCCGGCGCGACTCGCGCAGGAAATTTTCCGCGCGAAAATTTTTCGTGCTAGTATGCCGAGCAGTCGCCAAGTTGGTCCGGTTTTCTGGTTCCGCAACTCCGGCCGAAGATTTTCGGCACAACCCAGGTGGTTCAGCCCGGGCATTTCGCACAGCACGTCCTGCTCGGCAGCGCCCTTTCATACTGTTCTTTTGTTGACGAGTTCTTTCCGCCGTCTCTGCCCCTCGGAGGCGGCAGCCGAGTGGCCGCAGAAAAATGTCGCTTGTTTCCGCAACCGCCGCAGTCAATCCCTGGATCCGGATTCTCGGGGCCCTGGAGAAAAAGATCAACCGCACCACCTTCGAGACCTGGCTCAAGCCCACGCGCTTCAGCCACGCCGAAGGCGGGGTGCTCTACATCCGCATGCCCCGGCCGGAATTCCGCGTCGTCGAAGAAAAGTATATGGACCTCATCCTGGAGGCCATCGACAACCTCGGCCTGGAGCTCCAGGACGTGAAGTTCGTCACCGAAGAGGACGATCCCACGGCCACTCCCGTGCGCCACAGCTTCCCGGCGAAGCCGACGCAGGGGGGAAGCCCCGCCGCGGCCGGCCCTGCGCGCCCGGGATCGCAGGCGCGCTTCGATTTCGACTCCGCTGCCCAGCTCAATCCCAAGTACAGTTTCGACGGATTCGTGATCGGCGCCGGCAACCAGTTCGCGCATGCCGCCGCCCGCGCCGTCGCCGAGAACCCCTCGAAGTGTTACAACCCGCTGTTCCTCTACGGCGGGGTCGGCATGGGCAAGACCCACCTGATGCAGGCCATCGGCCAGGAGGTCAAGCGCAACCAGCCGCAGCTCTCCATCTGCTACGTCTCCAGCGAGAAGTTCACCAACGAGGTGATCAACTCCCTGCGCTACGACCGCATGAGCAGTTTCCGCGACCGCTTCCGCACCGTGGACGTGCTGCTCATCGATGACATCCAGTTCCTGGCGCAGAAGGAGCGCACCCAGGAGGAGTTCTTCCACACCTTCAACGCGCTGCATGAGTCCATGAAGCAGATCGTCATCGCCAGCGACCGTCCGCCCAAGGAGCTGGCCGAGATCGAGGACCGCCTGCGCAGCCGCTTCGAGTGGGGCCTGATCGCCGACATCCAGCCGCCCGACCTCGAGACCAAGGTCGCGATCCTGCAGAAAAAGTCGGAGAGCGAGCGCGTCCAACTGCCCACCGACGTGGCTCTCTACATTGCGTCGAACATCCGCTCCAACGTGCGCGAGCTCGAAGGCGCCATGATCCGCCTGATCGCCTACTGCTCGCTCACCGGCGCCCAGGTTAACCTGCCGACCGCTCAGCAGGTGCTCAAGAACTTCATCGACGCGCAGAGCCGCAAGGTGACCATCGAAGCCATCCAGAAGGCGGTGGGCGAGCAGTTCGGGCTGAAACTCACCGAGCTCAAGGCTAAGAATAATTCGCACTCGATCGTTTATCCGCGGCAGATCGCCATGTACCTGGCCAAGCACCTGACCGAGGCCTCTCTGCCGGAGATTGGCCGCCAGTTCGGCGGCAAGCACCACACCACCGTCATGCACTCGGTGGACAAGATCGAGCAGGTGCGTAAGGCCGACAAGGATTTGAACAGGCTCCTGAATAAGCTGACCGAGCAGTTGGGCGGATGATTCGCAGAGTATTGGCTGGCGCCGCTGGGGTTTTCCACCAAAACTGCGTCTTCTCTCGGCCAGCCCTGTGGAGACCCTGTGGAAGCTGTGCAGGCCATGGGTCCGGTTTTCTTCTCTCGCCTAGTTTTCCCGTCCAGCCACAGACGAGAGGACAGAATACGCGCGCGCTTCGGTGGGCACATCCGGAGCGCGCTCAGCAGGATGGCTGGGATTTCCACTTTTCCCCAGCCCCTACTGCTACTACTGTTTAGAAGTTTGTGTTTTTGATATAAGGGGAGTAATAGAGGCGCCACTTTATGGAATCGACCGGGGCTCAGACGGGTGCTGCCATGGAAATTACCGTCAGCAAGTCCGATCTTCTCAACGAGCTCACCGCTACCCAGGGCGTGGTCGAGCGCAAGACCACGATCCCCATCCTCTCGAATTTTCTGTTCGAGGCTGCGGGCGACCGGCTCACCATCACCGCCACGGATCTCGATCTCAGCCTGCGCACTACGTGTCCGGCGAAGGTGAAGAAGGAAGGCTCCTGCACCATCCCGGCGCGCAAGCTGTACGACTACGTCAAGCTGCTCCCCGAGGGTGAGATCACCATCAGGCTGCTGGAGAACCACTGGGTTAACATCCGCCTCGGGCGCTCCAACACCAAGATGGTGGGCATGGCGCGCGCCAATTTCCCCGCGCTGCCCGTGTTCCCCACTGGCACCATGTTCAAGCTCCCGGCCCAAGTGTTGCGGACGATGATCGCCAAGACCATCTTCGCCATCTCCAATGAAGAATCGCGCTACACGCTGAACGGCGCGCTGCTGGTGCTGAAGGCGGAGTCGATGACCATGGTCGCCACCGACGGCCACCGCTTGGCGCACATCGAGAACAGCGCCGGCAAATTTTCCGGTCCCGGCACCGAGCTGCGCGTGCTGGTGCCGAAGAAGTGCATGGCGGAGCTGAACTCGCTGCTGCAGGATTTCGACCAGGACACGATTGATTTCGCGAAAGATGAGTCCACGCTATTCTTCCGCGTCGGCGACCGCCTGCTGACCTCGCGCCAGCTCACCGGACAGTTCCCCAACTTCGAGGCCGTGCTGCCGCGCGACAACACCAAGACGGTCACCGTGCGCTCGGAAGACATCGCCGGCGCCATCCAGCGCGTGGCCCAGTTCGCCGACGAGCGCTCGGGCGCCATCCGCCTGCGCCTCGACAAGAACGAGATCAAAGTGTCGTCTTCCTCGAGCGAGGCCGGCGAGTCGGAAGATTCCATCGAGACTGCCTACGCCGCCGACCCGCTGACCATCGGCTTCAATTCCGCGTACCTGCTCGATTTCCTGAAGGCTTCCTCGTCGGGCGACGTCAGCTTCGAGTTCAAGGATCCGCAGTCCGCCGGCCAGCTCCGCCCCGCCGAGAACGGCGACGAGTTCAAGTACCGGTATATCGTGATGCCGATGAGGATCTGAGACGCCCATCAGCTATCTGTGTATGTCCGTGAACGTCCGCGGTTGCTCTATTCGTTTTGACACTTTGCGGCTTTCGGCGAGCATGCCCGTGGAGCGCATCGGGATTGGAAAGAAATTTAGAAGTTGTTCACACGTGAGAACTCGACCATAGTCAAGGTCGGCGCCTCACAATGTTCACGCAATCATCGCTTCTTCGGGCAAGGGAAGGTCACTGCTTGCGGCAGCATCAATCCATCCAAGCACATTTAGCCGTCGAATCGCCAACGCCACTTCGCTCTCATCGAGCGGGGGACGACGCCGGAATTTCCATTGCATTACATAACGCAAGATTTCGCCCTCCGTGGGCTGCGCCTTGTTGGCTTCCCGCAGTCTGGCAGCCGCGAAATGAACCGTTGCAGCAATCTCTGCGTCATCAGTGTTCATCCTCACGACGAGGTCGACGACCTTATCAATCTTCGGTTGCCATTCAGCTAAAAACGATTCGTACCCCCTCTTCGCATCATCGTATGTTGGGCCTACCTCTGTTGCCAACATGCGGCCGAGCTTGCGCTCCACGATGAGCCCGTTGTTGATAAGACGGGACAGCACCTGCTTAACCTCAGGAGCATACGGCCCATAGCTGCCGCGACGATACGAAAGCCCGGTCGGAATGCCCGCCTCGGTAGCAAAGTAGGCTACTTTCTGGAATCCAACGCGGCCGACAGGCCAGTGATATCGTTCGTTCCTAACCTGCTCGAGTATCGCGACTAACGCGACCCACCCTGGCTCGACCCGAAACGGAGGGGGTGAAATTGCTGTCGAGTCGTTTGCTGTCGCCTCCCCTGGGCTTCTGTGACCCAAGAACTCAGGTTGCAGCTCCTTGTGAGGAGTTCCGAATGGCGCATACAATTCCACAGGGATCCGGAGGTCGGCCAAATCCCGGTACAGCGTAGGTCCCACAACGCGCCAATCGAGTTGTCCCTCGCCGCATCCAAGCGGGGGGACAGCAAGCGACGTGATCCCCCATTCGGGGACGTGATCCCGAAGGTAACGCAAACCTCTCACGATGTCGCTCAGCCGCGAGACAGAGCGCCAATGCTCCTTGGTCGGGAAGTTGATGATGTGCGGCGGATTTGCACGACGGTAGAGGTACGGTTTTCCTAGATGGACTTCGTGCCGGTGACAGCGATGAAGGTAATCCTCATACATTTCTGGAAAGCGCTTCCGAAATCCGAGTGCGATGCCCTTGCCCATCACGCCTACCGTATTCACCGTGTTGACAAGGGTCTGGGTGTCCGATTCGAAGATATCGCCGATTAGTACCTTTATCATGCGGCGCCTCGCAAGAAAAACATTGTTCCGTCCACTGTTATTGGCAAATTGGGGGCTGCACCTTGCAGGTGTTCACGGCCCCGTTCGTTGGAGACGTAAGCGCCAAAAACGTAGCATGGTGGTACCACGTCCGGTACCAGCACCTCCGCGCACTTCTGCGCCGAATGACGCCACTGCTCGATTTGATCCGGGTGCGCCCACCACTCCGCAAACGTCCGGTCTCGGTCAACGATCGCGAGCCCATTCGGTGCTGGCATGAACCTTGCGTACTTGCTGGCCGCGTTGCTGTCCGTGATGACCACGTTCGGGAGCTCAATGACATCTACACGCACCTGTAGCACACAAATTTCCTCGTGGATGCTGCTCCTCTTAAGCAACATCGGATTGCGTGGGCAGATATATAAGTTTGCGTAGCTGTGCAGCGCGCGACCGTTCGGTACGACAACACCTGCGCGCCGGTCCTGAACATCCGCCAGCGCAATTGTCCGATGCGCGATACTTTCGGCCCGTTTGTGCGAAAGAATTCCGCGCTGGAGGACCGATGGGACAGTAGCGATCGGGATAATGTAACCAAGTTCATGGAGCTCGGCGCGTGTCCTCTCTACCGCTAGTAGCATACGCCAATCTTATTCCGTTTGGAATAAAAATTATTCCATATGGACTGGCATCGATTCTCGTTTATCCTTGTCTCCATTCCAAGCGGAATCGAAACATGCCATTCGAGCCAGATCGGCTGAGGGATCTTCGAGAGGCGAAGGGGCTCTCCCAGGAGAAACTTGCCACTATGGCCGGAGTTAGCCAATCGATCATCGCAAAGGCTGAGAAGGGCAGATCCGTACGCGGCGACGTGTTAGACAAGCTGGCCTGCGCACTGGACTGCACGATGGACTACCTATATGGACGCGGGGGCGAATACGACGACCCCTCAACGGCGGCTGTCCACATGGCATTTGATGCGTTCGCGCGGGGAGCGAATGTTACCGACGAACAGCGGGCGCGATGTCGACGCGCGCTCAAGCACCCGGATGCCCCAAAAACCGCCAACGCATGGCAGTCCCTAGCCGAAATGATCGAATTGAGCATCGGGCCAGCGTCCTCTAGGTCTGCAAGTCTGACGGTAGTTAAGCACCGACCAGGCAGGTCCAAAGCGGTTGCGATTACACGGGCCCATCAAACTTGAGCAGTCATGGATCAGTCCTGCCGCAACTCTGTTGCTCAACGGCCCTGAGTCGAGGCGGCCTCGGCGGGCATGCCCATTGCAGAGCGTCAGTTTCTTAGCCGCGCCGATCCGCGTTTATGTGCGGTATGATTTCCCCTGTTTTTCCGCACAAATCCGCGCCCTTGCACAGCCCCCAATTCCTCCCAGTCGTGTTATAATAACCACTGCTCGGGCGACAGCTAAGTGACTTAATAATCAATCATTTGAACTCATCCAGCCGAAACGAAAACTGATCCGCGGCCACGCCCTCGCTTTGTCTTAGAAGGATTTGAATGGCAACCAAAGAATCCACGCTACTCGCGACCAAAGAGCAGACCAAAATCATCCGCGACGGCAAGAGCGACGGCGCGCCCAACGGCGTGCCGGTGAGCGACTACACCGCCGATTCCATCAAGGTCCTCGGCGGCATGGAAGCCGTCCGCAAGCGGCCTGCGATGTACATCGGCTCGACCGGCGAGATGGGCCTGCATCACCTCGTCTACGAGGTGGTGGACAACTCGGTCGACGAAGCCCTCGCCGGCTACGCCGACAAAATCGAGGTCACCATCCACATCGACAACTCGATCACCGTGGTCGATAACGGCCGCGGCATTCCGGTGGACGAGATGGTGGTGGACGACGAGAAGCTTCCCGCCGCCCAGGTGGTGATGACCAAGCTCCACGCCGGCGGCAAGTTCGATACTTCGTCGTACAAAGTCTCCGGCGGACTGCACGGCGTGGGCGTCAGCGTAGTGAACGCGCTCAGCAGCCAGCTCGATCTCGAGATCTGGCGCAAGGATCCCAAGACCGGCGAAGGCTTCGTCTGGGAGCAGACCTTCTCCAAGGGCGAGCCCACCTCGAAGTTCAAGAAGGCCGGCAAGACGCAGAAGCGCGGCACCAAAGTCCACTTCGTTCCCGACACGGAGATCTTCTCCACCACCGAGTACAACTTCGACACGCTGGCGCAGCGCCTGCGCGAGCTGGCCTTCCTCAACAAGGGCCTGCTCATCACGCTCAAGGACGAGCGCACCACCGATGCCAAAACCGGCGAGGCCAAGCAGGCGGAGTTCAAGTACAACGGCGGCATCGCCGAGTTCATCAAGCACCTCAACCGTGGCAAGAGCGTGCTGCACGACAAGCCCATCTACATGGAAGCCGAGCGCGACGGCGTGGCCATGGAGATCGGGATGCAGTACAACGACGGCTACTCCGAGACCGTCTTCAGCTTCGCCAACAACATCAACACGGTGGACGGCGGCTCGCATCTCTCCGGCTTCCGCACCGCGCTCACCCGCACCATCAACTACGCCGGCCAGCAACTCGGGCTGTTCAAGGACGTGAAGGAAAACCTCACTGGCGACGAC
>JGI12270J11330_10003409_pt1 | contig 11396 bp, 6 predicted proteins | sample PeaSoiMetSII2010_FD_11330 | JGI IMG/M metagenome (IMG submission 11330)
CGAGTCCAAGGCCAATCCGCCTGCAGCCTCCGCGGNTCCCGCGGCTGAGGCGCCCGCCGCACAGCCTGTGCCGTCCAACGCAGCCAATCCTTCCGCCGCCCTGAGCCATGTAAGCCTTTCGCCCACACCGGCAAACTCGGGCTCTTTTTCCAGCAGCCGCGACGCAGCGGCAATAGGTTCCCCGCAATCTCCCGATCAAAGCGCGGCCAGTGCTGCCAGCGCTCAGCCGACCGAGCCCTTCGCCTACGCGGACTGGACCTGGTTGAACGGTAACGCGCGCAACAAAGATGNGGTATGGGATTCCAAGTACTTCACGCCCGAATTCCGCGTCGACACGAACTACATCGAAGATTACAACCAGCCCAAAGACCACACCATGGGCGGCTCGACGGAGAGTTTCCGCAACGGCGAAGTCCAGCTGGAGCAGTTGAGCTTCGGCGGCGATTTGCATGTGGGAAATGTTCGCGGCCGGATCTTGACCATGTTTGGATTGTTCGCAACCACGACGCCGCGCAATGACGGCAGCGCCGGCGTTGGCCAATGGAACCTCAACGACGCTTACAAGTACTTCTCCGAAGCCTACGGCGGATACCACTTTAACGTGAACCACGGGCTCAACATTGACGCGGGGATTTTCGTGTCGTATATCGGCCTCTTTAGTTACTACAATTTCGACAACTGGACCTACCAGCCTTCTTTCGTCTCCTCCAACACGCCCTGGTTCTTCAATGGCGTGCGCATCCAGTGGTTCCCCACCGACAAGCTGAAGATTGAACCTTGGTTCATCAACGGATGGCAATCCTATGCCAAGTTCAACGGTCACCCCGGTTTGGGAGGGCAGATCTTGTACCGTCCGAAGCCGTGGCTTTCGCTGGTCTTCAACAACTATGGCATGGGCACGGATACCCTGGGCGTACCCGGACGTTCGCGCATCCACACGGACGACAGCATAGAAGTCAGATACTACAATCACCCCGAGAATCTCGGCTTGGACAAGATGGCCTTCTCGCTTACGGGCGACCTGGGTTGCGAGTATGGCGGAGGAGTAAGTTGCCATGGCAATACGAGCGGCGGTCCCAAGCAGAGTTTTGCCGGATGGATGCTTTATAACCGGTGGTGGTTCCACAAGGATCGGTACGGCATAACGCTGGGAGGCGGAGTACTGGACAATCCGGGCCGCTACCTGACGTTGCTGCAGCCCATCAATGGGGCAACGGCCGTCTCTGGATCGCCGTACTTCCCCGCGTATCCCGGGAGCATTTACAAGGCTTGGGACGGCTCGCTGACGTTCGATTGGATGCCAGCCCAATACATTACGTTCCGCTTCGAGACCGGCTATCGCCACGCAAACGTTCCTTACTGGTCTGGCCGCCAGGGAATTACTCCGCCTGGAGGCAACGTCGGGCCCGTGGCCAACAATGGAGTCGTGGGTACCGGTGCAAGTTACATCTGCACGAATGGATCCACATCCGCCGTTTCCAATTTTTCGCCGTCGGGGCTGGGCTTTACCGTGGACAACACCGGTGGCGGGGTGGCCGCATCCTGCGCTGAACAATACAACGTGGGCGGCACCACAGGATGGACCGCCTGGCAACCCGATCTTCGCAGGGGCCAAGCCGTCAACACGATTGCCATCATGGTGAAGTTCTAAAACTCTTGCTCGGCAGGCCGACTGGCCAAGACACGTTATGCCCGCAGTGGAGAAAGGAATCAGGGCGCCAAGGGAGAAAGCTAAAGCAATGAAACTCAGCCCCAAACTCTTGTTGGCGCTCGCGATCGCTTCATCTCTCAGCGTCCGCACGCGCTCGCAAGAGGTGCCCGGAGGAGAGTTTCAGTCTGAGATAACGAGTTGCTGGCCTGCTTGCTCCTCGGTGCCCGTGGGTTCCGAACTGGTTGCATCGGGAGTTCACCCGAAGGTTACGCATTACACTACGCAGTTTGACGGCGATCACAGCCTGCAGGAAGCGACAGTCGTCGAGCAGGCCTTTTCTCGATACACGCTGTACACCGTTCATTTGCAGTTTGCCTCCGGCGTGGAGCAGTCCGTTGTACTAACGGCGCCGCCGGGGGGACTGCAACCCGAAATGCGCGATATGAGCGGCGACAGTGTTCCCAATGACTTAGTCCTGACTTCAAAGCTCCTCGGCTTGCCCCTCATCGTCCTGCTCAACGAGGGCCACGACCACCTAACCGTGGCCATTTCGCACAGCGCCATTGCAACCGGTGAAGACCGGGCAACGGGGCCGCACCAAGCTTACCGGGCCGCAGCACTCGTGTCCCCCAGACTCAGAAGCGGCGAACTTGCCGGTCGCGGTGGCCCGCATGATGCACATCTGGAAGAAAAGCTTCTCTGCCCGCTCGTTTCTCAATCAACGAGGGGCACGGAGCATCCATCCGCTTCGGGAAGGGCTCCACCCGCGCTGGTAACGCCGCTATAGCGCGCGGCTAGATAAACATCATTGGGATATTTGTCTGAAGTGGGTGCGTCACCCTGCTGCTGCGACGGGTGTGCCCGCTTGAGCCTAAAAATCGTTGACGCATGAATGTCGCGGCGAATTGGAAGGTTTTCATGAAGAGCAGAGGTTTGGAAGTCAGTCTTCTCCTGATCTTGGTCGCAACGTTGCCGGATCTAGCCGGCTGTGGCAAAGGGGCGGATTTAGCGGCAGAGGCGCCGCCGCCAGCCAATATCGTTCCCGGCGTGGATGTCAGCCTCTTCACCGTCGACCACCCGGAGCAGTTCCCGCTCGGTGAAGCCACGGCGCATCCCGCAGCCTCCGAGTTAGTCGTTACGGGAACAGTTGCCCCCGATGTGTCCCGCAACGTCCCGGTCGTCTCGCTGGCCTCCGGGCGCGTCGTAGCCATTCACGCGCGACTCGGCGACACCGTGAAAAAAGGCCAGTTGATGCTGACCATACGAAGCGATGACGTTGCGCAGGGTTTTGACGCCTATCGCAAGGCCGTCGCCGACGAACTTCTCGCGCGAAAGCAGTTGAATCGAGCCGTGGACCTGTATGCGCACGGCGCAGTTGCACAGCAAGACCTCGAGGTCGCGCAAGACACCGAGGATGACGCCAAAGTCACTCTCGAGACCGCAACCGAGCATCTCCGTCTGCTGGGCAACGACCCGAACAAACCCATGGGCATGGTGGATATCTTCGCGCCGGTCTCCGGCGTGATCACCGACCAGGAAGTCACCAATGCGGCAGCCGTACAAGCGTTTAATATTCCGAGCCCGTTCACGATATCGGATCTCTCTTTCATCTGGATTATTTGCGACGTGTACGAGAATGACCTGGCCAGTGTCCGGCTCGGGGATATAGCGGAGCTCACGCTGAATGCCTATCCCGGTCGCACATTCAACGGAAAGGTCAGCAACATTGGCGCGATCCTCGATCCGAACATTCGCACGGCCAAGGTCCGCATCGAAGTTCAGAATCCAGGAATGATGCGGATAGGCATGTTCGTAAAGGCGACTTTCCGCGGTCAAACCAGTGAAATGCACACGATTGTTCCGGCGTCCGCTGTTCTGCACATGCACGATCGCGATTTTGTATTCGTGCCCGCGCCGGACAAGAAGTTTCGCCGCCTGGAGGTCGTCAGTGGCGATCTCCTGCCAAACGACACGAACCTGCAGGAAATCAAGTCTGGGCTCAAACCGGGGCAGCAAGTAGTTACGAACGCCCTGGTGCTTGACCACGTGCTCGCCCAGTGATGGTTAGCCGGTAGCCTGGGGTTCTGCTCATGCCGCTGATTTGCGAAAGCGGGAAGGAAAACAGGAAATGATTCGCGCTTTGGTCGATTTCGCACTGAACAACAAGTTTGTGGTGTTGGCCATCGCCGCCCTGTTGCTGGCTTGGGGAGCCATTGCGTTTCACAACTTGCCGGTGGAGGCCTATCCGGATATCGCCGACAACTACGTGACGGTCATTACGCAATGGCCGGGGCGTTCCGCGGAAGAGGTCGAGCAACAAGTCACGATTCCAATCGAAATGCAGATGTCCGGAATGCCGCACATGACCTTTCTGCGTTCCGAGTCCATTTTCGGGCTGTCGTTCGTGATCATGATCTTCGACGACAGTTCCGTGAACGACTGGAACCGCCAGAAGGTGCTGGAGAGGCTCACGCAGGTCAATCTTCCTCCCGGACAGAACCTGCAGCCGCAAATCGGAACCGACTGGAGCCTCACGGGCCAAATCTACTGGTACACGCTGAGAAGCACCAATCCCAGGTACGACTTGATGGAATTGCGGTCCATCGAAGACTGGGTTCTGCTTAAGCAATTCAAATCCGTTACCGATGTGGTGGACGTTTCCGACTTCGGAGGCACGGTGCGTGAATACCAGGTGCGCGTTGACCCAAGCAAACTCGTCTCCTACGGATTGAGCATCGGGCAAGTCGAGCAGCAGTTGGCCAACAACAACATCAATGCCGGCGGCAGCTTTGTGGAAGAAGGCCTCCAGCAGATGAATGTTCGCGCGCTGGGGCTTTTCAGCACGGTGCAAGACATCGAGCAGACGGTGTTAAAAACCCAGAGCGGGACCGCGCTACGAGTGAAGGACATCGCGGAGGTGGTCCAAGGCCCAAAAATTCGGTTGGGCCACATGGCCAGGGCTAACCACGTGCAGGACGGACGCATTATTGACGAGCCGGATGTCATTCAGGGCGTGGTGCTGATGCGTAAGGGCGCGGAAGAGCAGACCACCCTCGATGCCATCCACAAGAAAGTGGATCAGCTGAATAGCGGCATCCTGCCTCCCGGCGTGAAGGTCGTGCCCATGCTGGACCGCAGCGATCTGCTGCACTACACAACGCACACGGTGATGCAAAACCTGCTGGAAGGCATGATTCTGGTGACGATCATCCTCCTCCTCTTTCTTGGCAATGTCCGGGCAGCTCTCATTGTTGCTCTCACCATTCCCTTTTCTTTGCTCTTCGCCTCCATTTGGCTCGACTTAACCAAGGTTCCTGCAAATCTTCTCTCGTTGGGCGCCCTGGATTTCGGCATGGTGGTGGATGGCGCCGTGGTCATGGTCGAAAACATTGTTCGCCATTTGAGCCGCCGGAAGAACGGTTTCTCCAATGGCGGTGAAGCCTCCCGTGGGAGCAGTACGAATGGGAAATCTGCCATGGAGCATATCCGCGAGGCTGCGCATGAGGTGCAGCGGCCGGTTTTTTATGCTATCGCCATCATCATCACCGCCTACCTGCCGATTTTTACGCTGCAACGAGTGGAGGGCCGGTTGTTCCGGCCCATGGCCTTGACGGTGGCCTTCGCTCTCCTGGGAGCTCTGGTTTTCTCGATGATCATTGCGCCCGTTCTGAGCAGCGTGCTGTTCCGCGACAAAGTTAAAGAGCGGCGCAACCCGGTGATGGAATTCCTGACCGTTCGCTACCGCACGCGGTTGCGCTGGTGCCTTGAGCATCGCGCGCTAACCCTCGGCGTAGGCGTGGCGGCGCTGGCGGGAAGTCTGTACCTGGCCCTTAGCGGGATTATCGGTTCGGAGTTCTTGCCGCATCTGGACGAAGGCGCGATCTGGGCGCGGGGCACCCTGGCGAACAGCACGAGTCTTACGGAAGGCGACAGGTTTACAACCAGCGCCCGCTATGTGTTCGCGTCGTTCCCAGAGGTGACGACGGTCGTATCGCAGGCGGGCCGCCCGGATGACGGCACCGACACCGGGGGTTTCGGCAACACAGAATATTTCGTTGACCTGAAGCCGCACGACCAATGGCGGCCGGTATTTCGTAAGAACAAAGAGGAACTGATCGCCGCCATGGAACGCGAGCTGCAAAAAAGGTGCCCGGGGGCGGTCTGGAATTTCTCGCAGCCTATTGAAGACAACGTCGGAGAAACCCTTACCGGCACGAAAGGTTCGCTGGCGTTCAAAATTTTCGGCGACGACCTGAAGACTCTCGAACAGAAGGGCGAAGAAGTCGTTGCCGTCATGTCGGGCATCCCAGGCATGCGCGATGTCAAGCTCTTACGCGATTTCGGCCAGCCCAATCTGGACATAACCATTGATCGCCGGCAGGCGGCCCGTTTTGGAATCAACGTGGCGGACATACAAGATGCCGTACAAACGGCCGTGGGCGGCAACGCGGTGAGCCAAGTGCTCCAGGGCGAAGCGCGCTACGATGTGGTGGTGCGCTATCAAGAGCCCTACCGCAAAACCCAGGACGCCATCGCGAGGGTCCGCCTTCTTTCCCCCACAGGAGAGCGAGTGTCTCTGGCGCAGTTGGCTAAAGTCGAGGTCAAGGACGGCGCGTACGACATCTACCGGGAGGGCAACGGGCGTTATTTGGCTATCACCTTCAACGTGCGCGGCCGCGATCTGGGATCAACGGTTGAAGAGGCGATCAAACAGATCGGTCAAAAGGTGAAAATGCCGCCGGGCTATACCGTTGATTCGTCAGGTGAATACGAGAGCGAAAAACGTGCGGAAGCGCGGCTGTTGCTCATTGTGCCCCTAACCATTCTCGTGATCTACATCATCCTCTACAGCATGTTCAAGTCGGCGAAGTGGGCCCTGCTCATCCTCACGAATGTGGCGATGGCTCGCATCGGCGGGCTGGTGGCTCTCCTGATCACGGGCACGCACTTTAGCGTGTCCTCGGGCGTGGGCTTTCTGGCCCTCTTCGGCGTTTCCGTGCAAACCGGCGTCATCATGCTCGAATACATCAACCAGCTTCGCGCACGAGGTCATTCCATTGAGAATGCTGCCATTGACGGTGCCGTCCTGCGTCTGCGTCCCATCATGATGACGATGCTTGTGGCAACGCTGGGATTGCTGCCGGCCGCACTTTCGCACGCCATCGGATCGGACTCACAGAGGCCCTTCGCGATCGTCATCGTCGGCGGCCTCATTTCCGATCTGGTGATGAGCATCGTCCTGTTGCCAACCTTATACGTTTGGATTGCACGTCCGGGAGATAAGCTCCCTGAGGTGGAGGAATCCTTTGAAGGCTAAACGAACAATTTTAGGTTTCAATGCTGTTCGCATGACCCTGCTTGCGTGTTTCCTATTGGTGCCGCTATCCGCTGCGAATTTCGCATTCGGTCAGGCGGTCAAGGGACCAGTGCGGATAACGCTCGACGAAGCTATCCAGATGGCCCTGCAGCACAATCACAATATGATCGCCGCGCGAACGGCGATCGACCAAAACTTGGCCCAGGAAATGACGGCCAACATGCGTCCCAATCCATCACTTTTCGCTGATTGGGAATATTTGCCTCTCGGCTCGCCGGCGCGTCAAAACCCGGACCTGTACCCAGGCGTGTCTACGGGCGACTATCTAAGGAACAACACGGAAGGCGATATAGGGCTGAGTTACCTCATCGAGCGCGGCAAGAAACGCGAGCGCCGCTATCAGGCCGCGAAAGATTTGACGGCGCAGACGCGCTCGCTGGTTGCGGACAACGAGCGCGGCCTGACGTACCAGGTGGCCACCCTATTCGTCGATATCCAACTGGCGGAATCGACGATTGATCTCGCGCAGGAGGATCTGAAGAGCTTTCAAAAGACCGTGGAAATCGCAGAATTTCAATTCAAATCCGGCGGGATCAGCGAGAGCAACTACCTGATGATCGAAGTCCAGTTGCTGCAATTTGAGATGGACTTGGAATCGGCGCAACTCGCACGGGAACAGGGACTGTCCGACCTTAGGCAGTTGCTGGGTTACGAATCCGTGTCCGCCGATTACGACGTGGTGGACGCGTTCGATTACATACCGGTGAAGGCCAACCTGGATGACTTGAAGATGCAAGCGCTGCAAAATCGCCCGGACTTGCGCGCCGCCGTGCAAGGCGTGACCGCGGCCAAGAGTGGCTACTTGCTGGCCAAAGCGGATGGAGTCCAGGATCTTACCGTCCAGGGGAACTATTCCCATGTCAACGGCATAAATGCCGCGACTCTCTATGCCAGCATTCCGTTGCCGATCTTCAACCGCAACCAGGGCGAAATCGCCCGCACGCATTCCGTCATTACGCAAATGGAAGAGCAGCAAAAGTTCACCACCGGCCAAGCGCTTACGGACGTAAGAGACGCCTACGAAGGGCTGAAATCTGACGAACGAGTCGTATTAAAGTACCAGGATAAGTACCGTGACATCGCCAAAAAGTCCCGGGACATCGCCGATTACGCCTATCACGCCGGGGGACTCGCCTTGCTCGATTTTCTGGACGCGGAACGCAGTTATCGCGCCGCGGAACTCGCTTACCGCCAGGCACTCGCATCCTATCTGCTTGCGCTCGAGCAGTTGCGAGAGGCCGTGGGTACCAGAAACTTGCCGTGATTTCTGTGGCACGAAACGACGCTTTGAATTTTCTTTTGCGAGCCTGCGGACCGGGCGAGGTGGCAATATCTTGATGTATTCTCTATTCGCTTTGTTTAGGCGGCCCTCTGTTGAGAGTGGCCGGCTAAGTGCTTGAGCGTTCTCAAAAACCTTTAACAGCAACAGCAGGGCCATCTCGGAAGGAGCCGAATCCGTGAACAAGAACGAGGTGCACAGCCGTATTGAGCAGGTGGGGATTATTCCTTCCGTTCGCGTGTCTACCGCTGAGGACGCCATGTTCGCTGCCGAGGCGGTCTATCGCGGCGGCATTCCGATCGTCGAGGTCACTTTGACGGTTCCCGGAGCGATGGAGGTAATCTCTCATCTGGCGAAAAACGCGCCGGAAATGATTGTAGGAGCTGGGAGTGTGCTGGATGTGGTAACGGCACGTCTCTGCCTGAAAGCAGGAGCGAAATTTCTTACGAGTGACGGGCTTGATATTGATGTCGTGAAATTTGCAGTGCAGGAGAACATCGTTGTTTTTCCCGGCGCGCTGACCCCGACTGACGTGATTGCGGCGCGCAAGGCAGGTTCCGATTTTATTAAGATTGTTCCCTGTGGGCAGGTTGGCGGCGACACCTATATCCGAGCGCTGAAGACAATGTTCCCAGACGTTTCATTGATCGCGGCGGGCGGCGTGAACCAGAAGACCGCCTACGGGTTCATCCTGGCCGGGGCCACCGCGCTTGGCATAGGCAAGGAGTTAGTCTCCAGAGAGGCTATTCGCTTGCGGCAAGAGGAGCGGATTCACACGCTGGCTGTCCGGTTCCTTGGCTTTGTAGACGACGCACGCAGCCAGGCCGCGGCTCACTGACCAACCGCCTCGACTTAAATAGAGGCACTTATGAAGTCCTTATGGCTCCCTCAGGACTTTCCGAGAAGCGTTTCGCGATCCTTTTTGAGTGGTGGGCTTCTATAGGGATCAGTGAATCTCCTCAGCGCAATTCAATACCTGCTGTTCTTGGCAGTCGTCACCGCTCTAGTGAAGCCGTTGGGCGGGTACATGGAGCGAGTCTTCTCCCGGAAGCAGACTGCACTCGATCGATTATGTCTTCCTGTTGAGCGGCTTATCTATCGCCTTGGTGGGGTTGATCCTGATGCGGAAATGAGCGGCACGGAGTATGCGGCGTGTTTCGTGCTCTTTGGTCTTGCCGGCACGCTTCTTTTGTACGGCATTTTCAGACTGCAGCAGTTTCTGCCCTGGTTTTTCCCCCAGTACCACACCACGCCGATGTCCCCAGACCTGGCTTTCAACACGGCGATTAGCTTCTCGACGACCACGACCTGGCAGGCCTACGCCGGCGAGAACACGATGAGCTACTTCAGCCAAATGGCGGGACTCTGCGCACAGAACTTCCTCGCTGGCGCTGCGGGTTTGGCCGCGGGGGTTGCCTTTATCCGTGGCCTTGCCCGGCAGCTCTCAGGAACGCTCGGCAACTTTTGGGTCGACCTGACACGTGCCCTGTTCCGGATCCTATTGCCGGGTGCCTTGTTAGGCGGTTTGCTCCTGGTCTGGCAGGGCGTTCCGATGAATTTCCATCACTATGCGATCGCTACGACCATAGAGGGTGCCAAGGAGGTCATACCGCAGGGACCCGTGGCCGCACTGGAGATCATCAAGAATCTTGGCACGAATGGCGGCGGCTTTTTTAACGCAAACGGAGCGCATCCGTACGAGAACCCCACGCCGCTTACAAACTTTTTCGAAATGTTAGCGATCGTTCTGCTGCCCGCCGCATTGACGAACACCTTCGGCCGGATGGTTGGGCAGCCCCGGCAGGGATGGCTTTTCTTTTGTGTGATGGTGTTTCTCTTCGCCTGCGGTTTGCTGTTCGTTCATCACCTTGAACAGAAAGGGAATCCGCGTCTCGCCGGTGTGGATTTCCGTCCTGGCTCTCTGCAATCTGGTGGAAACATGGAGGGAAAGGAGGTGCGCTCCGGCATCAGCGGCTCCACTCTTACTGCCGTCGTTACTTCCAACACGGCCACCGGCTCATACAATTCCATGCATGATAGCTACACCTCGCTTGGCGGCATGGTATTGCTGGTCAACATGCTGTTGGGTGAGCTTGTTTTCGGAGGTCTGGGGACAGGTCTTTACAGCATGGTTATGACTGCAGCGATTGCCGTGTTTCTAGCGGGACTCATGGTTGGGCGCACCCCTGAATACCTGGGGAAAAAGATCGGGCCGGCTGAGAATAAAATGATCATGCTTTTTGCTTTGGCTGCGCCGTTGTTCATCCTGCCGCTTACAGCTATTGCTGTAAGCACCACGGCCGGGCTCTCCGGCCTGACCACAAATGGCGGCTCGCACGGTTTTACGGAGATTCTCTTTGCCTACTCCTCCAGCTTCGCCAACAATGGCCAAACCTTTGCCGGGCTGAGTGCCAACACTCCGTTCTACAATCTCACAACAGCATTGGCGATGGTGGCCGGAAGACTTGCCTTGGCGATTCCCGCCTTGGCATTCGCCGCTCTCTTCGCTCGACAGAAAGTCACCCCCTCTTCGTCGGGAACCCTTCCGACCCATTCCTTCTTGTTCGGGGTTCTGCTCACCGCCTGTTTGATAATCATGGTGGCTCTCAGCTATCTCCCGGCCTTGGCTCTCGGCCCCATACTCGAGCGCTTAGTCTTCGGAACCTAGCGAGCATAAGTTGGAAGTGAACTTACCGATTTCGCTGGGAAGGGTTCGAATTTCTTCCGCCGGCGGTCATCCTCGATTTAGACGAGACCGTTTTCGACAATTCCCCGTTTAACGCACGCCTGGTCACATCTCCGAAGCGGCCCGAAGAGTTCGGTCAGGCTTGGACCGATTGGGTCAATGAACGCAAGGCGGGGCTCGTTCCTGGAGCTATGGATTTCCTGCAATTCGCCCACGCCAACGGCGTGATGCCCATTTACATCACCAATCGCATTTGCGACGCCAGCCGGGAAGACGATCCGACAGTGAGGATGCTTCGCAGTTTGGGAGCACCGTTGGAACGGGTTCAGGAACAACTTCTTTGCGCGCAGACGAGCAAGGATTCCGACAAAACCAGCCGGCGCGAGAAGTGTGTCACCAAATT
>JGI12270J11330_10003418_pt1 | contig 11375 bp, 6 predicted proteins | sample PeaSoiMetSII2010_FD_11330 | JGI IMG/M metagenome (IMG submission 11330)
CTGATCTTCGCGGTTCCCGTTCTTGACGTCCATTCACCGTGCCAGCTCCACCGCATGGAGAAGCTCGCGGCGATTCCGCTTCAGTCCGGCTCGTCGTTCCTCGACCTCGAAGTCCTGGCCAAGGCGACGTTCCTCGGCCACCTGCTCAGCGAAGTGGACGTGCCGCCGCTGGCAGGATGGGCTGTGCGGAGAGGTCGGTGGAGAGATCTGGGCGCGGTCCTGCGGCACCCGGAATTCCGGCGATCCGCCGCGGTTGCGGCCTCAGTTCCAGCGGAAGATGCGGAGGGCCAGAAAAAAGGTGCCGATGGCCCAGGCTGCCAGAATTGCGATCGCCTTGAGGATGTCGTGATGGAGCAGTCCGGCGCCCTCGAGCACGACCAGGCGAAGAGCGCTGACGAGCTGGGTCAAGGGGAGAGCCTGGATGAACGGCTGGGCGCTCTTGCCGAAGTTCTCCGTGGCGAAGAAAACCCCGGAGAGCAAGTACATCGGCAGCATGACCAGGTTCATGAGCCCGCTGACTGTTTCGGTAGTCGTCGCCCGGCTGGCGACCAGCAGCCCGATGCCGGCGAAAGCCAGGGCGCCGATGACGTCGATCAGAAAGAACAGCAGCAGGCTGCCGCGAATCGGCATGTGGAAGGCGAGAGCTCCCAGCAACAGCATGATGAAGACGTCGGGGATCAGGAAGGTCAAGCGTGAGGCGAGGATCGCTCCCAGGAAATCGCGCCTGGGCATGGGGGTTGCGATGAAGCACTTGAGCAGCTTGCCGATCCGCATATTGACCAGGAAGAAGCCGATTCCCCAGAGTCCACCTCCCATGGCGTTGACCCCGATGAGGCCCGGGATCAGGCGATCGATGTACCGTGTTCCCGGCTCGGTGATCTGAATGTCATTGGGCTGGCGCGGGTTGACCCGGCCCGCGGCCTCCTGAAGGACATCGTCGATCACCTGTCGAGCGGCGGTCGCTTCCGGTCGAGTGGGGTCATAGCGGAAGGACCAGGACGTCTGGTCGATCGGCATGATCTCCAGGACGGTCTTGCCCGTGTTCAGCCGGTTGTCGGCCTTATCCTGCGGTGCGACCTCGAGGGAGACCGGCGGCAGGATGACGCTCTTGAGGTCGCCCGGAGAGGCCTTGGCAGCCGCGAGTCGGTCGTTATGATTCCTGATCGCCTCCTCGATGGGCGCGGAGAAGGGGCCCTCGACCAGGTCGACCTGGATTGGTGAGGGGGGACGGTTCTGGAAGGCATAGCCGAGCACAACGGCCAGCACGGTGGGGAATCCGTACACCCAGAAGATGCGCGCCGGCTGCCGCCAGAACTCGCGAAGGCGGGCACGATAAAGCTGAAAGAAAGGAGAATTGCGAAGCATCACGCGTTCTCGAGGTGGTAGGGATGAAAGAACCGTTGCCGGCGAGGAGATCCGTCTGTCGAACGGGCTGCTCAGGACGATGGACGAGCGCGGTTCCTCCGCCTCCTGCCGCCCAGATTGAAGGCGCGCGTCTCCTCGGCCCCATCGTCGCGAAGATGCCGGCCAGTCAGCGACACGAAGACATCTTCAAGGCTGACATGGCGGGTCGTCAAACGGGCCAGCGGCCGCTTCAGGCTGTCGAGCTCGTCGAGCAGGGCGGGGATGGCCCGATGGGGCTCGGAGACGGTCAGCGCGTATCCCTCGCTATCGGCCCGGGCCGTCAGTACCGAGTCCAGACCGGAGAAAGCCGCGGGCTCCAGCGGCGTGCCGTCGCCGTCGATCGCGAACTCGACAATGTGGTCGCCGCCCAACCGGGCGATCAACTCGCGCGGAGAGCCCAGCGCGATGATCTTGCCCTGGTCGATGACGGCGACGCGGTCGCATAGCCGCTCCGCCTCGTCCATGTAGTGGGTGGTCAGCAGGACGGTTCGATCGCGGTCCCGCAGCTCCCTGATGACTTCCCAGAGCTGGCGGCGAGACTGGGGGTCGAGCCCTGTCGTGGGCTCGTCCAGGAAGAGCAGCTCGGGATCGCCGACCAGGGCGATGGCGACGGCCAGCCGCTGTTGCTGGCCGCCGGAAAGCTGCTCGATCAGGGAATTGGCCTTGCTCTCCAGGGACACCCGGGAGATGGCGTCGTCGACCGGCAGGCCCCCGCGGTAAAAGCTGCGAAAGACGGTGAGCAGCTCACGTACCGTCTCCTTGTCCGGGAATCGGGTCTCCTGGAGCGTCACGCCGATTCGTTCCCGGATCGCGGTCTCGTCGGTCGCCCAGTGCAGCCCCAGGACCTCGACCTCTCCCGATGTCGGCTGATTCAGTCCTTCGAGGATCTCGACGGTCGTGGTCTTGCCCGCTCCGTTGGGGCCGAGGAGGCCAAAGCACTCGCCCACCGAGATCTCCAGGTCGATCCCGTTGACCGCGTGGACCGGGCCATCGCGGCCCGGGTATTGCTTGCGCAATTCCTTGACGCGAATGGCTTGATCGCTCATGGAAGGCGTTTCTCCCTTTGGGCTCGAATTCTCTTTGACCCGGTATTCAGATCACGATACCGTCGCGGACGACGGCCCCCTTGGGGGTGACGGTCACACCGTCACGGATCACGTGAGTGCTCGTCTCCTCCGAGTCAACGATGCCGGTGTCGTTGATCACCCTGACGTTGCGGCCGATTCGAGCATTCTTGTCGATGATGGCTCGCTCGATCACCGAGCCGGCGCCAATGCCCGAGGGCGGCCGCCCCAGCCGCTGGTTCTCGGCGAGCTGGTGCGCCTGCTCGTAGTAGTCGATGCCCATCAGGTAAGAATCACGGATGGTTGTGTTCTCACCGATGATCGAACGGACGCCGATGACGGAGTTCTCGATTACGACTCCGCGCCCGATGATGCAGCCGTCGCAGATCAGACTGTTCTTCACGGTGGCGCCGCCCAGCCGGGAGCACGGCAGATAACGAGGCCGGGTGAAGATCGGTTGCTCACCGAAGGTGAAATCGAACGACGGGACGTCGCGGGTCAGATCGATGTTGGCCTGATGAAAGGCGCCCACGGTGCCGATGTCCTCCCAGTAGCCGTCGAAAAGGTGGGCCTGGACCCGGTGGTTGGTGATCGTCTGCGGCAGGATCTCGTGGCCGAAGTCGGTGGCGTCGCTCGATTCGAGCAACTCGACCAGGGCCCTGGCGTTGAACAGGTAGATGCCCATGCTGGCCAGGTACGGGCGGCCGCCGGCCTTCAGGCCCAGGTTTTCCAGCCAGGCAGTATCCGTCCGGACACGGTTGAGCTTCTCCTGGGTCTTGGGCTTCTCCTCGAAGTCGATCACCCTGCCGTCGGCCTGGATGCGCATGATACCGCAAGACCGCGCTTCGGCTTCGGCAACGGGCAATGCGGCGATGGTGACAACCGCCTTGTTCTCGACGTGGGTCCGGATCATGTCCTGGAAATTCATCCGGTAGAGCTGGTCTCCAGAAAGAATCAACGCATAATCATAAGTTTTTTCTGTGAAATAGGGGATGTTGCGGCGCACGGCGTCGGCGGTGCCCTGGTACCACGACTCGTGCTGCATCGTCTGCTGCGCGGCGAGGATCTCCACGAAACCCCCGGAGAACGGATCAAACTTGTACGTATTGTAAATATGTCGGTGCAGGCTCACGGAGTTGAACTGCGTGAGGACGAAGATGCGGTTCAGACCGGAGTGGATGCAGTTGGATACGGGAATATCGATGAGTCGATATTTCCCGGCGATCGGCACGGCTGGCTTGCTTCGTGACCTGGTCAGCGGAAATAGACGTGTGCCCCGCCCTCCGCCCAGGATCAGCGAGACGACCCGAGGCATGAAACCTCTCCTTCGCTTGTCTTGTAGGGAAAGGCCATCGATCCGAGATGGTGATAACCACCAGCACGTTCTCAGCCTCTACTTGTCTCATTTCATCGTACACGACCGGCAGGACGACGGCGAGATGATGGCGGCGTGCCGGTTTCTTACGAAGTGACAAAGACGCTGAAGAGCGTGCCGGACCCGGCCGCGGCGACCTTGAAAGACGGCAGCGGCATGCGCGCAGTCTCCAGTTCGGCGAGTCGCCCGTGCACACAGCCAGGGCTTGAACTGGCGTGCCCGGGGCCGCGGCGGGGATGAGCACCGCGGTCCCGATCAGTCCGGAGATGGGGAATCACCAGCCGCGCGACATGTTCGACTCGACGGCCTTCCGGGCCCCGTCAAGATCGGTTCCGGTCGCCTGCATGTACAACCTCACGGCATGCAATTTGTCGCCAGCCGCCCGGGCCAGACAATCGCGAGCTGTCTGGCATGGGTCGGAATCAACCTGAATGCCCAGCAGCTTCTTCGAGATCACCCAGGCGTCACGAGGACGGTGGGTCACGTGGAGAATTTCCTCGGCCGGATAATTCGTGACCGCAAACGATCGCGCGGCATCCGCATCATCCGCGCATGCGATCATGATATGGAACGTGGTTTCAACCTCAAAAAGAGGCATTTGACAGACCCCTTTCGTCGCAAGAAGCCGGGCAGAGTCAGAACAGGGCGGCGGCTCCCCGCCAACCCTGAGCTTGTTCCTATTGAGGGGATGGTACTCCGCGGGAAGTGCCGGGTCAAAGGGGACGGTCAAATCACCGCGATGAGTGCCGGAGTGTGGCTTGCGAAACCAGGGCCGGCGCGGTCGAATTGTGTCTTGAGAATCCTGGTTGGAACGGCGGGGTCCTTTCCGCAGTTTGAGCCGCCGGCTCGATCTGTTCCTTTTGTTGCGAAGATCGCTCTCAACCATGCCCCAGTCCGCGCTCGAGTTGTTCCGTGATGCTTGCGGCTTGCGGGCCCCTCTGGCCCTTGAATGCCAGGGCGCGAGCCGGACGATCGAGGGGTTTGACACCCAACAACTCGACTACCCATTTGCGATCATAGGCCGAGATCCCCGGTCGGATTTGGTTCTCCACGGCGCAGAGGTCAGCCGGCTCCATGCGTTTTTCCAGGTCGTCGAGGGGCGAATCTTCTGCATCGATCTGAACAGCCGGACCCAGCTTCGCTGGGAGGGCGAAACTGAACGGCGAGCTCACGGCTGGCTTGATCCCGGAGGCACGGTTTGGATTGGTCCGCACGGGATTCGCCAGGCGGGGACTGATCTGACCCAGAACCACGCCGCACAATGTCCGGACCCTTTGGCCTTCCGTGCGAGCGACACCAAGGACGCGCACCAGCTTCCCCGGGCGGGACTGGATTTGCCAATCCGACTCGGCGAGGGAGATCAGCTCTGGCGGATGGATAGCCGGCTCGCCCTGGTCGGTCGCTCCGAGTCGTGCCAGATCATGCTTCGTGATGCAAGCGTTTCGCGGTTCCACGCCTCGTTGCTGCGTACCTCGAAGGGAGTGTGGATCGTTGATTTACAGTCACGCGAGGGGGTTGTGATCAACGGAGTGAGAGTGAAGTGGGCCTGGCTCGAGGACGGCGACACGGTGCGAATCGGACAGTTCTCGTTCATTCTTCGCTGCGAGACCGTCCCCGAACAGATAAGCCGCAAGGATGTGCCGCTCGAAGCAGGGGTGAGCCCGACAGTCTCGAGCGGGGCAACTCATTCCGGCAAGGGCGGGACGTCGCTGGCGGTTCGAGCCCCCAGTCGTCCGGCGACCCCTGCTCGTGTCACGAAATCATCCCCCGCCTTGATGCCCGATCTACTCGTTCCCGAAAGACCTTCGCAATGGGAGCAGGGCATCGCGGTACCCCCTCAGCAGCTTGCCATGTGGCAACAGCAGATGCAGATGATGGAGTCTTTTCATCAGGACATGATTCTCATGGTGCAAATGTTCGTGGCGATGCACCGGGAACATCGTGTCGCGATTCGCGATGAGCTTGACCGGGTTCAGAAGCTCACCAGAAAATTGGGTGTCCTGCAAAAGAAACTGACGCAGACCGCGGGGCCGGCCGAGGAGAGTCGTTCCCAGGGCGCTCAGCGGCCGGAGCAAAATGTCGGAAAGCCCGATCGCTCGGGTCGCAACGGCACAACTCGAGCTCAAGGCGTCAACCCGCCCAACGACGCAGAGCCCGGCCCGAGCCAGCCCGCTCAGCCGCCCGACGCGAATCGCCGTTCCGGAGCGGGTACCCCGATCACGACCAGCACAGATCACACCAGAAAGGCGGTGGGATCTCCAGCGACACCCGCCAGCCACGCCGAGCTCCATTCTCACCTCACCCAGCGGATCACGGAACTCCAGCGCGAGCGGCAGAGCTACTGGCAGAGGATCTTGAGCGCCATCAACAAGTAAGCGCCCCCAGAGCCCGAGCTGTTCTTGCCGGCTCAGCCTCGCGTCACGCTGCTTTGGCTTGATCGAGAAAGCCGTGTCGTGATCCCCCCGTGCGCACCAAGAGCACTTCCCGATCCCGCGCGACACCGAACAGCGTGATGTTGCATTCGCGGAACTCCGAAAGCAACGCGCCTTACCTGCTCTTTCGGTGTGGCCTAGGGTTCACTTAGATAGGTTCTCGAATCACTAAACTTTGAAACGATGCCAGCACAGGTATCCGTGATCAAACAGCGAACGGCCAGGCGCTCAGCGCGACCTGGACCGCGGGGCAGAGCATGAGTGATGACGCCCGGGACTTTGTCCGGGCCTGAGATCGGGATCAGCCAATAGTGCCAGCAAAAGCCTCCAAGTGAGGCTTACCGCAGTTGCCCCTCGCCTCGCTGAGAGGCAGCCCACAACGGCGGATTCACGGGTTGTAGATCATCAGCGCTCTCCCCGGCCGCGCAGGCGGCGACAGTTCGTGGCCTGGGGGCACAAGCCCCGGGAGGTCCCAAGGCGAAACCTGGCCTTCCCCTGGGTCGGCTGCGCGCAGGGATCTCCACGAAACCGCCGCACCCTCGGTTTTGTGTGATCGGCGCGTTCCTCGATACGCGCTGGTTGCCACGTTGAACGGGCTGCCCTGAAACCACACGACCGACTCACCACCCGGAGGTTCCTGCGATGAGCTCGAGAGCAACGCGTCGGTCTCTCCGATCGCGCTCCTCGACGCGGCGTTCGTTGAGGCCGACGATTGATCATCTCGAATCGCGCTTGCTGCTCACCACGACGCCGCTCCTGGCGTACCCGACGTTCGAGATCGGCCCGTTGGCCGGCGGCGGGGGGCCCGTCGGGGGATACACTCCCGCGCAAGGCAAGGTAGCATATGGATTTAATGACATTGCCTTCGGCGGCCTCGCGGGCAATGGCAGCGGCGAGACGATCGCCATCGTCGATGCCTACGACGACCCGAACATCCAGGCCGATCTGAACACGTTCGATACCCAGTTCGGGCTGCCCAACACAACGATCACGCGGGTCAACGAGACCGGCGGGACAAGTTATCCGGCCAGCGATCAAACGGGCGATTGGGAGCTCGAGGAGTCGCTCGATGTGGAGTGGGCGCACGCCATGGCGCCCGGGGCGAAGATCATGCTGGTCGAGGCGAACTCCTGCAGTGATAGCGACCTGCTCGCCGGCGTCCAGTACGCGGCGCAGCATGCGAATGTGGTGTCGATGAGCTGGGGCGGCCCCGAGTTCTCGGGCGAGACGGGGTACGACAGGTCCTGTTTTGACCAGGCCGGCGTGACGTTCGTGGCTTCCGCGGGCGACGCCGGCGCGCCCGCCTTGTGGCCGGCGGCCTCGCCGAACATTCTGTCCGTCGGCGGGACGGCCTTGACCCTCGGCGCGGACAATGTCTGGTCGAGCGAGATCGGCTGGTGTGGCAGCGGTGGAGGCCCCAGCGCTTACGAGTCGCAACCGTCATACCAGCAAGGCGTGGTGACGCAGACTTCGTCGGCGCGCGCCGCCCCGGACGTCGCCTATGACGCATCACCCTCAACCGGCTTCGCCGTCTATGACTCCGTCCCATACGGGGGGAACACCTACGACTGGCTCGAGGTTGGCGGTACCAGCGCCGGGTCGCCGCAGTGGTCGGCGCTGCTGGCGATCGCCGACCAGGGCCGCGCAGCGAGCGGCCAACCGCCGCTCGACAGCACCAGCCCGCAGCAAGTGATGGACATCCTGTACGAAAACCCAACCGACTTCCACGACATCACCAGCGGCACGAGCACCGGCACCCCGAACTATTCGGCCGGCCCCGGCTACGACTATGTCACCGGACTGGGCTCGCCGATCGCCAACCTGATTGTCGGCTCGCTTGATCCCAGGGCCTCGTTCGACAAGCTGGTCCTGGCCGCCCCGACCGCCGAGACGGCGGGGAAGTCGTTCAGCCTTACAGTCACCGCTCTGAACTCGAGCGGGACGACGGACACCGGCTACGTGGGCACGATCCACTTCACCAGCAGAGATGTCCAGGCCGGCCTGCCGGCGAACTTTGCCTTCACAGCGGGCGACCATGGATCGTGCAAGTTCACGGTCACGCTCGAGACCGCCGGCAGCCAGTCGATCACGGCGACGGATACAACGACGTCCGCCATCACCGGCACGCTTCCCGGGATCAGCGTCAGCCCCGCCCCCGCCAGCCAGTTTGTCCTTTCCGGCCTTCCCTCGACCACGACCGCGGGCGTGGCGCAGACCGTCACGGTCACCGCGGAGGACCCCTACGGCAATGTGGCGACCGGTTACGGCGGCACTGTCCAGTTTACCAGCAGCGACCCACAGGCCAGCCTGCCGGCAAACTTTATTTCGACGGCCGCCGATCAGGGGGTGGATGTCTTCACGCTCACGTTCGAGACCGCCGGCACGCAGTCGGTGACGGTGACAGACACCGCCTCGGGCATCACCGCCACTCAGGCGGGAATCACTGTGCAGGCGGCGGCTGCCGAGACCTTCACGGTCACCGGCTTCCCGGTGGTCGACATGGCGGGCGCGGCCGGTAATGTCGTCGTCACGGCCTACGATGCCTATGGCAACGTGGCGACCGGATACACCGGCACTGTGTCCCTGACCAGCAGCGACCCGCACGCGGACCTGCCATCCAGCTTCACCTTCCCCGGCACCACGGGGACACATACCTTCGCCGTGACGCTCGAGACAGCGGGGACGCAGTCGATCACCGCTACCGATACGGCGACTTCGAGCATCACGGGAACGGAGTCGGGCATTACAGTCCGGGCTACCCCGCAGGTCACCTGGAGCTCTCCGGCGTCGATCGTCTACGGCACGCCGCTGGGCACCGTGCAGCTCGACGCCTCGGCCAACGTGGCGGGGACATTCACGTACCATCCGGCCGCCGGCGCCATCCTCGATGCCGGCGCCGGTCAGACGCTCTCGGTGACCTTCACGCCGACCGACGCGACCGACTACACCACGGCCACCGGAACGACGACAATCACCGTCACCCAGGCCACGCCCACGATCTCGCTCACCGCACCGGGCGGCACCTTCGACGGCAGCCCGTTCCCGGCCTCCGTCACGATCGCCGGGGTCAGCGGCACGCCCGGGTCCAGCCTCGAGGGCGTCTCCCCCTCGCTCACCTACTACAGCGGCACGTATAGCAACCCCACGCAACTCGCCGGCCTCACGCCGCTACCCGGCGCCACGGTCCACGCCGGTGCGTACACGGTCCTGGCCAGCTTCCCCGCCACGGCCGATTACGCGGCGGCCACGGGGCTGGCCAACTTCACGATCGCACAGGCGACGCCGCAGGTCACCTGGAGCCCACCGGCATCAATCGTCTACGGCACGACGCTATCGGCCGCGCAGCTCGACGCCTCGGCCAACGTGCCCGGCACGTTCACCTACACCCCGCCCCTGGGCGCCCTCCTTGATGCCGGCAGCGGCCAGACACTCTCGGTTACATTCACACCCCAGGCTGCGACCGACTACGCCGCGGCCGCCGCGACCACCACGATCACCGTCACCAAGGCCACGCCGATCCTCAAGGTCACTGACGCCGGCGGCCGCTTTGATGGTAGCCCCTTCCCGGCCTCCGTCGCGATCTTCGGCGCTGTCGCGGGAGTCGTTACGCCCGCGTCCAGCCTGGATAACGTCACGCCGACTCTGACCTACTACGACGGATCGGGGACCGCGGGCACCAGCCTGGGGCCCGCGCCTCCTTCGGCCCCAGGGACTTACACCGTCGTGGCCGCTTTCTCCGGCACTGTCGATTACTCGGCCATCCTGTCCACGCCGCTCACCTTCACGATTGGACAGGCCGCTGCGGCTCTCGCCCTGGCGTCGTCGGGCGGCTCCGCCGTCTACGGACAACCCGTCAGTTTCCTCGCGACGGTAGGCGCCGTCGCCGGCACGACGAGCGGCACGGTCACCTTCTTTGACGGCACCACGCGGCTGGCCACGGTCCCGCTCACTGGGTCCGGCACGGCGATGTTCACCACCTCTACGCTATCCCTCGGTTCCCATTCGATGATCGCGTCCTATAGCGGCGATGCTGACTTCCTGGGCGTCCAGTCGGCCCCGTACAGCGAGATAGTCGCCCAGACCNNCACCGAGGTGGTCGTGGTCCAGAATTCGGTCTTCAACAAGAGGAAACTGATGTCGGTCCGCCTGACCGCGGAGATCAANCCCTTGGCCCCCGGCGGTGGCGTNCCGACCGGCGAGGTGACGTTCGAGGTGGTGACGACGATCAAGAAGANNGTGAAGGTGACAACGCTNGGGACGGCGGCCGTCAGNGGCGGCGAGGCGACGTTGACGCTCAAGGCNAGCAAGCTGCCGCAGCAGGGAATCACGATCGTNTACAGCGGCGACGCCAATGACAAGGCGAGCAAGATAACCACGCTCAGGTTGACTTGAAGCCGACGTCTTGCTCACGCCGTGGCAGGACGTTCCCGGGGCTCCAATCCCTCTTAGCCATCCCAGTCGAGGGTGCGTGGCCAAAACACTTCCACGTGGCCAAAGCACTTCCAAGCCACCGGCAGAGAGTGTTCGTTGAGCGCCAGNGCGGTGAATCGTCAGGATCCATCGTCGATACCGCGCGCCGAACTGGTCACAGAACTCCCCACCCGCAGGGGGCAATATGCTACGAAATGCTACGTTTTTCCGGTTTTTTCGAAAGTTTGGTAAGCTGGTTTTCGACGCAAACTTTGAAATACTGGATGGTTGTGGCTATTGTCTCTTGGCGGTCATTTGACGTAAATTAGACGCAAACTCATGATAACAAAGAAGTTATGTCATATCCAGTAACGTAGCATATTCCGTCAAAAGCCGCCATTTTGCCCCCTTTTCGGGGCATTTTACCCCCATTTCGCTAACCAATGGGCTTTGAGAGCGGCAGGGGCCAGCCGCTTGCTGCCACCCAGGGAAAGAGGGTGGCCACGTTCGCTCTGCTAACTCTGGCTACTCCAGAAAACTTGCACAATCGGCATATCGGGCGGCCAATTCCCTCGTGTCAAAGCACACACCCACCGCGCGCCGCCCTTCCGCCTGGGCGACGCGCGGGCCTGCTTCTCACAGCCGGGTAGCAGGGAGGTATTGCTACCTCCCCGCCCCCTCAGAACTGGA
>JGI12270J11330_10003424_pt1 | contig 11368 bp, 9 predicted proteins | sample PeaSoiMetSII2010_FD_11330 | JGI IMG/M metagenome (IMG submission 11330)
AGGCTCGCCCAATAGGCGGCCGCCGTGCCGGCGGAAGAACGCGACGTGCGGACGACATAGCGGCGGTCGACCAGCCGCTTCAGCGCTTCTTGGATTTTGTCGGACGGAAAATCCCGCTCCAGCTCGCGAATGAGCTCGCGAAAACTTTTTCCGCCTTCTGCTATCGCGGACGCCAGCGCACAATAGAGCTCGCCGTGAAGAAAGAACTTCCGGTGCTCTGAATAGAGGCACACGACGTCGGGTGGCAGCACATAGACGGTGAAATTCGGCGCGAACTGCGGAACGTCCTTGCTGTTATGCTGCGGAAAGCTGGTCGCGCGATCGCCTGTCATGAGGTCAATATACACACCTTGCCGCAACTCCGGACCGCCGTGCGAGGCGTATGCTCCGGTTGCGGGAGTTCGCTGTCCAGCTCGCGTGCTGGTGTTCTTGGATTTAGCGCTTCTCGATCCAGCTGGCTACCCGCTCGGCCGAATGCGCAGGCTTGGCGCGCATCCAGATGGGCAGTGCTGCAAACAAGACTCTATCGGCCGGGTTGAACTGGTCAACCCGGCCGTGACGATCTGCGCCAGTCAACGTAACGGGAAGGCGCTCGAGCCTAGCAGAGGCCGCAACCGCCCCACGACAAGCAGCAACCGCAGCCGCAGCCGCCCCAGCAGCCGCAACCACCCAGCCCGCAGCCATGTCCGCCGCAGCCATGTCCGCCGCAGCCACGTCCACCGCAGCCACGTCCGCCGCAGCCACGTCCACCGCAGCCACGTCCGCCGCAGCCACGGCCTCCGCCTCTGGCAAGTTGTACGTTTGCACCGAGCTCGGATGCGGCGTCTTCCTTGTCGAAGACAAAGAACGTGCCCAAGCTGACGTCAGAGATTTCCTCTTCGCCGAGGATAATTTCGTGGCTCAGCGGGACGTGTTGCGACGGCAGATTCGCTGTGGGGGGAGCGGTCGCCGCCGATGCGCCGCCGACCATCGCCAAAGACATGCCGGCGATTCCCGCCGCTGGTACGGCTTTCCTCAGACGTTTTCGCTTCGAAGCGTCCTTCGCATGCGACATAGTCAGTCCTCCTACCTTTGCGCTTTTCTTCCGAGAAAATCTAGGTTTAGAGCAATAACAGCTACGCATGTACCATTATTCGTGGGCTTTGTCTATGCACAGCCCCGATTACTCGGGCGTTGGATAGCCCGTCCTCAGATTGGTTTCGTCGGCGACGGCCTGCATCCCCGAACGGCGATCGCAATTCACGGAATAAGCACGGCGGCGCCTTCGAAGCGGCCGGCCCGTAAATCGGCCAGCGCCGCGTTCGCTTCGGTGAGCGGATAGCGCGTAACCTGCATCTTGATGGCGGCCCGCGGCGCTACGCCTAAAAATTCCCGCGCATCCGCCCGCGTCAGATTGGCGACCGAGACGAGCTGGCGCTCCTCCCACAGGATGCGGTAGGGAAAGCTCGGAATATCCGACATGTGGATGCCGCCGCAGACCACGCGGCCGCCTTTCTTGACCGCGCGGAGCGCCGCCGGCACCAGCGCGCCGACCGGGGCGAAGATGATGGCGGCGTCGAGCGGCTCCGGCGGTATGTCTTCCGAGCCGCCGGCCCAGACCGCACCCAGCGAGCGGGCGAAGTTTTGCGTTGCGGCGTCGCCGGGGCGCGTAAAGGCATAGATCCGCCGCCCCTGCCAGGCCGCGACCTGGGCCAGGATATGGGCGGCGGCGCCAAAGCCGTAGAGGCCGAGCGCAACCCCCTCCCCGGCCATGCGGTAACTGCGCCAGCCGATCAGGCCGGCGCACATCAGCGGCGCCGTTTCCACAGCATCGAGCTTCTCATCAAGCGGAAAACAGAAGCGCGCGTCGGCAACCGTGTGGGTCGCATAGCCGCCGTCGCGGGTGTAGCCGGTGAACACTGGAGAATCGCACAAGTTCTCGCGCCCGGAACGGCAGTAAGAACAGGTGCCGTCTGTGCCGCCGAGCCAAGGCACACCGACGCGCTCGCCAAGTATGAAGCCGGTCACGCCCGACCCGATCGCCGCGACACGGCCGACGATTTCGTGTCCCGGGACGACCGGCAGCTTCGGGTGCGGCAGGTCGCCGTCGACCACATGCAAATCGGTGCGGCACACCCCGCAAGCGGCGATCTCGACCAGGACTTCGCCGCCGGCCGGCTGCGGGATCGGCCGCTCACGCAGAACCAGCGGCGTCTTCGGCCGATCCAAAACCATCGCGCGCATGGCTGACATTGGACGATCCCTGAATGCGGCAGGCTAACTCATGCGCTTTCAATTCGCCTGCGAAACTTCTACATCAAGCCGATCATGCACAGCGAAGAACCGCGCCCCGTCCGTCTGAAGGAGTACCGCCCGCCCGATTGGCTGATCAACACCGTCGATCTCGACGTATCGCTCGATGCGACCGCGACCATCGTCCGGGCCAACCTCACGCTTAAGCCGAACAGCGCGGGCATACCAGCGCCCCTCATCCTCGACGGCGAAGAACTCACGCTGCGTTCGCTCAAGCTCGACGGCAAGCCGCTCGCCAACGACAGCTTTCTCGCCACGCCTGAACGGCTCACCATCGCGCAGCCGCCGAACCGCCCGTTCGAGCTCGAGATCGAGACGATCGTCAATCCGGCGGCCAACTCGCAGCTCATGGGCCTCTATCGCGCCGGCACCACCTATTGCACGCAGTGCGAGGCCGAAGGCTTTCGCCGCATCACCTATTTCCTCGACCGGCCGGATGTGATGGCGGTCTACACCACGCGCATCGAGGCCGACAAAACCGAGGCGCCGGTGCTTCTGGCCAACGGCAATCTGGTCGCGCACGGCGATGTTCCCGGCACCAACCGGCATTTCGCGGTCTGGCACGATCCGTTCAAAAAGCCCTGCTACTTGTTCGCGCTGGTCGGCGGCAATCTCAATCGCGTCGCCGACAGCTTCACCACCATGTCCGGCCGCCCGGTCGTGCTCGCCATCTATGTCGAGCCGGGCAAGGAGGAGCGCTCGCGCTACGCCATGGACAGCCTCAAGCGCGCCATGCGCTGGGACGAGGCGGTTTTCGGGCGCGAATACGATCTCGATATCTTCATGATCGTCGCCGTCTCCGCCTTCAACATGGGCGCGATGGAGAACAAGGGCCTCAACATCTTCAACGACAAATACGTGCTGGCCTCGCCGGCGACCGCCACCGACTACGATTATGCCCATATCGAGGCGGTGATCGCCCACGAATATTTCCACAATTGGACTGGCAACCGCATCACCTGCCGCGACTGGTTTCAGCTTAGCTTGAAGGAAGGCCTCACAGTCTTCCGCGACCAGGAGTTTTCCGCCGATCAGCGTTCGCGCGCGGTCGTGCGCATCGGCGACGTGCGCGCGCTGCGCGCGCATCAGTTCGTCGAGGATGCCGGGCCGCTGGCGCACCCGGTGCGGGCCGAGCTCTATCACGAGATCAACAACTTCTACACCACCACGGTCTACGACAAGGGCGCCGAAATCGTGCGCATGATCAAGGTCCTGCTCGGCCCCGACCTGTTTCGCCAAGGCATGGACCTATATTTCAGCCGGCATGACGGCGAGGCAGCCACCGTCGAACAATTCGTGCAATGCTTCGCCGACGTCAGCGGCCGCGATTTTTCGCAGTTCATGCGCTGGTACACGCAGGCGGGAACGCCGGAAATCGCGGTAACGCCGCATTACGATCCGCGCGCCAAAACCTACCGGCTCGATATCGCGCAGACGATCCCGGCGACAGCCGGGCAACCGCACAAGGACCCGATGGTAATTCCGCTTGCCGTCGGCCTGGTCGGCAGCGATGGCGGCGACCTGCCGCTCATGCTCGATGGCCGCAAGCTCGAGCGCGGGGTTATCGAGATGAAAGAGGCGAGCCAGAGCTTCGTCTTCGCCGGCGTCGCCGAGCGGCCGATACCGTCCCTCAACCGCGGCTTCTCGGCGCCCATCAAGCTTAATCTGCCGATCGACGCCGATGACCTTCGCTTCCTTGCCGCGCACGATCGCGATCCGTTCAATCGCTGGCAGGCGGTGCAGACGCTGGCGATGTCGCTCCTCACCGCCAACGTTGCGGCGTTGTGCGCGGGTGCGCCGGTGCGCGACGACGAGGGCCTCATGGGGGCGCTGGGCGCCATCCTCGCCGACGCCGAACTCGAGCCCGCCTTCATCGCGCTGACGCTGACGCCGCCGAGTGAGCCCGATATCGCCCGCGAGATCGGCCGCGACGTCGACCCCGATGCGATCTTTGCCGCCCGCCGGCACTTGCGCGCCTTAACCGGCACGCGGCTCGGCCCGGCGCTCGCCGACACCCATTCGCGGATGATCACGCTGGGACCCTATCGGCCCGATGCCGGCAACGCCGGACGGCGCACGCTCAAAAACGTCTGCCTCGATTTGTTGGCGGCGACAGACGCGAGCGAGGCCATTTTACGAGCGTCGTCGCAGTACGAGAACGCCGACAACATGACCGACCGCATGGCGGCGCTCGAGACTTTGGCGCTGCACGACCGGCCCGAGCGCACCGCGGCGCTGGAGGATTTCTACGCCCGTTATGCCGACGATCCGCTGATCATCGATAAATGGTTGGCCTTGCAAGCGATGATTCCCGAGTCGGCAACGCTCGAGCGCGTGCGCGCGCTGACCAAGCACCCGGCCTTTTCCATGACCAATCCCAATCGTGTGCGCTCGCTGATCGGGTCGTTCGCGCACGGGAACTCCACCCAGTTCAACCGGCCTGACGGCGCCGGCTACGATTTCGTCGCCGATATCGTGCTCGCGCTCGACCCGAAGAACCCGCAAATGGCTGCCCGCCTGATGAACGCGTTCCGGTCCTGGCGCGCGCTCGAAGCCGGGCGGCGCGCGCGTGCGCAAGTGACGCTGCGCCGCGTCGCGTCGGCACCGAGCCTGTCGCGCGACCTCGGCGACATCGTCGCCCGCACGCTGGCCGAGAGCTGACGCGCGCCAATCCAGAAACAAGACCGGATTGCTTCGTTGCTTCCGCCTTCGCGCAACGCTTGGGCGCGTCGAGCGAGCGCAAACGGGTCGCGTCTCGCTATGACCGAGCAAAAGGCGCGCGCCGCAAAAAGTTCGGGATAGCTCTTGAAAAAAATGTTGACTCTGGAGTCTCCGGACTCTCGACAAACCGATTCGCATCGATTCTTATCAGGGTGATTCGGCAAGAGATGCGGCACATCCTTCCGATCGCGGGTGCAGGGGACAGTCCGAACGGAGGCCGGCGATGGCGCGCGCCGACACGGCGAGTGCGTCTCTACGTTCCGATTCGATTCAGGGGTTGGCAAAATCGATTGCCAAACCCGCGTATCGGCGGTTGTTGAGCGCCGAGCCGCTGCTGCGCCGCGCCGTTCCGGTTCTCATCATCGCCTTTCTGATAACGATTTGCGTCGGCGCCGTCGTGCAGATGCTCGAACAGCGCCGTCAGGTCATCGTCGACGCCCGCCAGGTCATGGAGGCGCTCGCCGACGAACTCGCCGTCGCGCTCGACCATCCCGGTAGAGACGGCAGAGCAAACCCCAGTCGCACTTTCGCGCCGCTGGAGCGCGCCCTGCCGGCCTGGGCTACGGCGCAAGGCCGATCGATCATCGTCGGCGACGCCAATGGCACGATCATCGCCAGCGTGCCGAGCGATCCGCTGAAGCTTGGTCGCCAAATTCTCGATGTGCTCGGACCGTCGCAGCCGCTGACCACGTTCGGCGCCGCCGCCGGCACGCTGGAGATCACGCTGCCGGACGGCGCCGCCGCCTTCGCCACGGTGCGGGCGTTGAAGAACCCGTTGGGCATCGTCGCCGTGGTGCAGACGGCGAGCAGCGCGCTGACCAACTGGCGATCGATGACCGCGCTCACCGTGACGTTGTCGGCGACGACCGGCTTCGTGGTACTGATCCTCGGCTTCGCTTTCCACTGGCAGGCGACGCGCGCGCGGGAGGCCGATCTGATCCACGACACCGTGCGCAGCCGCATCGACACCGCGCTCAACCGGGGCCGCTGCGGCTTGTGGGACTGGGATCTGGCGCGCGGCCGGGTGTTCTGGTCGCGCTCGATGTTCGACATCCTCGGCCTGCCGGCGAAGAATGAGCTACTGACCTTCGGCGAGCTGAACGCGCTGGTGCACGACGGCGACATCAACCTCTACGAGCTGGCCAGGCAACTGGCTGACGGCAAGCTGCAATCGATCGACCACGCTTTCCGCATGCGTCATGCCAACGGCCGATGGTTGTGGCTGCGGGCGCGCTGCGAACTGGCGCGCCAGGAGGGCGAAACCAGCCTGCATCTCATCGGCATCGCCGTCGACATTACCGAGCAAAAGAGCCTAGTCGAAAAGACCACGGCGGCGGATTTGCGGCTGCGCGACGCCATCGAGACCATACCCGAAGCCTTCGTGCTGTGGGACGCCGACAATCGCCTGGTGCTGTGCAATTCAAATTTCCAGGAACTGCATCGCCTGCCCGACAGCGCCGTCGTGGCGGGTACGCCCTACGAAACGGTCGTGGCGGCGGGCCGCAAACCGATCATTCGCACCACCATCGCCAACGAGGACGGCCAGACCCAAGGCGCGCGCACCTTCGAAGCGCAACTCAACGACGGCCGCTGGCTGCACATCAGCGAGCGCCGCACCAAGGACGGCGGCTTATGTCTCCGTCGGCACCGACATCACCAAGATCAAGCAGCACGAGCAGAAACTGATCGAAGGCGAGAAACGACGGATTGCGACCATCACCGACCTGCGCCAGTCGCAGCAGGCGTTGGAACGCAAGACCGGCGAGCTTGCCGACCTGGCGCAGAAATACGCCGAGGAAAAGACCCGCGCGGAAGAGGCGAACCAGACCAAGTCGAAGTTCCTCGCCAATATGAGCCACGAATTGCGCACGCCGCTCAACGCCATCATCGGTTTCTCCGAGATCATGGAATCGGCGATGTTCGGACCGCTCGGCTCGGCAAAATACAGCGAGTACTCGCGCGATATCCGCGAAAGCGGCCAGTATCTGCTCGACGTCATCAACGACATCCTCGACATGTCGAAGATCGAGGCCGGCGGCATCCGGCTGGCGCCCGAANCTGTGGAGCTCGACGACATTCTGGCCGACTGCCTGCGCGTGATNTCGGGCCGCGCCAACGAAAAGCACCTGACGCTGAATTCNCACATCGCTCCCGGCATCCGGCTGCAAGCGGACCGCCGTGCGATCAAGCAGATCGCGCTCAATCTNNTGTCGAATGCCGTGAAGTTCACNCCCGACGGCGGCGCGGTCACGTTGCGCGGGCGGCTGCGTGGCGGCATGGTCACGATCGCCATCGAGGACAACGGCATCGGCATCCCGAAGGACGCGCTGCATAAGCTCGGCCGGCCGTTCGAGCAGGTCGAAAGCCAGCTTACGAAGCGGCACCAGGGATCCGGCCTCGGGCTGGCGATCGCCAAATCGCTCGTCGAGCTGCACGGCGGCGCCATGCGTATCCGCTCGGTGCTCGGCACCGGCACCATGGTGGTGGTGCGGCTGCCGCTGGAAGCGCGCGAACCCCTGCGCGCGGAGCGGGAGGTTGCTTCCCCTCCCCTTGCGGACAGTCACGCTGTTCTGGTGTAGTTGCCGCCAATGTCGATCGGCAATGTCCCGGGTCGCTTCCGGGACATGCTCCTTGCCCAACGATCAAGATGGACCGCGTCATGGCTCAGAAAATTACGACCGGGTTTCGGGCTCTGGTCGATGCCGCCGAGCGCGAGATCGAAACGCTGTCGGTCGAGGAGGCCATTGCCCTTCACGGGCGCGACGACGTGACCTTTATCGACGTTCGCGACATCCGTGAACTTGAGCGCGAAGGCCGCGTGCCCGGCGCCTTCCATGCTCCGCGCGGCATGCTTGAATTCTGGATCGATCCGGAAAGTCCCTACCACAAGCCGATCTTTGGCGAAGAAAAACGCTTTGTGTTTTTCTGCGCCGGCGGCTGGCGTTCGGCGCTGGCAGCGCAAACTGCGCACCGGATGGGCCTGCGTCCGGTCGCCCATATCAAGGGCGGTTTCGGTGCCTGGCGCAAAACCAACGGCCCCGTCGAGTCGGCGCCGACCAAGCCAAAATCGACTTAGATCATAGCGGCTATTGGAGGCGCTCGGCGCGTAGCGCCAGCTTTTGCGGCGTTCTCATCGCGATTGTTGCCCGACAGAGAGCGCCGTTCCGGCGAGGCAGCCCGCCAGCGCCGACAGCCGCATGAGGACGCGCAGGGCCAGATCGGTCGACGTGAGTAATCGCATGGGTGCTCCAAATGGGTATTGACTATACCACATTATCCCATAGGGTTTTTGGCAATCTGACGCGGGTCTGACACCGCTCCGCCCGGCAGCCTTGCCACCCCACGCGGCAGGCCCGGCCGATGGCCGAGATGAACCCGAGGCAGAAGGGCAGAGATGGTCTGATGATCGTTAGAATTACGCTTTACACCGTCGCCGCCTTGCTTCTCGCCGCCCACTTTCTGCGTATGGGCGATATCATCGCGACGGTGGCGTGTCTGGCGATACCGGCGCTGTTTTTGGTGCGTCAGCGCTGGAGCCTGCTGCTTCTTCAAGGGCTGGCCTACGTCGCCGCCGCCATCTGGCTCGCGACAGCCTGGCAAGTCGTGGCGATCCGCTGGTCGTTCGGCAGCCCTTGGCACCTCGCTGCCGTCATCCTGGTCAGCGTAGCCGCGGTCAGCGTACTGGCGGGGGGCCTCCTGCACAGCAGGACCTTCCAACTGCGCTATTGCGGCCGCTGAATCATCGGCGCCGGCCGGCGTCCGTCAATCATGTGCCACATGCAGAAGGAAGAGCAAGTGCTGATCCCGCTCATGCTCGCCGGCGGCAATCCGATGATCGTGCATCCCATCGACGTGATGCGCCACGAGCACGATGAGCATGACAAGGAGCTCCGCGCTCTCGGCGCTCTCGCCGGCGACATGACCGTGCTCGATGATGCCTGCAATTCGTGGCGCGCGCTCTACGCCGGCCTGGCCGAGCTGGCCGCCGACCTGACCGACCACATCCACATCGAGAACAACATCCTTTTCCCACGGTTCGAAAACTAACCCCCACAAGCTGCCGGATCAGCGGCGTACACGGCACCGCTTGCGTCCATGAAGTAACAATTACCCCCTGCAGTGAAATAGGCCGAACCATCCGGCCAATCCCAGTCAATGATCGCCTCGGAAATCAGGGTATCGATCAGACTTGGATCAATCAGAGCGCCATAACCCCAACCGCCATACCAATGTCCCCACCGCCCGTACCGTCCGCGGTGGGATCCATATCCACCATGATGGACGTGCGCGGCATAGTGCGGAGAACGAAAATGCCGATGAGGTCCGTGTCCCACCTTCACAGGCGTCGGATTAATATTTCTATGATGAACGGGACCGCCCGGCGATCCTCCGGGGTATCGGTGCACTACGGTGCGTTGATTGAACCGTTGCACCGGACGATTGAAGTGCTGCACGGGACGATTGAAGTGTTGCACCGGTACATAGCGCGGTGCGCTGACACGCGGTGTGAAATGAACCGCTGGCGCACGATAATAAGCAGAGGCCGGGCCTAGAACAGTTGCAGACAACAACATGCTGACAGCCCCGACAGTTATTGATGCGATAAATTTTTTCATAGGAGTCTCCAAGTCGAGTTGGAGCGGCAACTAGAAGGTTTGTTTTCGTGACATCCTGGCCGCTATCGAGAATGCTGGCTGCTTAAAAAATTTAGAACCTTGATTTACATCAAGGCGCCTTTGCAGCACTTGGCCGGTGCCCGGCCTCGTGACCCATGCCGACACGCTGGACGAAGCCAAAAGCATGGCGGGCGATGCAAAGCAGTGAGTTATTCATCGAAGTGATGCGGAAACGCCGCCGACCTTAAGGCGCCCGCCCCAGAATACGCACAAAACATCCGCGCACCTGACGCTGGGTTTCCACGACATGGGCCTGCAGCGCGGGAAAATCCGGCAAGTCGGCGGCGCGGGCCAAGAGCGCGAGCACGCCGGCATTCGCCGATTTCGGATCGAACGCGCCAGGCAGGCAGAGCCGCAAAATCTGCGTCAGATCGTGAAACAGCAGTACCGCGGGCCGCAGTACCGCGGCGTCCTCGGCCGCGAGCACGCCGAGCCGCGCCGCCTGTTCCAGCATCCGCGCCGTCGACGTATCGAGGATGTCCGGCGTCGCGGCGGCCTGCGTGAGTTGCAAATATTGGGCGATGAACTCGATATCAACCAGCCCGCCGGCCGCGTATTTGAGATCCCAGGGATCGGCATCGCCTTTTTCCTTGGCGATGGCGGCACGCATCTCGATGACATCGGCGGCGACCGCGCTGGGGTCGCGCCGGCGGCAGAGCACATGACGGATCGCAGCCTCGACGCGCGAGGCGAAGGCCGGCGAGCCGGAGACGACGCGGGCGCGGGTCAGCGCCATATGCTCCCAGGTCCAGGCCTCGCGCTCCTGGTAACCGATGAAGCCGTCGATCTGCGTCGCCAGCGGCCCGGAGCGGCCGGAAGGACGCAGCCGCATGTCGACCTGGTAGAGCACGCCATAATTGGTCTGCACCGTCAGCGCGCTGATCAGGCGCTGGGTGAGACGGGCAAAATATTGTGCGCCGTAGAGCGGACGCTTGCCGTCGGAATTGGGATGCTCGGCGTCGAAATCGTAGACGACGATGAGGTCGAGGTCGGAACTCGCGCTCATCTCGCGTGCGCCGAGTCGGCCGAGCGCCAAGATCGCGGTCTGTTGGCCGCGCACGCGTCCGTGCAGGGCGGCGAAATCGGCTTCGACTCGTTGATGCAGCGCGCGGATCAGGACATCGGCCAGCCCCGCGAACACGTCGCCCGCCTGCTCGGCCGAAACCGATCCCGAGAGGATGCGCGCGCCGATCAGGAACATGTGCTCCTGGCCAAACAAGCGGATCGCATCGAGCACATCCTCGTAGCTGCCGGGCTCGCCGAGCGCACGCGCCAGCTCGGCTTCAAGCCGCGTCGTCTGCGGCAGCGCGCCGAAAAAGCTCGGGTCGATCAGCGGATCGATGACGTGCGGGTTCTGCGCCAGAATATCGGCGAGACGGGGCGCGACGCCGAGAATGAGCGCGATGAAGCGAATGAGCTCCGGATTCTGCCGCAGCAGCGACAGCAAACGTCCGCCGGCGCGCAGGCCGGCGAGAAATCGATCGAAGGCGGCGAAGGCCGCGTCCGGGTTTTCCGCTTGCGAGAACTGGTCGATGATCACCGGGATAAGCGCGATGAGGTTTCCTCGCGCCTGCTCGCCGCGCAAGGCGCGGTAGTCGGGCGTACGCCAGCGCTGCACGGCGGCGGCAACCTCGCGCGGTTGCCGAAAACCCATTTCCGACAGCCGATCCAGCGTCTCG
>JGI12270J11330_10003425_pt1 | contig 11367 bp, 11 predicted proteins | sample PeaSoiMetSII2010_FD_11330 | JGI IMG/M metagenome (IMG submission 11330)
CGAGGCGTTCAGCGCCGTAATGCGCGCCGAGCCCACCGGTGAACAGACCGTAACCGTAGGCATTGTGCACGACGTCGCCGGGCATGGCGCCGCCGCATGCCATCGAACGCGCCATCAGGCCGGCCCAGCGTTCGAGGTCGCCCTTGGTATAGCCGACGACGGTCGGCTTGCCCGTCGTTCCCGACGACGCATGGACCCGGATGACCTTGTCGCGTGGCACCGCAAACATGCCGAACGGATAATTATCTCTCAGGTCCGCCTTGAGCGTGAACGGAAACCGCGCCAGGTCGGCGAGCGACTTGAAGTCGGTCGGCTTGACGCCGGCGGCGTCGAATTTCTTGCGGTAGGCGGGCACGGCCGCATAGGCGTTGCTCAATGTCTGCTTCAGGCGGGTTGTTTGCAGCCCGCTGAGCGCCTCGCGCGACATCGTCTCGAGGCCCGGCTCGAACATGAAAATTCCAGTTTCCTGAATTGCTGATTGTGTGCTCATCGTTGCTTTTGTCAGGCCACAGACCATCCGGGTCTAATCGGCTGTTCGGCGACGCATGCGCCGTGAACGGCGGTGTGTTCGACTGCATATCCTTGATTGTAGGCGGCGCGCGTGATCAGGGTGAACTTCAAGACCCATCCGCTGAAGAATGCACAAAGGCCGCCGAGCGCAAACAGCGGAACGGCGGCACCGGGCATGAAGAAGCCGGCCGCGGCGAGTGTAATCGGCAGAACAAAGCCGAACAAGAACAGCCGGCCCCTTGCCGCATCGAGTATTTGCAGGGTGCGGATCGGCGCGCCTTTCACGCGTAGCGCATCGAGATAGGCCCGCCACGCGAATGCGCGAACCGCGACCAGAACCGCGACCACCGGCGCCGCGATTTGCGAAACCAAGAGCGGCGCCAGCAGCGCCGTCGCGGCCACGAACAGGCCGCCGCCCTCGACCAGTCCGGTGACGATGATGAGGGGAACGATCAACGGCTCGCGCCACGCCGGAATGCCCTTTGCCCCCTTCAGCATCATCGCTTGTGACAACAGGAACAGCAAGCCCGCGACGGCGGCCGCGAGCAGCGCCGGACGCCAATCGAACCAGAACGCGAGCGCGGCAAGCGGGAAAAAGATCAGCGCCAACCATGCCTCCCGCGCCATCCACGAGCGCTGCGGCTGGCGTAGCACGTAGGCGAAGCGCCACGGGCGGCCGATCTTGAGCAGGACCAGAAACAAGCCGACGGCGACGAGCAAAATGGCAAGCGGAGCCAGCGGCAGCGGCGGCGTGCCGAGAAAGGTCGCAACCGCGGCAAACGTAAAGAGCCCGATGCCGGTGCCGCCGCACAAGAAGTTGCCGGCCGCCTTCCAATCCCAGGACGGCTGATGCCAAGGCTCGACGCCCTTGGTCCGAATTGCTCCCGCCGCCGCCGTCGGCGAAGACAGTTGGTGGGCGCCCGGCGATGTCAGCTCGTCGCCATCCGTCTTGTCGTAAACATAGTAGAAGCCCGGTTCGGTACCGATCTCGGCGTGCATCCGGAAGTGCTTCTGCGTGCGCAGCAGGCGCGAAACGTTGCTGTTCGGGTCGTCAATATCGCCGAAAGACAGCGCGTCGGCGATGCAAGCATTGACGCAAGCCGGGGTCGCCTGCGGGTCGACGCCGGGAATCATGCCATTGTCGAGCCCGAAATCGATCCGATCCGAGCAAAAAGTGCATTTTTGCGCGACACCAATTCGATGCGGGTCCTCGCGCACGGTTTCGTTTTGCATCGCGGACCGGCCATAGGCAAAGCTAGGCGCATCGATCTTGAACCGTGCCTGATAGGGACAGGCAACGGCGCAATAGGCGCAGCCGATGCAGATGTCGTAATCGATGGTGACGATCCCATCGGCGCGCCGCCGCGTTGCCGTCGAAGGACACACGTGCATGCACGGCGGATCCTCGCAATGCTGGCAGCCGACGGGAACGAAGGTGCGGCTGACGGCCTCGATATCGAGAACTCTGCGCCATTGCACGAATGGCGACGTGGCATTGGCCTGCTTGCAGGCCGCGGTGCAGGTCTGGCATCCGACGCAGCGTTGCAGGTCTGCCACCATCACCCAACGTGTCATTGCGCGTCCCTCAATCGCGTCACCTTGACCCTGACCAGGTCTGCGCTCGATCCGGTGGCATCCGTGAGATCCAGCAGCATCGGCATGAGCGCATTCATGCTCGGCGCCGTAAAATCCTTGGCGAACGGCGTCGCCCATTGGTCGAACTGACCGATCATCAACAGCGTATCCGGGCGGATNCCCTCACACAGCATGACGCGGCCCTTGGTGTGGTCNAGCGGCGAGCGCACTTCGACCAGATCGCCATCGGCGATGCCNATTTTCTCGGCCGCGCCGTGGTTCATGATGACCTTGCCGTGACCGGCAANGTTCTCGGCCACTTCCCTGATGAANTGNAGGCTGACGTTGCCGCCCCAGGAGTACTGCATGCTGTGCGTGGTGATCAGCCAGAATGGATAATCNCCGATGCGGACGTCGAAGTGGCGCTCGAAGGCGCCTTCCCATTTCGCGCCGAGATCCCGCCAATGCGGCATCGGCTCGTATTCCGCGAGTTGCTCATCCCACCAGTTGATGCCGTGTTCGTGCAGTCGCCGTCCCAACTCCTTGCCGATGCGGAACAAACGTTCCTGATACGGCTGCTCGAAGCGCAGGCCGGAGCCGATGAGTTTCGGATAGAGGTACCACTTTAGCCGCGAGAACGGCTTCACCCGAAAACCGTGCTCGCGGAAATAGTCCAGACCTTGCGTTTCCTTGCCGTCGGTGAGCTCGGCGCTGGCGGCGCGGCATACGGCGTTCCAGATCGCCTCGGTCTCGTGCACCTCTTTTGGATCGATGGAAAAGTCGTAATTAGGGCCTGTGAGTTTTACGCCGGCGGCCCCGCGGTTGATCGCGGCGTTGTACTCCTCCAACAGGCCGGTGCGTCTGGCGAGTTCGGTGGTGATCCAGGTGAAATCCTTCGCCTCGCCCTGCGCCTGGACGGCCGGATCGCGCAGCGCGAAACCCTGGTGGTCCCAGAACTGCTCGATATATTTCGTGCCGCCGATGCGCAGCAATTGCAGTCCTTCCAGATCCGTGCAGTCCGGCAGCAGCACGTCGGCCATGTAATTGGTTTCGTCTTGCGTGTAGGCAAAGCAGACGGTGAAGGGAAAGCGCGCCATCGCCGCGCTCAGGGCCTTGCTGTCCCAGTACGAGATCGCCGGGTTGGAACGGTACACCAGCCACACGTCAGGCTGCGTGGCGTGCGGCAGATGGTCGAAATCGTGGGCCTGCATCATCCAGGCGAGATGGGTCGGGCCGAGCGCCGGGCTCCAGGGCGAGTTGCCGACCAGCGGCACCAAGGTCCGATAGGCGTTGCGCACGGATGGATGGGAGACCCAATCCTTTTTGCTCGTCGGGTTCATGGGATAGTCCATGAAGCCGTCGGGGCCCGGCCGCACGCTCGACCAGCGGTTATCGGCGGGACGATTGAGACGCACTGTGGTGCCGAGCGTTCCACCCGGAACTTCCAGCGCCCCGACCAGGCAGGCGAGCAGCGTGCGCGCCCAGCAGCATTCGTAGCCGCCCCAACCGCTATTCACCGTCTTGCCGAGTGAAATTGCCACCGGCCGCAGTGGCAGCGTCTCGCCCTCGATCTCGATCGTTTCCCCGATGCGTGCATGGGCGAGAAACTCGTCGGCGATGCGACGGATGGTTTGCGCCTCGACATCGCAGATCGCGCTCGCCCATTCGGGCGAATAGCCGCTCACATGGCGAACGAGGCGGTCGAACGATGGACTGACCTGCACGGCATGATGCTCGGTGACCTCGTGGTCTGGACCAAGCTCGATACCGTCGAGCGTGAAGACACCTTCGAGCGCGGGATCGATTCCCGGCGTGTCATAGGGCACGGCGCGGCCGCTGGATTTGTCGATCACCAGCGGCTTGCGCTCCTTCGGGTCGCGCAGGAAAAAGCCCTGCGGACCGACCAGATAGGGCGACGATGTGTGATGTTTCAGGAATTGGATATCCAGCCGTTCCCGCGGCTGCTCGTGCAAGAACACGTGCAGCAGCGCGAATAGGAAGGCCGCGTCGGTCTTCGGCTTGATCGGGATCCACTCGGCGGAGCAGGCGCCGGTCACNGAAAGATGCGGCTCGACCTGGACNCGCTTCATGCCGCGNTTGCGCGCNTCGGCATGACGCTTGACGCCGCAAACCCCGCCGGANGCTTCGACGTTGCCGCCGAACGAAATTACATAGTCNCANAGCGGCGTGTCNGGCGAAACGGTAAAGGCGCGATGCCAAAATTCGCCGTAGAGATGCTCNGANTGGGTACACTTGACGCCCTGGCCGCCGCCGAAGCTCATGTCGATCGGCCCCCAGGCAGCCAGCAGCGCGGGGAGCGTNCCCATATAGGCAACCGGCGTGCCGCCGCCGCCGAAACTGACGGCGAGGCGCGGGTACCCTGACGCGTCAGTAAGCCCTGCGGCGCGCGCCGCCTTGAGCTTCTCAGCGACGAGATCGAGCGCCTCGTCCCAGGAGATTCTGACAAACCCGGGATCCTCGCCGCGGCCCTTCTTCGCGTTCGTCCGCTTCATCGGGTGGAGGATGCGATTGGGATTGTACGATTTTTGGATCAAGCCGAACGCCTTGACGCAAACTTTGCCGCCGGCTGGAGGGATTCCAGCCGCGTCGAAATTCGGCAGCACCTCCGTCGCGACATCGTCCTCGATGCGGACTTTCAGCAGGTCAGGACCGGCCACGCACTGGTAGCAGTAGGTGGAAACGGTGCGTTCGCGGCCGAGGTTGGCGGCAACCATGATGCATCCATTTCAACTGACGCGCGCCGCCGCGCGCTTGGCGGCCTTCGCCTTAAGTCGCTCGTGGGATTTCCCGACGTCGACGACAAACCGTGTGTGGGTGCCGCCGCCGATCGATTCAAGCTCGTCCTTGGCGGATACGTCGAAAGTCACCTTGCGGCCATCAACTGCGCTCACGGTCGCGGTGATCTCGACCTCCATCCCGAGCAATGTCGGTGCGGTATGCCGGAGAACCACTTCCATGCCGACGGACTCCTCGCCTGCATCGGCGTGATCGAGCAGGATTTCGCGGCAGGTCTGTTCGACGTCGCGGCAAAACCAGGGCGTGCCGTAGACGCGGCCTTCCTCGCCCATGAAGCTGATCGTGCGTTCGTTGTCGACGACCAGGCGGCGGACTTTCGAGATTCCGGGCTGAAGACTGTTCTTCATCACGTTTCCTCCCAGTTTCCCATGATAATTACGGACGGCCGCCGACAAATTGATTCAGATCAATCGGAATCGACTAGGCTCACACGCCGAGATACGCCGCGCGCACGCGCTCGTCCGCCTGAACATCTGCCGCAGTTCCGGTCGCCGTGACCCTGCCGGTTTCAAGGACGTATCCGCGATCGGCAATGGCCAGCGCGGCACGCGCATTCTGTTCGATCAAAAGCACCGTGACCCCGTCCCGCTTGAAACCGCGGATGATTTCAAGAATCTGATCGACCAGGATCGGCGCCAGCCCGAGCGAAGGCTCGTCAAGCAGAAGGAGCCGCGGTTTCGCCATCAGCGCCCGGCCGATGGCGAGCATTTGCTGCTGCCCGCCGGAAAGCGTGCCGGCGGCGGAACGGCGCAGCGCGCCGAGCACCGGAAACAGCCCATAGATGCGGGCCAGCTCGGCGCCGAGGTCGACGGCGCGGCGCGCGACCAGGATCCGAGCTTGAGATTGTCCTCGACCGACAATGGCGCAAACAGCTGGCGGCCTTCGGGCACCTGGACAATCCCAAGCGCAACGCGAACGTGGGCCGGCAGCGTTTCGATCGGTTGACCGCTGAAGATGACGCGTCCGGCGGTGATCGACTGCACGCCGGAGATCGCGCGTAGCAAGGTTGTTTTTCCCGCGCCGTTGGCACCGACAAGGGCGACGATTTCGCCGCTGCGGACCTCCATCGAAACGCCGTGCAAGACCTCGATGCGGCCATAGGCGCTGGCAAGGTTCTCAACCGAAAGCACGCGCGGCCTCCTGCGAGCCGTGAACGCCGAGATAGGCTTCGACGACCGCCGCATTCGACCGCACTTCGGCGGCGGTGCCCTCGGCCAGGGTCTTGCCGTTGGCGAGAACGTGAATGCGGTCGGATATGTTCATGACCAGCCGCATGTCGTGCTCCACCAGCACCACGGTGACGCCATCCTTGACGATGGATCGGATGATGCCGTCGAGTTGCCCGGTCTCCACCGGATTGCAGCCCGCGGCGGGCTCATCGAGCAGCAACACTTTCGGTTCACTGGCAAGGGCGCGGGCAATTTCCAGACGTCTGAGGTCGCCGAAGGCGAGCGATCCGGCAGGGCGATCCGCATGGGCGGCAAGACCGACCCGGGCCAGCACCGATCGCGCCACCTCGCGCGTTTGCCGGTTCTGCCGACCGACCGACGGCAAATGCAGCAGATCGGACAGGGTCCCCGTGCTCTCGTGGCGATGGCGGCCGACCATGACGTTTTCCAGCACGGTCATGCGTAGGAACAGCTGCAGGTTCTGAAAGGTGCGCGACAGGCCGCGTCGCGCCAGCAGATGCGGCGCCAGCCCGGTGACGTCCTCGCCGCCGAGCCGCACGTAGCCATCCTGCGGCGCATAGACGCCCGAGATCAGNTTGAGCANNGTGGTCTTGCCCGCCCCATTGGGACCGATGATCGAGAAAACTAACCCGAACGGGACGCTGAGGCTGACGTCGCTCACGGCGCGCACGCCGCCGAAGGCGATCGACAGACGCTCGACCTCGAGAGCCGTCACGTTCGCGTCCGCCCGAAGACAGCGGCGATTCCCTGGACAATGCCGTGCCGCAGGAAAATCATGAAGCCCATCACAACGATGCCCAGCACCATCTGCTCATATTCATGGAGCAGCGTCAGCACCTGCGGCAGCACGACCAGCAGCGTGGCGCCGACCAACGAGCCGACCACCGAACCCATGCCGCCGAGGACCACCATGGCCACAAGTTCGATCGACCGCAGGAAACCTGAAACGTCGGGCGTGACAAGCTCATTGAGCAGCGCGAGATACGAGCCGGCGACCGAGGCATAGATCGCGGAAATAACAAAGATCGCCAGCTTCTGCCGAGCGACATCGATGCCAAGCATCCGTGAGGCGACTTCGCTGTCATGGATCGCCTGCAACGCTCGGCCCATCGGGCTATCGACGAGATTCAGCGCCAGCGCCGTGCCGATGACAAACGTGACCCCGCCGATCCAATACCATGCTCGCGGGCCGTGCAGCGGAAACCCGAATAGCACAAGATGCGGTACCAACATGCCGTCCGGGCCGCCGGTCCAAGCGGCTTCGTTGGTCAGCACGATGGCGACCAGGAGCCCGAATCCGAGAGTGGCCACCGCAAGATATTGGCCCTTGAGCTGAAGTATCGGCCGGCCGACGGTGAATGCGATCAGGCCCGACAGCGACGCGCCGCCGAGGATGCTGAGCCAGCACGGCAGGCCCAAATGGGTCGCCCCGATCGCAACGGCATAGGCCCCGATGCCGAGAAAGCCGGCGTGGCCCAGGCTGACCTGTCCGGCGAAGCCCATCAGAAGATTGAGGCCGAGACTCGCCAATGCGAAGATAAAGACGAGCGCCGCGATCCGGTAATAATAGGTCGATGGGAAGACCAGCGGCAGCAGCAGGAGAATCACCGCGATCGCTACGGCCGGCGCCAGACGATGATCGAGCAGCGCACGCATATGCTCACACCCGCTCGACCTGGGCTCGACCGAGCAGGCCCTGCGGCATCATGAACAGTACCGCCAGGATAACCAGGAATGCGACCGCATCCTTGTAATTCGAAGAGATGTAACCCGCGCTGAACGCTTCCAGCAAACCAAGCAGCAGCCCACCGACCACGGCGCCGAAGGCGCTGCCCATGCCGCCGAGCATGGCACCGGCAAATCCCTTGAGCGCCAGCAACGTTCCGACGTCATAACTGGTCAACGTGATCGGCGTGACGAGGATTCCTGCAATAGCGCCAATCGCTGCCGATACGGCGAACGAGAAATCGACGATGCGCCGGGTGTTGATGCCGACGAGACGCGCCGCAAGCCGGTTGGCTGCCGTGGCGATGACCGCCTTGCCGAGCAGAGTGCGATCGATCACCGCCCACAGCAGCGTGACAACGACGACCGCACCGGCAAGCACCACCAGGCTCTGCGGCAGGATGGCGGCGCCACCGAAACGGATCGGGTCGGCGCCGAACAACGGCGGCAGACTATGAAAGCGCTTGTCGAAGACAATCTGCGCCGCACCGCGTAGAAAAATCGAGGCGCCGATCGTGATCATGATCAGCGTAACCGGCCCCGCTCCGCGCGCCGGCTCGATGGCGAAGCGATGCAGCACAAGCCCGATGGCGACCGCGACGACCACTGCAATCAGCGCTGCGAATGGCAACGGCATTCCGGCAAGAGCCAGGAACACCGTCGACATCCCGCCTAGCATCACGAATTCGCCCTGGGCGAAGTTCACGACGCCGGAGGCGTTGTAAATGAGAGTGAAGCCAAGAGCGACAAGCGCGTAGACCGCTCCGACCGTTAGTCCCGAGAAGGCGAATTGCAGAAATTCAGCCATCGGATCAAGCCGCCCCGCGCTGTCGCTTTTGTCGTCGTTGCCCGGTCAGGCGAGCGGGCCACCGGCCTGCTCGCCCGCCTCTTCATGAGCCGGCGTCGGGCACCAGGGTCCAATCTCCGTTCTTGATCTCGAGCATGCGGAAGGCAGATAGATTCAAGCCGAGGTGATCGGTCGGCGACATGTTAACGATGCCGCCGGTGCCGATGTAGCCTTTGGTCTTTTCGATCTCGTCGCGCACTTGCGCCTTGTCGGCGCTCTTTGCCCGCTGCATCGCCTGCGTCAGGATCATCAGGCCGTCATAAGCATGACCGCCGAAGGTCGACACCGCTTGCCCGGTCTTTTGCTGATACTCGCGCGAATAGTTCACGACGACCGGCTTTTGCGGATCGCTATTGGGCAATTTCTCGGCGACGAGCAGCGCCGCCGCCGGCAGGCGGACGCCTTCTGCCGCGGCGCCCGCGAGATCGATGAACTGCTTCGAAGCAACGCCGTGACTCTGATAGAGCGGCACCGTGATGCCGAGTTGGCGATAGTTGCGCGTCACGATCGCCGGACCTTGGCCGAACCCGGTGTTGACCACCGCCTGCACGCCCGCGGCATTCTTGATATTGGTGAGCTGCGGCGTCATATCGCTGTCGCGCGGGCCGTAGGTCTCTTCGTGGGCGATGCTGACGCCGTACTTCGGCGCCACCGCGATGCATTGGTCGCGCATCGATTTGCCGAACGCGTCGGTGCCCGAAATAATTGCGATCGTCGTCAGATTGCGATGCTTGAGATCGGCAAAGATCTTTTCACAAGCCATCCTGTCGGTGTGCGGCGTCTTGAACACCCACTTCCGCACCGGCTCAATGATCTGCACCGCGCCGGCCAACGAGATGAAGGGGATCTGCGCCTCCTCGAAAACGGGTATCATCGCCAGTGTCGCGCCGGTTGAGGTGCCACCGACCATCGCCGCGATCTTGTCTTCCTCGACTAGGCGCGTTGCGAACGTGCGCGCATTGTTGGCGTCGCCGCCGTCGTCGTAGATGACGAGCTCGAGCTTCTGGCCATTGACCCCGCCCTTGGCGTTGATGGCATCGACGTACATTTCCAGCGTCTTCTTCTCCGGATCACCGAGAAACGACGCCGGGCCGGTGACCGAAAGCACCGCGCCGATCTTGGTCTGCGCCGACGCCTGGTGGGAAGCGGCGAACAGCATCGACACACCGATGCCGATTGCCGCGACGATATGATTGCGTGCCATGTTGTTATCCTCCCAAGGTAAATTCTGTGGAGACTATCAGTGCTGGTAAAGCCGAAATTGATCTAACTCAAGACGCTTCGCGTCCCTTAAGATCAAGGGGTCGGCGCTCCGCGGCCCCACGACGCTCGCCGAACAACGGTGCCGTCGAGATCGGACCTGGAAAGCAAGGGCAACAGCGGGAACAGCTCTCGGACCGCGATCGCAGCAGCCGGAGGCACCGGCCGCCAATCCTGCCGGTGTCATTGATCTAGCGCAATGGAGGCGACCGGATTGCGTATATTGTACAAGGGAATATTGGACGTTCATCCATGACAAGAATTATTGAGACTTTACGCGAAGAACATCGCAACATCGAAGAATTGCTTCTCGTTCTGGAGCATGAATTAAGTGTTTTCGACCGCAACGAGCGGCCCGATTATGAAGTTATACAGGGGGTCATCCGTTATTTTGAGGACTATCCCGATTGCTGCCATCATCCGAAAGAGGACATGATCTTCGAGAAACTGCAGCTGCGCGACTCCGTCGCGGCCGAAAGCGTCGGCGACCTCGAAGTCGAGCATCAGAATGAAGGCAAGCGCTTACGACGGGTCGCTCAGGTGGTCAGGAGCATCCTGACCGATCATGATATCCTCCGGCAGACGTTCCATAACACGATGCGCGACTTCATCGACCTGGAACGCAAACACATGGAAATGGAGGAACGAGACCTGTTTCCGATTGCCATCAAGGCCTTGCGACCCGAAGACTGGGCGGACATCGAGGCGGTATGGAACGAAAAGCAGGACTCGCTGTTCAACGCGGCTATCGAAGAAAGATGCCAGTCGCTGCGTGAGCGCATCCTGCAGTGGGAGCGGGAAAACCAGGCGAATTGGAACGCGCAGCGCGCCGATGCCCACACGAGCAATCAACATTAGAGCAGGTCGGCGGTAATTGTCTCATTCCGCGATGCGGCGCGCTTCCAGCCCAATGCAACCGTCAGTCGGCTTTGGCCGCGGGTATCACGGCGGTCGCCTCGAGCTCGATCTTGGCGGGATGGTCAAGCAGATCGGCGACGAAGATCATGCTCATGGCTGGATAATGCTTTCCCATCAAACGATGCCATATCCGCCCTAACTCGGCTCGCTCCGCAAGGTAGGCCGGCCGGTCGATGCAATAGGCCGTCATACGGCAAATATGGTCGGGCGTTCCGCCGGCCTCCGCCAGCACGGCGAGCACGTTTTTGAGCGCCTGCTCGAATTGCGGCACCAGGTGCTCGCTACAAAATTGCTGCTGTTCGTTCCAGCCGACTTGGCCGGCGATGAACACAATGCGTCCGGCAGCGACTGTGATTCCATTGGCGTATCCGATGGGAGGCGCCCAACCCTGCGGCAGCAAGACCGACATGAAATGCTCTCCTCGATTTATTCGAACATGGCGCCGCCTGGCGCCGCGGCCTTCAATGATATGCCGATCAATGAACGGGGGCGACGCTGGAAATTGAACCAAGGACAGACGAATGC
>JGI12270J11330_10003439_pt1 | contig 11356 bp, 15 predicted proteins | sample PeaSoiMetSII2010_FD_11330 | JGI IMG/M metagenome (IMG submission 11330)
GACGAAAAACTTTCCCCGGTTTCGACCGGCATCACGGCCCGCCACTGGCGGGCTTTGCTGTTTGTGGGTTTCGCTTTCTCCTCAGAATCACACGGCAACCGCGCCGCGTGGTTGCGGAGTGTTGAATCTTTTTCCGATTCGTGTCGAGCCGAATTTTGTTTGATGGGAAAACCCGCGCCAGCAAGAACGCCAGCGCGGGCCTGCACGGATCAATATTCAGAAGCAAACATGATTGTCAGAATGCGAACGGTCTGTTTCGGGTCGCTCGGGTCTTCGCTGCCCTTGGTCATTGTCAGATCGTAATAGTCGATCTTCCGCGTCATTGACTGCAAGCGGCGGCGGCTATCGTGCCTTCGGCTATCGTGCCTTCGTCCCGTCCGTGCTACGGGTCACGAAAAAAAGGGAAATCATGCGGCGCAGGTCATGGAGACCTGCGCAGCGGCTTTCTGGTTGAGGTAGTCGGCGGCGCGTTGAGCGTGGGCGGCTGCCGTGAATATGGCGCGGTTATCGTTCTTCAGGACTTCCAGCCAATTCGCGATATAGGCGGCGTTGTCTTCGCGTGGTTCCTGATGCAATTCGAGGTCGGCGCATAGGAAAGCGGAGCCAAGCTCGGCAACAAGTTCTTCGCGGCTGTAACCTTCGTCGCCGTAGCTCTTGCGGCCTAAGTCGCGGTCGAGGCGCTGCGGGTGCTTTGTCCAGTGGGTGACTTCGTGGGCAAGAGTGGCGTAGTAGCTCTCAGCATCGCGGAAAGCTTCAAACGGTGGCATCTGCACGTAATCCAATTCCTGCGCATAGTAGGCGCGATTTCCGCCATGCTTGATCGTTGCTCCCATGCTGGCGAAGAATTTCTCCGCATGTTCAATGCGTGCGATGGGATCGCGAGTAGGGGCCGCCTTCGCGTAGAAGATTTCGGGCAAGCCTTCGATCTGCTCGACGTTGAACACGGTGTAGCCCTTCATGTAAGGGATTTCGCGCTCGGTATCCTCGCCGGTCTTTTCGTCATGCTCGGTGCGGGTGATTGCGTTGGCATAAACCACAAGCGAGCCTTTCTCGCCTTTCCTGACATGGGCGTTTAACTCGCTGGCCTGCCGAAACGTCATCCAGATTGGTGCCGTGAAATTCTGGCCTAGAGCGGACATCCAGAGAGACAGGATATTGATACCGGAGTAAGGCTGGCCGTTGTGACGGAGAGGCCGGGTAATTCTCCCTGCGGCGTGTTCGGCATTCCAGGGACGTGTCCACGGACGGACGCCCTTTTCTAAATGCTCCACAATCTGCGCTGTGATACGGCTGTAAACGTCTTTTCTTTCGGTGGTGTCTTGCATCGTATTCTCCTTCAAAACCAATTTTTTTCTTCGCGAAACCCGCGACGGTTCTGAGGCGTTCAGCGGCGCGGACATGTCAAGGGCGCGGTCCTTTCCGCGTTCATCGCAGACCCTTGACAGGGAGCACCGCTGGAATAACGCCGGTCTTGTCAGGCGCGGGTTGAGTGGGGAAAAAAATGGAGAGAAAACGACTTCGGCCAAGAACACCGAAATGGGAAGGGTGTTTGGTTCAGGTCGAGCAAAGACGGAGAAAGTGGGAAAACGGAGGAGAGGCCGATATTAGGGGCCTGTGATGAGTGTTTGACCACGCCGTGGAAATCGCTACAATTGGTCATAGAGAAAGGAAATCAGCCATGATGATCGAACTTCCAGAGAAGCTTGAAGCGGCCCTGAAAGTCCAGGCCAACGCGCATGGCGTTTCCCCCGAAGGCTATGTTTGCGAGGTTCTTGAACGTGATCTCGCGTCCACGCTCGAAGGCCAATCATCGGGTGCTCCGTTCAAAACGGGGCGCGGCATGTTCGCCAAATACGGGCAGGCTCCATCGGCAGAGGAAATCGACGCCAACCGCGCCGATATGTTCCAGAACTTCGGTGAACATTTTTGATGATCGCTGGCGTTGCCGATACGCACACCGCCCTTTGGCACTTATTCGACGACAAGAGGTTGTCTGCAGCCGCCGAAGCGTTTATTAACGAAGCGGCGACCGCAAGACGCAAGATTGCCATTTCGACCATAAGCTTAGCTGAGGTGGTTTATTTGGTCGAGAAGAACCGTCTCCCGGCGGCGGCTTATGATGAGCTGACGCAAGCGCTGGCCGACCCCGAACATGTTTTTACTGAGGCCGTCATTAGCGCCGCTATTGTCCAAGCCATGCGGCAGGTGCCACGGGCCGAAGTACCGGACATGCCAGACCGTATAGTGGCGGCAACCGGCGTTTATTTCGGTGTGCCGATTATCAGCCGTGATAGGCGCATTCGCGCCGCCAGTCTGACTACGGTTTGGTAATGGGTCAGGGCGGTCGGTGAAACTTACCCCCTTCATCGCAGTGAAGTAAGGCATAGCTTCAAGCCGCCGCTAGCCGTCCGCACAATTTGCAGCATTTCGTTGTCGGGTAGCCCTGGATCGCCCACCTCCTTCGTTAGCCAAAGTGCTTCTTTCGTCCGGCTGACAATCCAGCTTCCAGTTGCACCAAATGGGTCTACGATGTCGATCCGGTTTTCAATATCCGACAGTGTAAGAGGAAGTCGTAATGAACGATCAATTGCGGAATATCGAAAGAAGCCCAGATTCTCTCTCATTACAAATAAACTTCCCTCAAGCTCGTGTGCGATCTGACCATCGGCGCGGCGATAGACGGAAAGAGTTAGCATCTGAACGTCCAAGCCCCTGAAGCATGATTTCCATTCCTCGCTCATCCGGTTTGCAACGACGACGACGGAACGTGGAATGAACTGTAAAAAGGAAACGGCACGGGAAAAATCCATCTGCGGAATTGCATCGCACAGTAACCCCGCACAAGCGGCAAGCGGATCACCGTACCGGAAACAGCGAACTTGAGGTACCACATGTCCCATGAGGGAGTGGGACAGTAGCTCGACCTCGACAATAAACCAGTGTGAAAACGATTTGTGAACGAGGGCGAGGTCTGACCGCCGAATTTCATTCTCAAAGGAAAAGTCTGCACGAAAGGCTATGCAGAAATACTCCGGGTACGCGCAAACGAGCGCCTTGACAGTATGGGCTTCGAAATCCATTTCTGAAAAAGCTGAAGGATCGAGCAAGTTAAACACGTCTTTGCTGTCACAATCACCGCCGATGAAGAGTTTCATGCCTTGCTCCAACGGATAGAAGCAACGCCCTCAAGCAAACTCTCCTCTTCCTTAAGCCGCTCGATCTCGGGGCGAGTAGCGACCAGGGTGTATATATTCGCAGTTCGTTTGTCGGGTGCCGGGCGAACAATTCGTCCAAGCCTTTGAATACGTTGTCGCCGAGTTGCGGTGCTGGCGGCAATTATTCCGAGCTGAGTTTCTGGGACGTTGAAACCCTCATCGAGAGCCCTGCACGTGACTAGAACTTCATATCGCCCTGAACGATAGCTCTTCAGAGCTTCGGCGCGGGCTTTGACGGGCATTTTGGAGTGATAAATGCCGCTTGGAACGCCCGATTTTTCCAGCACTGCCGCGATAATTTCGCAAGCCTGAATGTCCTCGTGAAATATCAACGTTCGTTTCGAGCGATTCATCGCCACGAGTTTCAGGGCAATTTTCACGCGGTTCAAGCTCAGGTTCAAAACCCTGGCCCGTTTGAGCATCATCGCGATAGTCCTTGGGCTTTCTGGACCTTCCTGGTTCATCAACCGGGCGATTGCTTTACTCAGCTTGTCGTATTGAAGTTGACGGTCTTCTTCAAGGTCGAACACGACGTTGTTCAGCGTGAACGGGACAACGACGCCATCAGCTAGGGCCGCAGCGTAGTCATAAGTGAAAATAACCGGCCCGAGGGCGGGGATCAGAACGTCCGCAAGGCCATCATCATAAGGGCGTTCGGGCGTCGCCGATAATCCGAGAGACGCCTTTGCCTTAATGTCCAAAACTTTACGGAAGGTCTCGCTGGCTGCCTTGTGGCATTCGTCCACAATCAGCAGCAGGTTCCCCCATTTACCAGTGGAAGGCAACTGCGAGGCAGTGTTAATCACCGCCAGATTGATACTTCCCGTTTTTAGTCGCCCTGAGATGCGGACAATATGGACTTCCTCTAAGGAAATCGAAAAATAGAACGCAGATTCCTCCCACCACTGTTCGAGCAAAGCTGCCGTGGGAACCACGATCAGCGTTGTATCGGGGCGCAACTGTGCAATGCAAGACAATGCAAAAACTGTCTTGCCTCCTCCCGTGACAACACTAATGATCCCGCGATGATCGGCGGCAATCCAACGCCTCATTGCCTCGATTTGCCACGCTCTGGGCGGATATAGCGGCATGTAATCTATTTGGTAGGATTGTCCTCGTACAGTGCTTGCTTGTTCTGGAAATGAACATCGAAATTTGCATTCTCGTTTTGATGAATAGGCACTTTGAGAAGCGCATCCTTCAAACGCCGCACGGTGTCGGGAACGATCTTGGCTGATAGTTGATGCGCTCGATATTCCGCAACCGCGTCGTAAATGTACTGGTGAATGCACTCTTCCGCTGCGCATGCCTCCAGCGATTGATAGTAGGGGTGGAGGGCGTTGATAATGACATGCACTTCACCCGGAGTCGCAGCTGGACTCATCGTAACGTAGGGGTCGTGCTCGCTGCGATCTTGCAGCGAGACAATGATCTTCAATTGATCGGTGACGGGCAGTTCCGTCACAAAGTCGGACTGGGTTAACGAAGCGACCCTCTGCTTGTTTGTCGCCACGATTGCCTCTATAGGCGGCAATGAAGCCATATTGACGGCATCTCTCATTTCACCGCTGGTAAACTCGCTCGTAAGGCTTTGCACAATGTCGCGTATTTTTTCTTTGCTGAGCGAGGTTGGCCTAATCGAGCGACGTGTGGTTGCGTATCTTCGGTATTCGCAAAAGTGAGAACGCTACCGGGAATCGCGCCACCATTGTCGATCAGGAAAGATTGTTCCCCGATATTATGCTCTGAAGGTCGTTTTCCGGCGTTGTACTTGCCACTCTTCAGTAAGTCTTTCATTGATTTACTGTACTCCTGAAGGACGCGGCGATTATCAGCCTTCGGTTTTTTCGAAGACGACATCCACCAGACCTTTGTAAAACTGTCCTTCACTCGCACGCGGTCAACATTCACCCACTGCGCGGGCGTTGGGAGTTTGGCTGGATTCTGCCAGACAAATTCCTGGCAGAGGTAAAGATCATTATCTTCCTGGAATCGCAGAAGAGAACGGATCGGAAGCGTTGACATGATCGGCGATCCTTGTTCCCAAGAATTGCCCACTTCCATCACTATGGAGCCGTCCGGCGTGAGCATCTTCTTTAGTAGCGGGCCGTATGAACTCAGCCACTCGATGTAGTCGTCACCGTTCTTGTTCCCGTAACGCTTTTTTCTATTCAGCGGAAAGGGTGGTGACGTAAAAACCAGATTTACCTTTCCTTGAAACCTATCAAGCGCACCGGCTTGTAAAATTTGATCGGAAAGGCCGTGGATCATCCGGCCATAAGATGTTTGATATGACACGTTTAATGGAGGTCGGCCTAGGAACGGGCTGATGGCGGTGGCGGCGATGTCAGGGGCAAACGCGAACGTATTCATTGTTTGCTGGCGCGACAGCTAGTGTCGCACAATGCCTGCATTTTCCGAAATTGGCTGGTTGGTAACGTCTGGTACGGCGGGTTATACGCCGCTAGGATGGCCGGGGCGTGGATTTGGAGCGGTAGGGCTGACGCTCCACGGATTCCGCTGCGCGGGTGGCCGTGAGGATCGCATAACGCTCCCCGTTCTCTTTGGCCTTCGCGCTCAATTCAAGCAATCGGCTCGCGGTCGCCTCGGTGCTCCATCCCCACTCGATAGCCGTCCGGCACCATGTGAAATCGGCGCGGCTCGTGTCCGGCTTGTTCTCGCCGTGGGCAAGTGGCGCGTTGTCGAGACAGAATTTATAGCTCGGCCATTTCTTCCGTGTCGGTCGCCCTGCAGAAACTCCATTGGCTGCCGGTCGGGGTTGTCGCGGTTCATCTTTCGGAGCGACGATGCCGGCGGCGTCAAGTTCTGCAATCGTGGTGATGTGGCCGGCCTTGACCTGGCCCAATGTCACAAGCGGGAATTCTGGCGCGTACTTGCCCTTGAAATTCACGCTCCCGCTAATCCGCGTCGCGCCGCTGGCGGTGAGGTCGGCTCCGGCGCCCTTGCGAAGTCTGCGGGCCAAATCCTTGGCGGCGGCTTCGTCCTTCGGGCCGTCACTTACGGCAATCCATGCCTGACAATTTCCGGGTGAGGTATACAGCATCATGAACGCATGAGGCGCTACGCGGTCGGCCTTGGTCCCGTCGAGGTCGTCAAGCTGGATAATCTGCGGCTCCGTGAAGCGCGGGCGGATGATGTAATTTTCCTTAGCCTCAATTGCTGCATGTAACGCCTTGTCAATTGTGTGCCACAATTTCTCAACGGGCCGATTGACCTGATAGCGTATTTTCTCGCCCTCGATGTCCGTAAACGTCACGTCGTAGGACCGCACGCCCACGCTGGAAAAAACCGCGAACATTGCGAGGGCTTGTCTGGTACTGGTGTCTGGCTCCTGCATCCGCTTTCCTTCCCTATGGTCCGCCCCGTGTTTCCACTTTCTTCATGTTCTCGCCTCATTGGTTTCGGTTCAAGTGTCCTTTATCAGGCCACAGGATTTACTAAAAAAGCGGAAGTATGTAGTTTACGCAAGGCCGGGAGTAGCCTATCATTAGGCCATTTCCGAAGCCGCTTCCAATTCACGGGATACCCGTTCGGCGGCTTCAGCGAAGACGCCAGATGACAATCGCCATTCATCTTTCGGGCGGCGGCGTGCTGGTTACAGCCACCGATACACAAACAACCTACAGTAGCGGCGATAAGGCAGATTCCGGCAAGATCATAAGCCGGTGGCGGGCGAATCCATCGGGGTCGATCATGATAGCGGGCGCTGGCGATGTGCTTTACATGAACGCGCTTGCCCAAGAAATCAGCCACGGATTCGATAAGTTCAACGCTACGTTCGCCGAATTGAAGCCAGAAATAGAACGCATAACGCAAGCCTTTTATACGGCCCACATATTGCCCCACGAAGGCAAGCTAGAAGATGAAAACCTGCCCGATTTCGCATTGCTGGTTGCAGTAAGTCATCAGGGCGAACGCGCACTATGGAACATAGAAAAAACGCTGGTAACGGAAGCCGCGATATTCGATTCCATCGGTATTGGCAGTGCGACCGCAGAACCGCTGCTAGGCAAGCTGTGGCCCGAATACCCAACATTAGACGCGCTGGCAATACTTGCGGCTTACACGATCTGGCGGGTGAAATCCAGTGTTGACGGCTGCGGGCTGAAAACCGAAATCCGGTTCATTTTCCAAGAGAAAATGGGGGTAGTTCCTATGGACAGAATCAAGCAGTGGGAAGCATGTTTCGCGAGATACGACCTACTGGAACGGCACCTCTTTTATCATGGGATGGGCTATCAAATTGAACTGTTCGTTCCACCCGGCATTCAAGCCAAATTACCAAAACTTCCGCCGCCGTATACGAAGCCCTTGCCAGAAATCATGAAAGAAATCGAGGCACTACGGGAAGAATTTACGCAGCTAACCGTACTAAAAATGCCCGCAAGCTAGTTTTACTGGAGAAGGGTGCGCCTTTCCGCATTCTGCTGGAATTTGATGCGCCTTAGAAATCAACTATGAAAAGGAACCTCGCCGTCGCCGTGCTCGTCGCCCTGTGCGCTGTCGCCGTCGCTCAGGATTCAGCGGAACCGCCGGATCACGGCACTTATTACAAATCGAAGGATGGCTGGCAAAAACTGGAATTGCTGACATCCACGGGCGTAAGTGTTCACGCCTTCTCGGGAGTAATCGTCAGCTATCGCGGTTCAGCGGCTCCGGTGCAGATGTCAGATCGCCGTCCGGTATTCTACCTAAAAAGCGCGCCTGACAAGGAAACGCAAAGGGGTTGAAGGGCGCTTTTTATGGTCGTGATGTCGTTCGCCATCCCAGAGACTTCAGAGCCGACGACGTATTTGATGGCTCCGAAGATCGCTCCGAAAATTAGAATAAATCCCCCAATTATCGGCAGCCACCTCGTGCACCATTGGTGAAGAGAGTCCCAGGATGATGTAGTAGTGTTTTGGGCAGGCATCGGAATGCCGGGTCAGCGGATTTTAGCCCGCAAGCCTAATTGTAGCAATTCTTCCCGAGAACACTATCGGCTCTGGTATGGTAAAGCGAACTAAAGGTGCATCAGTGATGTTCGCAATTCTTCGGTTGCCTCTGCGGTGCCGCAAAGTGTATCTTGTAGCCGTGAGTGGTGGCGGGTGTGCCCCCACGCTCAGGGCGGCGTCCCCGCTCAGGATTGAGTTATTCACGTCTACCTGACGGGACCTGCTGAACGCGCAAGGTTCAGCGGGTCATCCTGCTTCTCAAGGTTTTCGCATTTTCAGTGCTTTCCAAACGCAAAATACTTGGCGTAATTTAGTGTTAGCTGTGACTGGCATCAACGGGAGTTTGCGCCTCTCGTCGCCAACTTTATGTCGCAGCTGGCAGGTAGACGTGAACACCTTACGCCGACCCACCGGGTCTTTTCTGAATTCCCTCGATTGCCGCGGAGGGCACATCCTTGTGCTGCTGCTCCTCGTGGTAATCGGTTGCGTATCGGCTTTCTTCCAGATCACTTGGGCTGACCGGATTGTTTTCGGTGCCCTGTCGGTCCTCCTCTTTCTGCTGGGCGGTCAAATGGCCGCCCGCCCTTAGGGAAAGGATGCTATGGAAATGGAACTGGAAGGCTGGAAGCAGATCGCTCCTTACCTGCGTGTGACGCAGCGTACCGCCCAGAATTGGGCGCGTCGGCAGCACATGCCAGTTCATCATCTTCCCGGTGCGAAAGGGCGTGTCTTTGCCCTGGCCGCCGAGATCGAAGCGTGGAAACGTACGGGTCCCACGCCAACGTCGCGGTCTCTCCGGAAAGCGATCACCGTTCGTTTGCTGGAAGATGATCTTAAGAACCTGCGCCCGTTGATTGCGAGATTTTCTTCGATGCAGGAATTCATTAGTGAGGCCGTCAAGCATTACGGACAGCAGATGAAAAACCGCAAATGGCGTCCGCGCTGAGCGCGTTAAACCTGAACCACTAGTCTCGCCCCAGAGGCAGATCAGGGGAAGCAATGGCAACGCTCTGCCATCGGGCATCGCCTCACGTCGACGCTGCAAGTGCCCGGTGAGGGCCTTCGTCATGTCATTTTCACGACTGAATGGCACCTTTTCTTCACGCTATTTGGCACTCATCCACGGCTCAAGTAATGGTAGACGGTGCGCTCCTTCACCCCAAGCGCGGTGGCAATCTCAAGGACCGTCAGTCCTTGCTTTTTCAACGCCCGTGCTCGGGCCGGTGCAGCTTTGGTTGTCCCTGAGCGCCTTCCCTTGTACACGCCGCGCTTTCTGGCAAGGGCGATGCCGATAGCCTGTCGCTCCTTCGCGTGCTGCAACTCGATTTCAGCAATGCCAAACAAGAGACTGGCGATCAAATGTCCGACCGGGCCGCTAAGGTCAATCTGCTGCGTGACCGCGATGACCCGCACTCCGCGCTGGCACCAGTCGGCAAGTACGTTGACACCTTCCTTGAGGCTGCGGGCCAGCCGGTCCAGCTTCCACACCACAACTGTTGTGACCTTTCCGGCAAAGATAGCGGCTTGTAGTCTTTGGAAAGCCTCGCGCTGAAGGGTTGCTCCGCTCTCCCTGTCCTCAAACCACTGCACGCCTTTTTGCCGGTGACGCTTCAGCCACGTTTCCAGTTCGGCGCGTTGGCTGTCTGTCTTCTGGCCTTTGGGTGACGATACGCGGATATAGACGCCTGTGCTCATGCAAGTATGGGTACACCCTATTTGGCATGATGTCGAATGTTGACGAAAGGGCCGATTGATGCGGGTTTTAACGTACAGAAAAGGAGGACACCCTAATTTGCAGGATGAACGGTGCAAGACGGCGCGGAAATATCGGCAACCAATTTGACTTGACCAGGACATAGATCAACCCACGCGCGGCTTGTCGTGTTTAGGCGAGGCATGGGCAAGGGGGTTAGCCCATCGAATAATACATCTCGGTTGAGCAGTTAGGACACGTGACCCGTTCTCGGTTTGTCAACGGCCTGGCCAATTTCCACGGTTTGTCACATTTGAAGCAGATCGCGATATTCGCCAAGCAAGAACTGCATTCAAACTGTGGGGAGAAGTTCGGCAACTTAAGACCCATGCCGTAGTAAAGATCCTCGAACACCAAGAACAGTCTCAGCGGATTTGCAATTTCCTTCAGTGCTTCCTGTATGCCGCGGGTCAGTGGCCGGAAGTTACGGAGTTGACCGCCTTGGCAGGCAGGACATGTATGGCTGCTACTGAGTTCCAAGTGCGCTTCTGGCCCACCTAAGGCACTGTGGTATATTCTGTGGCCCAAACGTCGCCTCCGTTTCCGAATTTTATCAAAGTTCCCCACAAATGCAGTGGCGAGTCCTGAATCGCGAGCCCAAGCGGTCGTAACACAATCTGGTGGAATTGTTTTAGACAGCGGGGGCGAAAAGGGGGTCATTTGACGAAAGGGAAATTAAAGTACGCTAAGCCTGTTGTGACGTTCGGGGTGGCTGGAACCCGCTCCTTTTCGCCTCCCCGTGTTTCCGTGTTTGCGCTCGGTCATCTTTTTGTCGAGAGTTTGCGTTGCGGAAACCCAGTGGAACCCTTGCCAGACGAGCAGGGGGGAATTGGCGCTATCAACGAAATGCTTCATTTTGTCGATAGAGAAACACGGCGGGGGCTTGAACTAAAGATTTACAACATGCGAAAGGCTGGTTTTATTGGCTTTCGGGGGTGAGTCGTGAGCGCGGTTGGACTAGTTTGGGTTCGGTTTCTCAAAATCTGTTTTCAGTTTCCCGAGTTCCCGTAGAGCGGCGTCCCGATTGTCGGTTTCTACCTCACCATCATTGTCTCTATAGTACTTCTCCCTCTCGTCTAAGAGCCTCTGGATATTCGTGATCGCGACTTCTTGTGAAAACTCTATTCGGTTGTCGTCCACCATAACGCCTACGTCCCAATTGTCGTGTCTCTTGGCCTCCGGGCAGGAGGCGAATATCTTCTCCCTTCTTTCCTTCATGCTGCTGTAAATAGCGTGAGGCAACCTCCTGAACAGAACCACTTTACTGATTGCACGAAGTCGCGCCCAGTTCTCACGAAATGGAAAGCCCGGACCCAGGCTTATAATCAGACGCCTAGTGGCCTGTCGCAGAGTAACCATTACTAGACTGTTAGCATCGAAGCTGTCATGGCTACTGGCAGCGAAATCTTACTCACCAAGCAACAGCAGTCCGA
>JGI12270J11330_10003441_pt1 | contig 11355 bp, 6 predicted proteins | sample PeaSoiMetSII2010_FD_11330 | JGI IMG/M metagenome (IMG submission 11330)
TCGCGCGTTGCCAGCACGTCCACGTCGGGATTTTCGCGAACTCCCTTGGCCAGCATGGCCTCCAGGGGAATCGCGCCGCTGCTTGTAGCCTCAACGCGATCCCCTCGCATCAGCCCGGCCATGCGGAACACGTTCAGAATGGGCTTGTCCACTCCGTTGGTTGCCAGCGTGCGGAAGCCATCGAAATAACCCTGTCCCTCGAACTCGAACGCCCACGTCAGCATCCCTTCGATATTTCCTTGATTCCTCGCGCTCAAATCCAAGATGCCCTTCATCGCTGCCGCGGTGTACGCCGCATAAAGCGGTCCATTGCGATACGCATTTTGCGGGTACACGCGCGCGGAGCAGGCCGCGCATCCTTCCGGGTCGGCTTCGCTCAAGATCACCGGCAAGTTGCGGAATTTCGCATAGCTGGAAAGTATTTTTAATCCGGCATCGACATCCTGCAGACTCCGCGCGATGCCCATACGCACGTGGCCATCGACCACCTGGGGGCTGCCCTTCGCATGATAAGAAACGAAGTCGAGCGGCGCGCCCGTGCCTCCGGTCGCGTAGTTCTTTCCTTCCGCACAATGCGTAAGAAANGCCTTCANAAANCCCGCNGCTTGTTCACTCGCGGGTCCNGTNGTTGCNGGCCCTCCCACNCGNGCTTTCGGAAGAGCGCGCTTCACCCCCGCCACGGCATAGTCGTACAGCTCGTTGTACTCTTCCTGCGTCCCCTGCCAGTAAAAGATATCCGGCTCGTTCCAGACTTCCCAATACCACGATTCGGCTTCTTCCCTGCCGTATCTTTCCCCGCAGTGCCGCGCCCACTGGTACACCAGTTCGCCCCATTTACGGTATTCCTTCGGCGGATAAGACCAGCCGATGGCATAGTCTTTGTTCGCCGCGCCCGGAATCCAGTTGGGACGATACGGCTCCGGCTTCGCAGACAGCGCCTCGGGCATGAAACCGATCTCAACGAAGGGTTTTGCGTGCGCCTGCAAATAGGTATCGAAAATGCGGTCCACGATGGTCCAGTCGTACACCGCGTTGCCGGAAGCATCTTCGGTATAGGCATTCGTCGAGCCCCATTTCAATCCCGGCAAGCCGTCTCCGGTCGCCAGCAGGAAATGAGTCCGGATATTGACTCGCGCGTCGCTCAACGCCGCCAATTCGCCGATGAGCTTCTTGCCGTTCTTTGTGTAGGTGTAATTCGGCTCGTCGTATCCGAAATACGCGTAGATGGGCTTGAATGGCGCCGTCTTTTGCGCCGCGTTGACTCGAATTGTGATCTGCTCTTGTGCCCGCAAAAAAGTCTGGCCCGCTGTCGCCAGTAGGAGCGCCATCGCTGCAAGAGATCTCACACGCACCTGCCTAAGATACCGCTATCGCAGTTCACCGCGAAATGAACTAACGCGGAGGGTGCCCCAGGTTCGGTTTTTTACCTGGGTCTTGGGGTTTCCGGTCTGAGCAGTTAGGGGCGCTACGACTCCTCGCTCTCCCCCACGCTGAAATACGTGCAATCGGGGTGCTGAAACACCAGCGCGCTCACGCTGGCTTCCGGGTCCATCATGAATCCTTCCGTCAACTCCACGCCGATCTCTTCCGGCCGGAGCAAACTCCAAATCCCCGCCTGGTATTCCAATTCCGGGCACGCCGGATAGCCAAAGCTGTAGCGTTTCCCGCGATAGCGCGACGTGAACCGCTGCGCCATGGTCATCTCCGCGGGATCGGGAAATCCCCAATCCTCGCGGATCCGCCGGTGCAGCCACTCCGCGCAGCCCTCGGATGTCTCAATCGCCAGCGCTTGCAATCCGTGTGACTTGAAATAATATCCCTCGTGTTTGGCTTTCTCCCCGCGCTCCCGCACGCCCTCGCCCGCCGTCACCACAAACAGCGCCACGTGATCCCGCTGACCTTCGCGGGCCGGCAGCACGTAATCGCTCAAGCACAATTGATCGCCAATCTTCTGCCGGCGGAACTTCCACCTGTGCACCGGCTCCTTGCCGCCGGCGGCAAACAAGTGCAACGCTTCGCCCTCCGCCTCCGCCTCAAAAAACTGCCACACCGCGCGCACCTTCATGAAGGTCGCGGCCTCGTTCTTCACTTCTTCCATCTCGTTAAACAACTCCACCGCTTTCTCTTCCCGCGCAGCCAGATGCTTCTCGAAATCTCCGCGATACCCCATGTGCCTTCCATAGAGCATGTACGGATTGACGTAACTCCACACCTCGCGCAAATCCGGCACGAGCCGCACCTTGCGCTCCAGATAACCCACCTTCGGTATCGGCAAATCGACGCGCACTTTCGGCGAGCGCGTCACTTGCGGCTTCTCCGCGATCTTCACCGTCGTCGTCACGCTCACGCCATTTCCGGAAATTGCGTGCTCGCTCAACACCCTTTCCCGCGTCGCCGGGTCCATCAGCTCATTCATCAGCCGCAAGCCCGTCATCGCGTCCTTCGCGTAGCACACCGCGCCGCCATAGCTCGGTGCAATCTTCTGCTGAGTGTACTTGGCGCTCAGTGCGGCTCCGCCCACCAGCAGCGGCACGCCGATCCCCGCGTCCTTCAAGTCGTTCGCGGTAATCACCATCTGCTGCGCGCTCTTCACCAACAGCCCCGACAATCCAATTGCGTCTGGTTTGTGCGTCTGGAACGCCTTGATCAGCTCTTCCGGTGGCACCTTAATCCCCAGGTTCACCACGTCGAACCCGTTGTTCTTCAAAATAATTTCCACCAGGTTCTTCCCGATGTCGTGCACATCCCCCTTCACCGTCGCCAGCACGACTTTGCCGCGCTTCGCGGTGTCCGCCTTCTCCATGAACTGTTCCAGATGGCTCACCGCCGCCTTCATGGCTTCCGCCGACTGCAGCACTTCCGCCACAATCAATTCATTCGCGTTGAACAGCCGCCCCACCTCGGACATTCCTTCCATCAGCGGCCCATTGATAATCTCCAGCGGCGGCGTGCCCTGCGCGCGTTTCCGCTCCAGGTCTTCCACCAATCCATCGCGCGTGCCTTCAATGATGTAATTCGCCAGCCGCGTGTCCAGCGGTACATCTTCCGCCTTCAATTTTTCCTTCTTCTTCGTCGTGCGGAAATGCTCCGTGATCGCCGCGATGTGAAACTGGTTCAGCGCCGCCTTCTGCTCCTTGCTTTGTTCGCGCCAATCCGCCGGCGCGTTCCGCAACAATTCGCTTTGCGGATGCCCCGCCGGCACTTCCTTCGCCGCATGCTGGAACAGCAGGTTTTCCGCCAGCCGCCGCTCGTGCTCCGGAATCGAAGCGAAGCGCTCCAGCTTCTCCGTATTCACGATCGCCAAATCCAGCCCGGCCTTCGTGCAGTAATACAGAAATACCGAATTCACCACCTCGCGCGCGCCCGCCGGCAGCCCGAACGACACGTTGGAAATTCCCAGGATTGTCCGCGTATCCGGCAGCGCCTGCTTGATCAGCCGGATTCCCTCCATCGTTTCCACCGCGCCGCCAATGTAGTTCTCGTCGCCCGTCGCGCACGGAAACACCAGCGGGTCGAACACGGTGTCCTCTGGCGCCACTCCGTACTTCTTCGTCAGCAATTCGTGCGACCGCCGCGCAATGGCCAGCTTGCGTTCCCGCGTGAACGCCTGCGCCTGTTTCGCGTCCTCGTCAATGCAGCCCACCACAATGGCCGCGCCAAAATCGTGCGCGATCGGCACCACCTTCTCGAACTTTTCCTCGCCGTCTTCCAGGTTGATGGAATTGATGATCGCTTTGCCCTGGCAATACGTCAGCGCCAGCTCTACCGCCGCCGGGTCCGTGGTGTCAATCATGATTGGCGTCTTGATCTTGCGAATCAGCTTTTCATAGAAGAATGGAATATCTTTCTTTTCATCCCGCTCCGTGCTTTGCAGGCACACATCCACGATATGCGCCCCGCCCTTCACCTGCCGCCGCCCGATCTCCGTCGCCTCTTCCCACTTTTCTTCCGCCACCAGGTTCTTGAACAGCCGCGAGCCGATCACGTTAGTGCGCTCGCCCACCAGCAGCGGACGCGTCTGGTCATCCGCTTCGATCGTCTCGATCCCCGAATAGATGGCGCGATGCGAATCCGCCGGGCGCACCCGCGGCTTTTTCCCTTCCACCATCTGCGCCAGCGCGCGGATGTGCTTCTCCGTCGTGCCACAGCACCCGCCCACCAGGTTCAGCCAGCCATGGTCCACGAACTTTTCGAGTTGCGCCGCCAGCGACGATGGCGTCTCCAGGTATTTCCCCTCTTCATCCGGCAGCCCGGCATTCGGATAGCAGGACACAAATTCGCTCGTCAGCGTGCTCAGCGTCCGTATGTGGTCGGTCATGAACTCCGGCCCGGTGGCGCAGTTCATCCCAAACGCCAGGGGGTGCGCGTGCCGCAGCGATACCCACATCGCTTCCACGGTTTGCCCCGCCAGCATCGTTCCCATCGGCTCGATGGTCACGGAAACGAGGAAGGGAATTGGCACCCCGATTTCCCGCGACAACTTCTGGATCGCCAAAATCGCCGCCTTGATGTTTCGCGTGTCCTGGCACGTCTCCACCAGCAGCAAATCCGCGCCGCCCGCCACCAATCCCTTGGCTTGCACGTAGTACGAATCCCGCAGCCCCTCAAACGTGACGCCGCCCGTCACCGTGATTGCCTTGGTCGTCGGCCCCATCGAGCCGGCTACAAACCGCGGCTTCCCGGGCGTCGAAAACTCTTCTGCCGCCTGTCGCGCCAGCACGGCGGCCTGCTTGTTCAATTCGTGCGCGTCCGCCTGCAGCCCATATTCCGCGAGCACCAGCGGCGTGCCGCCGAAACTGTTCGTCTCGACAATGTCCGCTCCGGCCTCGAAGTACTTGCGGTGAATGTCCAGCACCACGTCCGGCCGCGTCCGCACCAAATTCTCGTTACACCCCTCCAACGCCGCGCCGCCGAAGTCCGCCGCAGTCAGGTTGCGTTGTTGCAGCATCGTACCCATCGCGCCATCCAGCACCAGGATGCGTTCCGCCAGCAACTCCCGCAAAGCCTTCTCGGACTCTTGCAAGTTCCTCATTCGATCGGCGCCCTTTGATACCTCTCCCCGTGCCTCTTCTGCGACCTTTGGCTGCTCGGGGTATCCCTTTATTTTACTTGGCCCGGTCCCAGAACCGAACCCTTTTCGGGGGCCGCCGCTTTCCACAGCNNTNNCNCCAGCCTCCCGGCCTCCTGCCCNAATCCTTTGAAAATACCCCCTATTTGTCATTGACNACTCGTGAACATCTGTCCCCAAGGCCCTTGCCCCATGGCTCANCTTTCTCTACCCTGAAGTACAGTGGCCAATAAACGTATGTCNCCGAAACTCACAGTCTGTCTGCTCTCGCCGCACCCCCTGGTGCTCAGCGAATTTGAACGCCTGCTCGGCAAGGCCTCGCAGTTCAAGGTCATTCCCAAGCAGCTTGAATCCACACTCGCTCCCGACCTGCGCAACCTCGAGCCTCCCAAAGCTCAGGTCTATGTCATTGATGCGCATGCCGCGCGGCAGGCTACCGGCGCGCTCCTCACCAATATCCTCGAGCGCTACCCCGATGCCCGCTTGATTGTCGTGGGAGATTCTGTCACCGAAGCCAACGCCTATTCCTTGCTGCGTCTTGGCGTGAAGGGCATCCTCACTTACGCCGAAGCGCGCGATCAGCTTTCCCGCGCGCTTCCGCTCGTCTCCAATGGTGGTTTCTGGGTGCCGCGCTCCGTGCTTTCGGGTTTCGTGGATTCCATCCTCACCAGCCAGGGGCGCCGCCTGAAGACCGATACCGTCACCAACCTCAGCCGCCGCGAGCAGGAGGTCCTCGATTCCTTGCTGGAAAACCTCTCCAACAAGGAGATCGCCAGCAGGCTCAATATTGCCGAGCGCACCGTCAAGTTCCACGTCTCCAATCTTCTAAATAAGTTTGGCGTGCGCCGCCGCGCGGACCTGATTCTTCTGACGTTCCAGCGCCGCATGGCCCAGGCCTAAACCTTTCATTTTTCGTTTTTGTAGGGGTCCAGCACGCCGGACCCATCTCGACAGAGCGTAACCTCGATTGTCATTCCGAGCGCAGCGAGGAATCTGCTTTTTCTTGACCAAAGCGGAAAGCAGATCCTTCGCTCGCTCAGGATGACAACGGGTTATTGCCTTCCAGAAGCATGGTAGGACCTAACACGGCTAACCACTAACTTCCCAATCTCAATCCCCCAGCTTATACCGGATGATGCACCACAACGCCTGCACTCCATCTTTCCACGTAATCTTCTTCCCCTCTTCGTACGTGCGTCCCGCATAACTGATGGGCACTTCATAAATGCGCCATTTGCCCTTGGCTACTTTCGCCGTGATCTCCGGCTCAAATCCGAACCGGTCGGATTTCACCGTAATTCCCTTCAACACCTCGCGCCGGAACACCTTGTAGCAGGTCTCCATGTCCGACAGCTTCAGGTTCGTGAAGAGGTCGGACAGCAGCGTCAAAAACTTGTTCGCCAGGTAGTGCCAGAAATAATGCACGCGCTGCGGCCCGCCCAGGAACCGCGAACCAAACACCACGTCCGCCCGCCCGTCCAGGATGGGCTCCAGCAATTTCGCATAATCCCGCGGGTCGTATTCCAGGTCGGCATCCTGCACCAGCACAATGTCGCCGGTAGCCACCGCAAATCCCCGGCGCAATGCCGCACCCTTCCCCTGATTCGTTCCCTGGAAAAAAAATCGCATGTCTCCCAGCTCAATCGGATCTCCCCCGTCCGTCGAGGCCGCCAGGCTTTCCCCTTTTTCTTGCAGCTCCGCCAGACCCTGCAGGAATTCGCGCGTGCCGTCTTTGGAGGAGTCGTCCACCACCACGATCTCCTTGCGCATCTCCGTTTCCTGAACGCGGCGCAGGATTTCGCAAATCGTATTTTTCTCGTTGTACACGGGAATCACGACCGAAAGCTTGGCGTCCAACATCGCTGAGGGATTCCGCCGGGGGTTTGCCATGGATTTGTTCATATTGTAAAGGCGCCTTCTCCCTCCGTAAAGTTTTCTCTCACCAATCGGTTGCCGTCGTGCGGCGCAGGGCGCCCTTCGCCGGGACTCCTCTCTGTGGTTAAATAGAATTCGCCAGTCACTCGATCATGCCCACGTTTTACATCGAACAATTTGGCTGCCGCGCGACGCAAGCCGATGGAGCCGCCATCGAGCGCCAATTGCGCGAACAAGGCTGCCATCTCGCCGGCGACGCCCATGCGGCCGACGTCGTCGTTCTGAACACGTGTACCGTCACCGCTGCCGCGGACACCCAGGCGCGTGACGCCATCCGCAAACTTCACGCCGCCAATCCCTCCACGTGCATCATCGTCACCGGCTGCTACGCCCAGCGCGCCCCCGAAGAACTCGCGGTTCTCCCGGGAGTCTCTTTTGTTGTCGGGAATTCCCACAAGCCCCAAATTCCCAATCTTCTTCAGTCGATTTCCGTGATGCCGCCCGTGGAGGCGGCGCATTTGGCAATATTGCCTCACCCGGCGGGTTTGCCCTCTCGCGCACAAATCCTCACTGGCGACATCTTCGATCTCTCCGAAGTTCTCGTCGCCCCCGTGCTCGGCGGGGAGGGCCATCACACGCGCCCCACGCTGAAGATCCAGGACGGCTGCAACGCCCGCTGCTCTTTTTGCGTGATTCCTTTCGTGCGCGGGAAATCCCGCAGCCTGCCTGCCGAAAAGGTTGTAGCTGAAATTCAGCGCCTCGCCGATTCCGGCTATCGCGAAATCGTGCTAAGCGGCATAAATCTGGGTGCCTACGGCCGCGATCTTTCGCCGCGCGTCGCATTTCTCGATCTACTGCGCCGCATCCTCGGCGAAACTCCCGTCGAGCGCCTCCGCGCCAGCTCCATCGAGCCGCTTGACGTTTCTCTCACTCTCATCGATCTCATCACCTCCAGCGATCGCCTCGCGCCCCACTTCCACATGCCCTTGCAATCCGCTTCGGACCGCATCCTCGCGGCCATGCATCGTTGGTACCGCGCCGAACACTATGCCCGCCGCGTCGAGTTCATTCACGAACGCCTGCCCCACGCCGCTGTCGGCGCCGACGTCATCACCGGATTCCCCGGCGAGAGCGAAGCCGACCATGCCGCCACACTGCGTTTCATTGCAGAGCGCCCCTTCACCTACTTGCACGTCTTTTCCTATTCCCCGCGCCCCGGCACAAAGGCGGCTGCTCTGCCCTATCAGGTTCCAGGCAGCGTCATCAAGCGCCGCGCGCGCGAACTGCGCGCCCTCGCGGATGCCAAAGCCGCCGAGTTTCGCGCTTCACAAATCGGCCGCACCCTTCGTGTCCTTACTCTGCGCCGCGATCCTGAAGACGATCCTTCTTTCACACCTGCGCTTTCCGAAAACTATCTCCCGGTTCAGCTACCGTTCCCATTGCCGCCCAATGAATTCTTCACGGCCCGCGTCACCCACGCCGAAGGCAAAAATCTTTGTGCTTTGCCGCTCGAGCCGGTCCTTGCGGCTTCGGCAGCGGGCTGACGCCATCTCATGCGCATACTTGGCATTTCCACCATCGGTCGGGGCTCCGCGGTCGCGCTTCTCGACGAAAAGTCCATTCTCTTCGCCATCGAAGAAGAAAAGCTCAATCGCCAGCAGGACGCGCTGGAAATCCCGCGTCTGGCCCTGGAGCGCTGCCTGCACGAAAATCAGCTGAAGCCGGAGGACTGCCGCGCCATCGCTCTTGCCGAGCGCCGCGCCGCGCCCGCGCATTCGCGCTCCCGCCGCAAGCGCGCCCCGCGCTCCGCCTTCGAGGACCTTCTACAGCCGCATCTCCGCGGGGGCCCGCGGCTCTCGCGCTTTGATCACCATCTTTGCCACGCGGCCAGCGCCTATTACACCTCGGGTTATGATCGCGCCCTCATCCTCACCCTCGATCAGGGCGCGCATTCGCAAGCGGGTCTCGTGGCCCTCGGCGACGGCGACGAGATTGAGCCGCTGCATTCCCTGAAGTTTCCCGATTCTTTTGGCTGGTTCTATTCGCGCGTCACCGAGCTTGCGGGCCTCCGCTCGCGCCGCGATGAACACAAGCTGCAATGGCTCAGCAAGGATGGCGAGCCGGAATTTCTCCCGGCGTTCCGCAAGCTCTTTACCTGGAAACCCACCGGCGCGCCCGCCTTAAACCGGCGCTACTTTGTCTCCGGGCCGGATCATCGTGGTGTATTTTCGCCGCAGTTTTATCGCGAACTGGGGCTTGCTTTGCGCAGCCATCCGCCGGGTCCCGTCGTGCGCGCCAATCTCGCCCGCAGCGCCCAGGATTTTCTGGAGGAAATTGTCTTGCAGCTTGCCGGCAATTTCGCCGAGCGCACCAACGCCCGCTCACTCTGCCTGGCCGGCGGCATTTTCCTTAATGTTCTTCTGGTCCACGCGCTGGAAGCCCGCGGTCCGTTCGAGCGCGTATACGTGCAGCCTGTTTCCGGCAATGCCGGCACGGCCCTCGGCGCCGCCTACCTTTCCCGGAAAAAAGTCACCGGGCCCTCCGGCCGCGCGCCGCTCTCGAGCCTCGCGGTGGGATTGCACGCCAGCCCCCAGGAAATGAAAACCGTGCTGGACAACTGCAAAATCGTTTATCGCTATCTTCCCGGGGAAGAACAAACCATTGGGGAGTCCGCGCGGCTGCTCCTGCGCGACAAAATCGTAGCCTGGTGCCAGGGCCGCACGGAATTCGGGCATCGCGCCCTTGGAAACCGCAGCTTGCTGGCCTCGCCTTTTTCCGAGTACGTCATCGAAAACGTCAACGAATACGTCAAGCATCGCGAGGAATTCCATCCCTTCGCACTTTCCGTGCCCGCCGAGCGCGCCGCCGAATATTTCGACGCTTCACCGAATTGCCGCTTCATGACTTCGCTGGGCACGCTCACCAATCCCATCGGAGGCCTGGAACGGTTTGCCTTTCACGGAAACCTGGTGCGCGTCCACACTGTCGAGCAGCACGCCAATCCCCTCTTCTGGAAGCTGCTGCACAAATTCGGAGAGTCCGCGCCCGCGCCCATTCTCGTCAACACTTCGTTTAACCTCTTCGGCGAGCCCCTGGTCACCGATCCCCGCGGCGCCGTGCGCAGCTTCTACTGCGCCGGCATCGACGCTCTCGCCCTCGGCCCCTTTTTGCTGGTGAAATAACCGCGTGAGTTTGCTGGCAGATATTGAGTTGTTTCCTGGGTTTCCAAGTGCCGGTTGGCACCGGTTGATTCCGCGACAGGTCTTCTTTCTTATCCCTCGAAAATCACTTGCGCGAAGGCTTGTTCTGCGGTGTGGGTAATGCTCACCGCGATATGCTTCACGCCGAGCGCGTCGGCGATCTTCTTAGCTTCGCCCTTCAAACCCAGTGTCGGGCGGCCGCCTTTTTGCCGCACCACCTCCACGTCCACCCAGCGCACCCCGCGGCTCCAGCCCGTCCCCAGCGCCTTCATGGCCGCCTCTTTCACCGCGAAGCGCCCCGCGTACCGCTCGTACTTGTTCTTGAACTGCTCGCAGTACGCCACCTCATCCGGCGTGTACACGCGCCGCAGAAACCTCTCCCGCTGCGCCTCAATCACCGCCTGGATGCGCTTCACTTCCGCCACATCAATGCCCAGTCCAACGATCATTCCGCTCCCCATCCTCGACCCGATTATACTGTCAGGACCATGCCGAAACGGAGATCATCCGCGAAAAAGCCTGCTATACGCAAACGCACTGCCCCGCGCCCGTTGCTTCTCTCGCCGCCCTGGGTCATGCACCGTTCCCGCGGCCTGGGAATTCTGCAGCTCACGCCTTTGCGCAAACTCCCGTGGCTCGTCCACGGATTTAGCACACGGCGCGGCGGCGCCAGCGTTCTTAATGGGCAGGCGGTTCTGAATCTCAGCTTCATGGAATGGGATTCGCGCGAAAACGTTGCCGAGAATCGCCGCCTTCTGCAAGCTGCACTGCGCGCCGAAGATTTCACGCTCGCGCCGCTCAAACAGATCCACTCCGACGCGATCCGCCTGTTCTGCGCCGCGCCCGCGCTCGCGTGCAAGGGCGACGCCTCCCTCACCAATCGCCAGGGACTGCTCCTCGCCGTGCAAACCGCCGATTGCGTCCCGATCCTTCTCGTCGATCCCCAAAAACGCGCCGTCGCCGCCATTCATGCGGGTTGGAAGGGCACGCTCGCCCGCATCGCCGAAAAAGCCGTCGGCCGGATGCGCCTCGAGTTCGGCAGCAAGCCTGCCGATCTGCTCGCCGCGCTCGGCCCTTCCATCGGCCCCTGCTGCTATGAAGTGGGGGCGGAATTCGTCACAAAATTCACCGCGCAATTCGCCGATGCGTCTGAATATTTCGATGAGCCGCGCACCGGCGATGAGCCCAATCCGCTGCAATGGCTCAGCATGG
>JGI12270J11330_10003445_pt1 | contig 11351 bp, 10 predicted proteins | sample PeaSoiMetSII2010_FD_11330 | JGI IMG/M metagenome (IMG submission 11330)
TGCTGGCGCTGTACGGGACGGTCCATGCCGCGACGGCGAGGACCGCGACAGCCGCCGCACGGATCGATGTCCCTGTTGTCATGACGAATTCCTCTCCGTGCGGGTCAGCGTGGTGTTGACTGCGTGCCCACGCCGTAGCGCACCGTGTTGACGCTGATCCTTTTGTCGTCTTTGTCTTCGGCGCTTTCGGGAGTTGGCGATTGCGAATCAAGGATGCTGCGCAAGGTCAGTGAAAGCGTGCCGAGCTGACGCGACAGCGCGAGCGTCTCGGCCTGGTGCGGATCGAGCTCGATAGTCGCGGTCTTACCGACTGCGACCTTCTTGCCGTCCTTTTCCTCGACGGACTGGTCCACCGCCAGCACCCGCACGTTTCTCAGAATTGTTTCGGTGATAAATCTTTCGACCCCGCTGAATTTTTCCGCCGCTTTGTCATGGCGCGTCAGCAGGACATCGACGTGATCGTTTGGCAGGATGAAGCCACCGGCTCCGGTGTCAGGCGACACGTCCATCGATATGGCGCGCATGCCGTGGGGCAAGATAGCGGCCATGAAGCCGCTACCATTGGCGGCGACGACCTTGGGGTCGCGAATTGGCTCTCCGACGGCGAGAGATGAGCGCACGATGGCGCCGACAAAGTCGTTGACGGCGTCCGGCCGGTCGGTCTTCTTGATGAAAGTCGAATTGGCCGAGGCGGCGGGCCAGGTCTGCCAGCCAATGTCGCCGGAGCTGACGATTTTGCCGGTACTGAGATCCGTCTTGGCGACCAGCACGTCGACCGTCGCGAGCGGCGGCGGTGGCGGCACTGCCTTGGGCGCCTCGGGCTGTCGAAGGCCGCTCGCCAGCATGGCGGCAGTGCCGCCGGCAGCGAGGGCGACACCTAGTACGATCAGACGCGCGGCTTTCATTACGCTTCACTTCCCAAAGTGAGGCGACGGCGGCAACGGCCGTCAACTCGGGATTTCACCAGCTAAACGTCAAGACATGGTTAATGAGGAGTATCCAAATCGCGTTAATCACGCATTGCGTCGAGTTCCTGGCGGCGGGACTTAACTCTGATCCCACTCAATTGAACCGGCTCGTGGCCCGGCCTCTAATTTTGAGCCTGAACTTTTCCGAAAACCGGTGTCCACTTTCGCAATCAGGCTCTAAGGCCGATGGCCGCCATCCACTCGGTCTGCGGATAGACGAGAAGCGCCGCCACCGCGAGCGCCACACCGTAGGGAACGCCACCGCCGCGGCGGTGCAACCGCTCAGCCCACTCCCGGCCGACGAACACCTTCGGGAGCGGCATGGCGCGAAACTGATCAGCGCCACGGTCAGCGCTCCGCCAAATAAGGAAGCATAAACCAGATAATCGGCGAGGTGGGCGAATCCCAGCCACAGGACCGTGGCTGCCGCGAGCTTGGCGTCGCCTCCGCCGATCCAGCCGCGGGTGAAGAAAACAAAAACGACGGCAAGCACCGCGGCGGCGGCGCCGGCATGCGACAGCGCGTCGGCGGCGCTCATCCCGGTCATGGCGGCGAGCAGAGCGAAGCCGCCGACCAGGATAAGCGAGACGCGGTTGGCGATCGTCATCGTGAAAAGATCGCTCGAGGCGGCAAACGCCATCATGGCCGGGAACAACGTCAACTTGATTGCTTCAGGGGACACGATCGGTGGCAATTATTCGAGGTCTCCTTCAGTCAGCATGACCATGGCAATGCGGCAGTGTCGATGTCCTTCAGCGGGGGGTTTACCCGCCGCAGGTTGAGAGTGGGTTAGCGAGCGCGCCGCGCCAAGCAAGCGCCGGAAAGCAGGGCTCCGGTAACCGATCGGAGCCCTCTCGTAGCTTGCCCAAAAGGACGCCTATTTAAGCTGACTGGAAATGCTACTGAACGTCGCGTTCAGCTTGGTGCCAAGGCCGTTCACGACGGCGATGATGGCGGAGATGCCACCGGCGATGAGGAAGTTCCACCTAATGTCGTCTCGATTCGTCCCCGACATTGCCGTCGTCGTTAAGCAAGCGTCACCACGCTGTGACAGCGGCCGGGCACTCCATTTGCACTTCTTTCACCATTTTGCAGTCAATTGGACTCCTCGGGGTGCGGCTCTCTTCGGTTGTGTAGTCCGCGTAGCGTTTCGGAGAGTCTCGATGTCGGCGTCGTGCGCGCGAGGCCGGGCTATTGCAAGCCCGCTGCATTGGCTGGCCACAGTCCTATCCCTGGTTTCCCTTGTGCTCCCGGCAGCCGCGGCCGAACCGATCGACGTCGCGCTCGACCAAGCCACTGTCCTGCAACTGCCTGACCGAGCCACGACGGTGGTGGTCGGCAATCCGCTGATCGCCGACCTTTCGGTCCAGCCCGGCGGGCTCGCCGTGGTCACCGGCAAAGGCTACGGCTCAACCAACTTCATCGCGCTCGACCGCAACGGCGCCGTGCTGATGGAGAAGACCGTCGACGTGAAAGGGCCGAGCGACCCGACCGTCGTGGTCTATCGCGGCCCGACGCGGCAGACCTATAGCTGCACGCCGGACTGCTCGCCGCGGATCACGCTGGGCGACACCGCCAAGGAAGACTTCGACAAGGAAACGCAGCTTTACAACGACTACTTTGCCAAGACGCTCGGTCAGACTGCCGCCCGCAACACCCAGGCCGCGGCCGCCGGCGCCATGTCTTCGGGACATTGAGGCCGCGCCGGCGCGCCTCGCCTCACCGAATCGGCAGCGCCGTCGTCGACTTGATCTTCTCCATGGCGAAGCGCGAGGTGACGTTGGCCAACGGCACCGCCGCGATCAACCGCTTGTAGAAGCCGTCGTAGCCGGCAATGTCGGGTACCACGACGCGCAGCATGTAATCGACGTCGCCGGCCATGCGATAAAACTCCATGACTTCCGGCATGGCGCCGACCACCTTGGCAAAGCGGTCGAGCCAGTCCTGCGAGTGGTCGCCGGTCTCGATCGAGACGAAGACCGTGACGCCGAGCCCGACGCGGTCTTGATCGACCAGCGCCACGCGCTTTTGAATGACGCCGTCGGCTTCAAGCCGTTGAATGCGTTTCCAGCAGGGTGTCGACGACAGTCCGACGCGTGAGCCGATCTCGGCAACCGACAGCGAAGCGTCGTCCTGCAGAACGGTAAGTATCTTGCGGTCTATGGCGTCCATGCGGCGAGAACCTCAAACCCGAGCTAAAGCTCGTCGGAGTAATATTTTTCAATTTACCCAGCAACGCGTATCTATAATAGAATAATATTCTAAGGCAAGCCGTCATTCTAGAGCTCCAAGCGTCAGACGGAGAATGCCACGCGACGCTCGGCCAAGAACGTCTCGACCTCAGCCCGCTGCGGCGCGCCGGCGGAGCCGCCGATGCGAGTGCACTTGATGCCGGCGACCGCGGCGCCGAACCGCAATGCCTCCGCTTCACTGTGACCTTCGGCCAACGCCAGTGCGAATCCAGCATGCAGGGCGTCGCCGGCACCGAGCGTATCCACCGCGCGGATGGCGAACACCGGCAGGCGGCGCAGCGCGCCGGCATCGAGGAACAGGATATCGTTCGGCCCGTCGCTGACCGCAAGGAAGGCGTCGGTCTGCTGCGCGATCACCGCAAGCCCTTCGGCAAGATCGGCGCGGCCGGCCGTCGCCCGTAGGCACTCCGCGGAAAACACGACATGCGAAGCAATGCGAAACAGCACGTCGTCTTCGACCGTTGCCTTGTCGGCGTCGAGCACGATCCGCAGCTTGCGGTGCCGCGCCGCCTCGCAGATCGGCCGCACGTATTGCGGATATCTGTTGTCGACAAGGACGAGGTCGGCGGCAGCGACGATGCTGTCCGGATCGGTCGGCATGACCGCGGCGATGCGCTGGTCGCGGTAGGTCACGATGGTACGGTCGCCGCGTGAGTCGATGAAAATCGCCGACAGCCCAGTCGCCAATCCGTCGATGCGCTGACAGGCGCTGCAGTCGACGTGCTCGCGCGCGAGCGCCGCCAGCACGAGGTCGCCGTTGCCGTCCTCGCCGGCCGGCCCGCCCAGCGGGCCGGCGAGCGTCGCGCGACCGCCCAACCGCGCCACGGCGATGGCCGCGTTCGCCGCGCAGCCGCCACTGACGATGAAAAAGTCCTTGGCCTCGACCTTGCGGTCGGGCTGCGGAACCTGCTCGACGCGGAAAACCTTGTCGAGCACGATGATGCCGGCGCAGAGAACGAGCGGCGCGCTCGTGCCCGCGTTGTGCGCCGGCGCGTCATCGGCCGAAGACTCCTTACGCCAAGACATCGCCGCCATTCTCGACAAAGGCGCGGATGATGTGATGGGCGATCGCGATCGGCGGCGGCGCGGTCAGGCCCTGCGGATGCTTTCTCGTCAGCATCAGCTTAAGTTCCTCGCGGTCGAACCAGCGCGCCTCTTCGATCTCGCTGCGATCGATCACGATCTTTTCCGTCAACGCCTCGGCATGGCATCCGATCATCAGCGAAGAGGGAAATGGCCAGGGCTGCGAGGCAAAATATTTTACCCGCGCGCAGGCAAGCCCGACTTCTTCCTGCACTTCGCGGCGCACCGCCTCCTCGATCGATTCGCCGGGTTCGGCAAAGCCGGCGAGACACGACCACATGGTCTTCGGGAAGCGCGGCGAGCGGCCGAGCACGCAGCGCTCGCCGGCGATCGCCAGCATGATGACGACCGGATCGGTGCGCGGGAAATGCTCGGCCTTGCAAGACGGACAGTCGCGCCGCCAGCCGCCTTGCGTGAGCTCGCTCACCGCACCGCAATTGGGGCAGAAGCCGTTGCGGGCGTGCCAGCCGAGCACGGCCTTGGCTTCCGCCAGCGGCGGCACATGCTCTGCTGCGACAATCGCTAGTACCGCGATCATGCGAAGATCGACGAGTTTCAGATCGTCGCGCGCCTTCAAGGGCTCGACTATTTCGGGATCGAGGCCGGCGCCGAAGCGCGGCGCTTGGTCCATCAGCCCGAGAAACATGGTGTCGCGTGCAGTGCCGAAGGCGCCCGCCTCGGCCGCCGAAAACAGCGGGTCGAACTCCTCGCCGCGCTTCTTGAGCACCGCGAGCTCGCCGGCGATCACATAAAAGCGGGCGCGGTCATCCGCCGCCATCGCCGCCAGCGCTGCGGCGTCACCGCGATAGAAGGCCGCGCGCTCGATGCGGCTTCCCGCATAGGCCTGGCGCGGTTCCAAGCTGAGTTCGTGGCGGGCGGAGGCCAGGCGCTGCCTCACTCCGCCGCTTGGCGCAACAGCGACAGATAGCGCGACAGTGGCGGCACGACGGCGATGCGGAACGTCATACGCGATGCTCCCGGTCGCAATTGATGCGCACCGATAGAAGCCACGCCGGTCCGGCAGGTCAAGGTGCGCGGCCAGCGCCCACTTCATCCTGCCCCCCGCGCAGCGGAGAGCACGCGCCCGCGGCTACCCTTGGCGTCCGCCGGGCCCAGTGAGGATCAGCGCCCAGAACACCTTGTACTTCGAGCCCGGCGCGTAGGCCACGGCGATGCCGAGGCGCGTCACGGCGGGATTGAGCATGTTGGCGCGATGCGGCGGCGAATCGCGCCAGCCCGAAAAAGCCTCGGCAAGCGTGTGGTAGCCGGCGGAAATGTTCTCGACCGCCACGCCGCCGCGGAAGGGCGAATTGCGGATGCGGTCCTGGAACGGCCGCCCGATATCGTGATCCATTTTGTCGTGCGCCGCCATGGCGTGCGCCTGCTCGCTGGCGAGCCGCATCAGTTCGGGATCAACGGTGACCGGAGGAAGACCATTGTTGCTTCGATAGCCCGAGATCATCGATTGCGCGGCGGCGGCATCCACCGTCGCGTCGGAATGTGCAAGGTCTTGATAGAACGTCGGCTCGCCCGGCGGCGGAGCGTTATCCGCGCAGCCGGCCAGCGGCGCAACGCTCATCACGATGCCGCAAAGCACGAGCGCGGCAGATGGCCGGATCATTGAAGCCCCCAAGCGTCGAGAAAGCCAGTCTGAGTATTCCAGGGATTACGGGATGACGGTTGATAATTTCTCCTTCCCGGTCCGCAAGGTGTCCGCATGAGCGGAGCAACATGCGGCAAGATCACTTGACTAACGCGCTCCGGATTTCGCTTTCGCTCAATCCGGGCTACGCTTACTCTATCCGCTGCGCCCGCTAACGAGGAAGAAAAATGTGACAAAGAGCAATCGTTCGCCCTTGGTCGGCCTGGACTTATATGCTCAAAGAGTGAACCTCTCACAACTTCATGCAGATTGTCGCCTCCTTAATTTCTTCGGCGAGAAGTCGCCGCACATCCCACGCCCAAATTCTACTTCGGCCGCACTCACTTGCGGCCACCGGGAGATCGTGGTTATCCCGCGCCTACGGTGCGTGCAGACGGAGCATTATCACCTCCTGCAGGTCACGACCCGGAAAATATTTGCGACCTCTGATGTCAGCAAGTAAGAAAGCGCGTCGCGCTTTGACGGAGAGATTTCGTGGATGATCACGATCCCGCACTAGAAGACCGATTCATCCTTTTCTTTGATTTTCTCGGCGCTTCCGACGCGGCAAAGAAATGGCCCCATGATCGGGTGCACGAGTTCGTCGATTTGCTAATTTCGATTGCACATCTTCGATCCGCTCAAGAACTTTCGGGCAGCCCTCTAGCTGAAGGAAGTTATCGAGTTACTGTCACCCCCGAAGTAACAACATTCTCAGACAACGTGGTTACCTATCCTGGAGTGCCCCAAGAAGAAGGTGTCGAGGTACGAAGCCATGAAGGCGTTTCAGCAGTGGGTCGGTCACCACCAGCCCCGACCATTCCTCGCCCATGCTGTCGTCAGTGACGATCGCCATGCCAGCTGAGCGAGCCAGGATCCCGCCGCACTCCTCCATCATTTGATCGGCGCGCGGCTGCCCCGGCGGCGGCGGCGCGACCGAGGCGACGACATGGTCGAGCTGGGCTTGCTGACGCGGATCGGCCGTGTCCAGTACCGGACGGCCGTTGATCCGATAGTACTTGAGGGCCTGCCGCAAGCGGTCCGGATCGAGCGCCATCGGCGTCGGGCTGACGACCATGGCGTTGAGCACGCGTACGCCCGAAAACATCGTGCATGCCGTGCGTTGCACGCGCAGCGAGCCCGTCGTGTTGTACATGATGAGGCCGCCCTCGCGCAGATGCGCGGCCATCAGCGCGAGATACTCGCGCGACAGCAGGCCCGTCACGTTGGGGCGATAATAAAAACTGGTGTTTTGCACGATCGCGTCGAACTTCCGCTCGGGATGGCGATTGAGCCAGCGCCGACCGTCGTCGATGACGATCTCGACTATCGGGTTGTCGAGCAGGCTCGCGACCACGGGATGTTTCCGGATGATCTGCAGATAGCCCGGATTGATCTCGATAATCGTGACGTGTTTGACCTGGGGATGGCTGGCGATGACTTGCGCCCAGGCGCCGGTGGCCAGCCCGACCATCAGCACGGTCTCCGGCTTCGGATGGAACAGGCTCAGCGCGAACGGGCGAACCAGGCCATTCTGGTCGTTCATGAGATCGATGGCGATACGGCCGTCATAGACGCCGCCGCCATAGACGTAGAGATCGCCGTCGACATTGATAACGCTGCTGCGGTTCTCGACGGTATCGATGAATTCCGCTCCGCGGTTCACCACGCTGTTGGCGAGCAGGTGTTCATAGAAGCGGTCGAACAAGGCGCCGGACGCCGCCGGTATCCCGAGGGCGGCGACCGCGCCGAGCGCGATAATCGCCCGCCGCCGCGGCTGCGCCATGCCGCCGAAGACGGCGACGACGATGGCGATGCCGGCGCCGAGCACCCCGAGGAAAGCGGAGATGGCGCTGATCGACAACGCGTTCATCAGGATGAAGCCGGTGACCAGCGTGCCCACCACCGAGCCCAAAATGTTGGCGACATAGACCCAACTCACGCGGGTGCCGGCGAGATCGTCGGGGGTAATGCCGTAATGGCAGAGGATGGGGAAGATGGCACCGCTGATCGTTGTCTGGACGAAGATCATCAGCAGCATCGGATAGAAGTAGCCGATGGGCGTCGTGGCGCCGTAGGCGGCAAGCGGCAGCAGCAGGAAGCCCAGAATGCTCGCCAGCAGCAATGCGCCCGCGATCGCGTAAGATGCCTCGCCTTGCGTCAGCCCGTCGCCGAACAATCGTCGCACGCGCAACGATCCGTTGGCGATGCCGGCGAGATAGGCGGCGAGGACGAGGGCAAAGGCTGGGCTGGTGTCGTTGGCAAGCATGAAGGCGCGGAACCAGACGATCTCGTAGGACAGAGCGACGTAGCCGACCGGCCCGGCCAGAACGACCGCGAAGACCAATTCGCGCCTCGTACGGCGGGCCCTATCATTGACGCTCAAGCTCGCCGCCGGCGCCGTCCCGGTCGATTCGGGATATCGATCGCGTGTGCGCCTGGCTTCCGCAAGCGCCAGGATGCCGACGATGAAATTGATCGAGGCCGCCGCGGTCGCCGCACCCTGCATCCCCGCGACGCGCATGAGAAAGAGGGCGCAAGCGAAGCACGCGGTCGCCGATCCGGCGGTATTGACGCAGTACAACAGCCCAATCGATCGCCCAACGTTGCGCGAGCGACGCACGAGATAGGCCGACAGGATCGGCAGCGTCGACCCCATGAACAGCGTCGGCACGAACAGCAGACCAAGGGTGACGACGGTCAGCCGCTCAACCGGCAGCAGCAGCGTATGCCTGCCGACGACATCGATGATGCGCAGAGAGAGGATACCGAAGCCGCCGATGATGAGTTCGATGACGCCGAACACCGCCAGCAGATTGAGCCGCGATCCGCGGGAGACTTGGCCGCCGACCAGACTGCCAAACCCCAACCCCAGCAGAAACCCGGCGACGACGATGGTCACGGCCTCGACATTGATGCCGTACATCGTGAACAGCGAGCGCTGCCAAATCAGCTGATAGACCAGCGCCGGCATGCCGGTGATGAAAAAGACCAGCCCGACGGCGAAGACACCGGCAGCGGCCTTCTCGACGGAGCCGGGCGCAGCGTCGGTATGCGCCAAGCTACTCATTCTCTCCCCTGGGGTTAGCGCGGTGGTGGGACCGGGGAGAGTAAGAGCGCGTGATCTACAATTGCTTAATTGGCGAACACCACGCTAATCTGGGTGGAGACGACCTACGTTTACCGGCTATGTCGGCAAGCTAATGGGTTACGCGCTCCAGGGGCTCGTCATTCAAGGCGAAGACGTTGTCCGCTTCCTCGACGTCGTGAACGGCAGGACGAAGCCTTCGGGCTCGGACTTCGCCGCCGCACGTGCAGCTATCGCCTGCGCCGCGATCAAACAAAGCAAGGCCAGCGCGATCCCCGCCAAGACGTCGATAAGATAATGCGAGCCGTCGATCGGCGTGGCGATGAGCATCATTGTATTGAGGGCGACAAAGACCCAGCGCAGCACTGCAACCGGCCAGATCGCGGCAATCACAATGACGGCAAGCGCCGCATGCAGGCTCGGGAAGGTGATGATCCCCTCTGCGCCGACCGCCACCAAGAAGCGAAAAGTGCCGTCGCGCAATCCGTAAAATACGGGCCAACTCGTGCTCACCGCCGGCAAAATGCGGGAATTATCCTCGCTGAGCGCGTAATAGGGCCACGCACCCACCGCCGGAAGCACCACCGATATCGCGATCGAGATGAGTGCCACGCAGAAGAATGCGAGAGTGTAGACCCTAAGCCATAGAAGACGGCCGGAGAAAGCAAGGCACAACACGACGGTCGTCGTCTGCAGCATCAGACTGAGATAGGCCGGGAGCAGCACGGCGTGGGTCAGCGGAGAGGCATCCATAATGGCGAGCAGCGCCTTCCAGTCGAAACCGAGCGCGCGGTCAATGGCGTCAAGCCCGTGATCGTAAAGCGGGAGATTCGCGCTTGCGGCAATATAAGAGAGCGGAGCGGCGACGGCACCGAAGGCGACGACCTGTGCCGTGCTCAAGAGACCGGATGCGAGGCGCGCATCGGGGCGCCAGCGCCGGTAGAAGCACCCGGCCGCGAGCAGGAGGGCGCATGCCAGCGTGGGGGTCGCGAAAGTACGCCAGGCGATACGAAAATCGTTGAGAAGCGGAGCGGCGAACACGATGATCGCAACCGTCGCCACTATGCCCCAAATCAGGCGATCGAGCCGATGCAGGGTTAGGGCCTGATGATCCATGGTATCCCGGTTTCAAGTCCTTCGGCATACGCCGGGGCTCAGCTATCCACACAAGGGTTGCAAATGTCTTAGTCCGTTTGGCTGACGGGTTGGCAGAGCGGGAGCGCCGCCGCCCGAAGAACAGGCGTTTTCCAAGGCTGGAACAGAGGCACCCCGGTCTGTCAATTTTGCTCGCCGACGGAATTTCCAAAAACGCCGCGTGCGAAACGAGCGCGCTGAATTTTGCAAAGCGAGCGCGATCCGAGGGTACGCTGGCACCCATCGGCCCCAGCTCCGACCGCGTCGGTCTCGGTTACTCAAAAGTTAATGCGAGTTTTTTTGGTCTCAGATATTTCCGGCTCACCTCTTACGCGCCACCCGCACCGCCCGGCCTGTCCATGCTGGGGGGAAGGTCTTCCCGAAACCCATAGGGAAACACGATACCGCAGACACCGTGCTTGCTTGTGGCGGCCGACGACCGCAGCGCGCTGGCGATGCCATCGCTGCTATTGCCTCAGACCGTCATCGGATGGATGCGCTCGCGCACTGGTGCATCCATGAAAGCCACAGCTAGCGCTTTGTGATGCTGCCAGCGTTAACCATGCTGTCAGTCGGCTTCTAGCGCGCATTTATCTTTTGTTAAGCTACCAGCCCAGCGCACTAGGGGAGCGCGGCTGTGTACATCACAAAATTCCGCGAAATCAAATCACCCGTTGCGCTTGCGATACTCGGTGCGTTCGTCGTACCCGAACCGCTTGGCACCTGCTTTATGCTCGCAGCTGCGATTTGGTGGTCATGTCGCAAGCTAAAGGCGATTAATCTCGGCAGCGCCCTCGATAAAGACAATGATTTAGATGGGCGCGACGCCTAACGTCAACGACCGCTGGTCGTCGTGATCTACCCCCTTTGAAGTGGTCCGACTTGAAGTATGTCTTTTGGCATCAAGGAGGACTGCTATGCCGAAGAAACGGTACGCGCCTGAAGAGATTGTCGCGAAGCTACGGCAGGTCGATGTGCTGGTCTCAGAGGGCCAGAATATTGCTTGCGCGATGAACTGCTCGACGGCGAAATCTTCTACACGCTGCGCGAGGGCCCAGATCGTCATCGAAAGTTGGCGGCGCCACTTAGAAGTGGTCCCGGTTATCTGAACAGATTTTCCGCCTCGATAAGTGGAGTCCCTGCCAGGGTTAGGCTGCCAAGCGGAGGGGCAGCGGTGGGTAGTA